>Ga0224524_1000226_pt1 | contig 24901 bp, 19 predicted proteins | sample CFST75metaG_FD_179895 | JGI IMG/M metagenome (GOLD analysis project Ga0224524, IMG submission 179895) | Peat soil microbial communities from Stordalen Mire, Sweden - C.F.S.T75 | ecosystem: Environmental > Terrestrial > Soil > Wetlands > Peat | place: Sweden: Norrbotten County, Stordalen Mire... | reverse complement strand
AGTTTGCCCATTCACTCAGGTTTGATTTTGCAATCATAACTGCACCGGCCTTCCTTAACTTAGCTGCCACATAGCTGTCGGCAGGTGCAAATGAATTCCTCAGAACAGTAGCCCCGGCAGTCGTCGTCATCTTATCGTGTGTGTCAATATTATCCTTTAGGATCACCGGCACTCCGAACAAAGGTCCTCCTTTCTTCCCTTCAGCCATCTCCTTGTCGAGCTCTTCAGCGATCTCCATTGCATCAGGATTGATGACAAGAACTGAATTAAGAGACGGACCGTTCATATCTATTTCCATTATACGGTCTATGTAGGCTGAGACCACGTCGGCTACGGAAAACTTACCTTCCCTGTAGCCGTTCTGAAGCCTGGTTATAGTCATCTCCTCAAGCCAGCTGTTTTTATCTCCGGACTGTTTCTTCTTATTGTCACTATTCTGGCATCCAATTAAAAGCAATATGAAGAGAGCCAGTCCAAAAGGGAATTTTGATTGTATATTCTTCATGATGGTTGCATTTCATTAATTGATATCTGATCTGCTTTCATAAAAGTATAATTAATCCGCCGTTTTTAATAATTTTGTTATGATGCATCAGAGATAAAAAGGAACCCCTTTGACCATCCGATTCACCTGATCTCAATTTTAAAGAATTGTTTACAGGAAAATGAGAAATACTATTTTGAAAATCTCAGAACTGTGCCCTTCCCACCAGGACTTGGTACTGGCAACTGTCACAGGAACAAGAGGGTCAACCCCTCAAAAGCCCGGCAGCTCGGCTCTGTTCTATTCAGGCGGACTTATTGCAGGGACAATCGGGGGTGGCATTGTTGAAGGCAGAGTCGCGCAGTTTGCCGCTATATGCAGCAAGACAAAAAAGTCAGGCTGGATCACACATTATCTTGATAATGATATTTCAAATAAGGAAGATGCAATCTGCGGAGGCGAGATAACTATTCTGGTCGACGGAAACCCTTGCCTTCATCTTGCAACATTTAAGGAAACCAGGGATTCAATTGCAGCGAGGGTGCCTGGGATACTTATTTCACTGGTAAGGAGGGAAGACGACGGGAATATAGCTTTAGAGAGGCAATGGATGACCGCAGAAAAGCTTCCTGTATTCCCTCCAGAAGTCATGGAGAAGATACTTCCTGAAGCATTTGATATTCTTTCATCTGCTCTTCCTGAATTCAAGCAGATAGAGATCTCATTACCGGGGAAAAAGCAGGGGATAGGTCTCCTTGAACCTGTTTTCCCGCAAAAACAGCTTATTATTGCAGGAGCCGGCCATATAGGCAAAGCATTGTCACACCTTGCGAAAATGCTTGACTTTGACGTTACTGTTATTGACGATCGTAAAGAATTTGCGAACAAGGAAAACCTTCCTGATGCCGATTTTATAATTGTCAGGAAGATCGGCCCTGCAATGCAAAAAATAAAAAAGGGAAGTGACACATATATTGTAATAGTTACAAGGGGTCATAATGACGACGCAGAAGCATTAAAGTCCTGCATCGGTTCAGGTGCAGCTTATATAGGAATGATAGGAAGCAGGATGAAAGTAGCAAGGATGAAAGATGAATTCATTAGGAATAACTGGGCCGAAGAAGAGCAATGGAGCCAGATTTTCAGCCCTGTAGGACTCGAAATTAAATCCAAAACAGTTGAAGAGATTGCTTTAAGCATAGCAGCTCAGCTGGTTTTGGTCAGAAACAGTTAAGATTAAGTGTACATCATACACTTCTAATGATTTGAAACAATTGAGTGGCAAATAATATATTTGAATGAATGATATCTGGGCAATAATACTAGCTGCCGGTGAGTCGTCGCGCATGAAAGCCCCCAAAATGGTATTGCCGTTCGGAAAGAGCACCATTATTGAAACAGTAATCGCAAATGTTGCTGCCTCGGATATCGATAAAATGGTAATAGTTCTCGGATCATGGAAGGAAGAAATATTGCAGGTTATTGAGAAGCACAATATAAACATTTGCTTTAATGATAATTACGGACAAGGCATGCTCTCATCAGTTCAATGCGGACTAAGGTTCATTCCCGGCGTGTTCAGAGGGGCGCTTATCTGTCCCGGCGATCAGCCCATGGTTGAAAAGAGAATTATAAATATGGTAATCTCTGCTTTTAATAGCTCGGGGAAGGGAATTGTAATCCCTTCCAGTGAAAAGAAACGAGGTCATCCGGTAATTATCGGCAGAAAGTACTATGATGAAATATTAAATCTTGGGCCTTCGGACACTTTAAGGAGAATAATGGATAACCATTCTGACGATATTAAAGAGGTTGAAACAAACTCTTCATCAGTCTTGAAAGATATTGATACACCTGAGGACTATTTAGATGAATTAAAACTAATAAGGTAAATATGGAAGAGACAATTCGCTTTTCATTAAATGGGAAAAAGACGGAGCTCCGCATTGATCCTTCTCAGACATTGCTGTGGGTTTTGCGGAATAACCTTGGGCTGACCGGCACTAAGTTTGGCTGCGGTACAGGATTTTGCGGAGCTTGTACTATTCTTGTCAATAATGAGCCTGTAAGATCATGTTCAATCTCTGTTGGCGACGTTGCAGGGAAGAAAATAGTTACTATCGAGGGACTTGAAAAGAAAGGGAAGCTGCACCCGGTTCAAAAAGCATTTATTGAACATGACGCTCTTCAGTGCGGTTATTGCACTCCCGGAATGATAATGACTGTCACCGGACTGCTTATTAAGAACCCATCACCAACACATCAGGAGATAATAGACGGGCTTGAGAATAGTTACTGCCGCTGTTCGGCACATGTTCGTATAATTGAGGCTGTTAAAACAGCTGCCTTAGAAATGAGAGGAGGGAAGTAATCATGAAAGAAAAAGAAAGCTATACTTCTGTAAGCTCAGGTAAAACAGAGAGATCAGGAATGAAAAGAAGAAGTTTCGTTCAGCTTTTAGGTGGAGGGATATTCATTTTCTTCACGCCATGGAGATCTCTTGATCTGCTCGCAGCACCTGCCGAACAGGCAAGAAGTCTTCCGAAGGATTACAATGCTTTTCTTCATATTGCAGAAGATGGAACCGTGACCTGCTATACAGGTAAAATTGAAATGGGGCAGGGGATCATTACATCTCTGGCGATGGAGATGGCGGAAGAGCTCAATGTGCCGTTTGAAAAAGTGAAAATGGTAATGGGTGACACTGATCTGTGCCCTTATGATCAAGGAACCTGGGGATCGATGTCGACACGCAGTTTTGGCCCTAGGATGAGAGCCGCTGCCGCCGAAGCCAGGGGTGTGCTTGTAGGTATGGCATCGGCTCAGATGGGTGTTCCTGCTTCGCAGCTTGAAGTCCGTGATGGTATCATTCTTGATACTAAGAATCCTAAAAACAAGGTTACATATGGTCAGCTTGCAAAAGGCAAGAAGATCGAGAAATTTCTTGACGACAAGCCGGTTCCGGAAGATTTTTCAAAATTTACTTATGTAGGTAAATCGCTTAAGAGAAGCGATGCTTACCTGAAAGTTACCGGCAAAGCAAAATACTGCGGCGACATGAGGCTGCCGGGCATGGTTTATGCGCGGATACTGCGTCCGCCGTCACATGGTGCCAAACTGATATCTGCAGATGTTTCAGGAGCCGAAAAGATAGCTGGTGTTTCGGTTGTCCGCGATGGCGATTTTATCGCAGTGATAAGCGGGAATCATGACGAAGCCGATGAGGCAATTGTGAAGATCAAAGCCGACTATTCATTTGATGAGATGAAAGTCAGTGATAAAACTCTTCCTGAGTTTATGCTGAAAGCAGACAGCCGCGTAAATGTCGTAAGGACAAGCGGCGACCTTGAAGCAGGCAGGCAGCTTTGTGATAAAGTAATTGAATCTGAGTACCATGATCCATATCTGGCGCATGCATCGATAGAGCCGCATACAGCGCTTGCTTATCTTGACAATGGCAAAATGATCGTTTATGCAGCTACTCAGGCGCCCTTTGGATTACAGGACGGGATAGTCCGGGAACTGGGTTTAGCCAGGGAAAATGTAAGAGTCATTACTCCGTTTGTCGGCGGCGGTTTTGGCGGCAAAGGAGCATATCAGCAGGGGATTGAGGCTGCCAGGCTTGCAAAGCTTACCGGTAAGCCTGTAATGCTTGCATGGACCCGGGATGAGGAGTTTTTCTATGATACTTTTCACCCGGCCGGCGTGGTTAAGATTAATTCAGGGAGCGATAAATCGGGAAAGATCCAGATGTGGGACTACCATGTATATTTTTCAGGGACACGGGGTTCAGATACAATCTATGATATTCCGAATGCGAAGACTACAAGTTACAGCGAAAAGGACACCTCTCCGGTTCATCCGTTTGGCACCGGTGCATGGAGGGCTCCGAATAACAACACCAATACATTTGCCCGCGAGTCGCAGATCGATATTATGGCATCAGCGGCTGGGATTGATCCGCTGGAGTTCAGGCTGAAGAACCTGAAAGACGAGAAGATGATCGCCTGCCTGAAAGCTGTCGCAGAAAAATTTGGTTATATTGCTGGTAAATCGCCAAGCGGAAGCGGTATAGGCGTTGCATGCGGAACTGATGCCGGGACCTGGGTCGCTCATATGGCTGAGATTAAGGTCGACAAGGTTACCGGTAAAATTAAGGTGTTGCGTATCGCCTGTGCACAGGATATGGGCCTATGCGTCAATCCGGAAGGAGCCTTGATGCAGATGGAGGGTTGTATTACTATGGGCCTCGGTTATACTCTTACTGAGGAGATTCATTTTGAGGGAGGAAATATCCAGGACCGTGGATTTGATTCATATGATATTCCTAAATTCTCGTGGGTGCCGAAGCTCGATTGTATAATTCTTGACAGGAGTGACAAGGCTCCTCAGGGCGGTGGCGAACCGGCAATAATTGCTATAGGTGCTATAGTCGCCAATGCTATATATGATGCTACCGGCGCAAGACTTTACACAATGCCGTTTACTCCGGAAAGAGTTCTAGAGGCACTGAAAAAGGTATAAGGGAATATCTATTTTACGACCTCATGCTTATTGTAGATCATCATAAGATCGGATAGTGAGCTTTGTTTTGCAAGAGCGGCTTTATTCTTGCAGAAGGCAGCTTTTTTGACAGTATCTGCTTTTTCCATACCCATCTTTGCTGAGTCACCACAGCAGGCAGTTTTTTTCATACCCATTTTTGCTGATTTACCGCAGCAGCCAGCTTTCTTCATACCCATTTTTGCTGAATCACCACAGCAGGCAGCTTTCTTCATACCCATTTTTGCTGAATCACCACAGCAGGCAGCTTTCGCCATAGTAGTATCACGGGCTTCCTCGGAAGTTTTCTCGGCACTATTTACTTTTTCAAGGCGGCCTTCAACTGATATAATGCTGCCAACCAGATCCGACGGAAATTTTGGGCTGTTTTCGCCGGAAGCCACTTTAAGCATTATATCCGGGTCCTTACCAACTATAAACATCTCCCTGCCGGTACGAGGGCAAACCATAACTACCTTGCCTTCAACTTTAATGTTTTTATCAATATAATTTACAGGGTTTTCAATCAGGGCTGCAAATTCAACTTTTATGGGCTTGACACTTGTTGTCTTATTTCCGCATGATGAAACCAATAGTACAACAATTGCTAGAGATAGTATTTTTCTGATCATGGTAATTTGAATTTATTGATTATGGATTAACGTTTTATGTTTCAGTCTGCAATAATAGTATTTTTCTTCTTAATAATGAACTCTTAATATTATGATTTAATGCTGATGCGAGCTATTCCTTAAAAAAAAATCAAATAATAACCCGGGTATCATGGAATATCTGACTTTGATTTGTTGTCTAAAAAGATATAATTCAACCAATAAACTGGAAAATGAAAAAAGATGTAAAATTTTTTAAGATTACATTATCAGCAATGATAATCAGCGCTTTCTTATTTATGCCTCTTACTGTTAATGGTCAGGCAGGTAAAACTAATTTTGCCGGAACATGGGCATTTAATGCAGAGAAGAGCAATATGGGTCAGGCTCCTCAGGGACAGCCGGGTCAGGGTCAGCCAGGTCAGGGCCAGGGTATGAGAGGTGGTTTTGGCGGAGGTAACTTCGTTGCAACGCAGGATGCAAACCTACTTACCGTTGACCGTACTAGGCCAGATCAGAATGGTACACAGCAGACCATTACAAGCAAATATACTCTTGACGGAAAAGAGTGTGTAAACACTTCAGGAATGGGTGATTCAAAATCAGTTGCAACATGGGCAGCCGATGGAAAATCTCTCACCATTGTAACGAACAGAACATTCGACCGCAACGGTCAGTCAATGACAATGAAGACCACTGAAGTATGGACTCTTACCAGTCCAACATCTCTTTCTATCATTTCGACCAGGACATCTCAGAATGGCGATAGAACTTCCACAATGGTTTATGACAAGAAATAATTTTTAACACTTTCGAAAATAAAAGGAGGGCTCAGTTGAGTCCTCCTTTTTTTTGGTAACCTTTTTATTATTAAAATGATCAATGACTTTTATATTCAGGGATCTTCTATAATCCTTTATTCTCTCTCACTTCACTGATAAGTTCCTTGCCGGCCATCTTGAATTTGCTTCCATCAGAAGGTTCCGTTATATATATTTTCGTTCCGGGTTTAAGTCCTTTTTCAACAATCATCTGCTTTTCATTCGCCTTCCCAGGGATAATTACCTGCCGGTAACCGTTTTTTGTATAAACAAACGGGATAGTATCTGCTCCGGTATGTACACATTCACTCGGTATATAAGCAACATTTTCGAAGGACTCGATCATTATCTTGTTATTGGTAGTCATCGATGGTCTCAGGTTCATATCAGTACCATCAATTTTTATCATTACTTCAAATACCTTTGAGTCGGTATTGGGAAGCTTTTCCCCGATATTCGCAATGCTCAGAACGGTTCCGGAATAAGTCTTGGCGGGGAAGGCATCAATCGTGATGACTACTTTCTGTCCTTTTATTACCTTGTTTATCTCGATTTCACTTACAAATGCTTTCGAAAGCATGGATGTAAGGTCAGGCAAAGTTGCAACAACCCTGTCGAACGAATCAATGTAGGAACCTGCTATTCTCTTTGTCCCGAACCTGTTCCTGTAATAAATGATCATTCCGGAGGCAGGTGCATAGACTGTAAAGTCAGTAAGCACATCTTCGTAGTCCTTTACCCTTCTCCCAATCCTGGATGTCCACAAACGATCAGTCTTGATATTTGCTCTTGTCTGTGCATCCCTGAGAGAATATGTTCTTTTCAGTTGATCCAATACCATTTTTGCCTGATCGTAGTTAATTTCAGCTTCACGCTGGATTTGCGGAGATTCATATTTTGAATTTCGGAAAGTAAGTTCAGATTCAACGACAGTATGCTTCTGGTTGCTTATCTGGTCCCGGATGTTATTCATCGTCATTGCCGTATCGAGGAGAGCCATTTCAAGATCCGTCTGCAGGGACTTTAGCCTGTCCCTTGCGTCCTTGAGCGAATTGTCCAGATCTGTTTTGTCAAGCTTAGCGACAAAATCCCCCTTTTTTACTCTAGTTCCTTCAGATACCAAATCAGTTATCTTGACAGCAGTTGAGCGAACGTCTCTTCCCTGTGAAAACAGCGGACCTTTTATATCTATTGAATTCTCTGCTACCAGTTCACCCGTTGTATTAATCGTAATTTCAAATTTCCCGGAACTGACTTCTGTAAATTGTGCTGTACTCTCTTTCTTTGAAGTGATTTTATTGAAAACAGTCAGAGCTATAATGGTAGTCAGGACAACTATTACCGTGATGACTAATGTTTTTTTCATTTATTGACAATAAGTTAACCGAATTTTAATAAAATTTCAGGTTACGAAAGTATGAAATTAATATGACGGAAATATTTCGGCCAGTGCTTTTTAACTTAAATTAACATGAGGCTGGAGGCAATTCAGCATCTGTAAAGAATAACCATATCTATAACTATGGCAGCCGTATTCGAAGACCGGTGACTGAAGATACAATAAAGGAGTATCACTGAGTTTCACAGGTATAGTCTGCAGTACTACTCTGTGAAACTCCGTGTTAAATCCTATTATTTACTTAATCTGTACCGAAACTGAAGATCCTTTTAGTCCCTTTGATGCTGCTTTAAGGGTTATTGAACCAGACGCATTCTTATCGGCAGCTATAATAACCAGGCATAATCCGTTATAAGCTTTTTTGGATTTTGCCTGGAATGATTCATGACTTGTCGCATCTCCATTATCGGTTGCAACAATCCTGCCTGGTCCCTCAATGCTGAAATCGAGCTGGTTATCGCTGCGAGGAACCATTAATTTATCCTTATCTTCAATCTTTACAGTCACGAAGGTCAAATCTTTACCATCGGCCGAAATTACAGGCCTGTCGGCTGACATTGAAAGCTGGTATGCCTTTCCGGTAGTTTTAACAGCATCTTCGGCCCATTTCTGGCCATTTTTATAAGATATCACCTTTAATTCACCAGGTTGGTAAACAACATCATCCCATCTGAGGCGATATTCAAGCTCACCCTTCTTTTTCATTCCAAGCGATTTGCCATTCAGAAATAATTCTGCAGCATCGCCTGAAGTGTAAACAAAGACCGGAGTAACGAGTCCTTTTCTTTCAGGCCAGTTCCAGTGAGGCAGGATATGTGCCATTGGCAGTTCAGGTCTCCACTTCGACTGGTAAAGCCAGAACCTGTCTTTTTTAAATCCGGCCAGGTCAAAAATGCCAAAGTAACTGCTTCGGGATGGGATCTCCTGCGTGCCAAGCTTCTCGAGCCATTGATTCAGAGCCTCTTTTTTTCTCTCGTTCCTTGCGTATTTCAGGTCGGTGATATCATCATAATAAGGTGTAGATTCACCAATGTAATCAAACCCCGTCCATACAAATTCACCGAAAGTGGCCGGGAATTTATCCATCAGGGTCCATTGCTGGTCGGGTGTAGTAGCCCATCCGGGGTAAGCAAGGTCATAGGAGCTTATTTGGAATATCCCTTTTCCGGGAAGATTGTTAAGAAGATCACCCTGAACCACCGGGAAATAATATTCTCCCCTTGAACTTATCGTTGATGCTGATTCAGATGAGAAGAATGCAAGATTTGCATTGTCGGTAAGGGCAAAGAACTTTTGATAGTTCTCAAGGTTATAATTTATACCGAAAACATCGAGGGATTTCTGGAATCCGTTTGTCCCTGATCCACCCCAGTTGCACGCCGAGGTCACAGGACGGGTCACATCTTCTGATTTAACGATTCTGTTCAGTCCAAGTGCCAGGGAAGGCTTATCCTGATCGTTTACCTCGTTGCCAATGCTCCAGAGAAAGACGGAAGGATGGTTTCTGTCGCGACGAACCAGTGTCTTCAGATCTTCTTCAACCCAGGCACTGAAGAATTTATTGTAGTCAAGAGGTTTCTTTGGAGTTATCCACGCGTCAAATGCCTCATCCATAACAAGGAATCCAAGCTTATCACAGAGATCAAGGAGCTCCGGTGCAGGAGGGTTATGACTTGTCCTGATCGCATTGCATCCCATTTCCTTAAGCAGTTCGAGCTGACGCTCTGCAGCTCTGATATTGAATGCAGAACCAAGGGCGCCGAGATCGTGATGGTTGCAAACTCCATTTACATTTACTCTTTTCCCGTTGAGATAAAAACCTTCTCTTGCAGTAAAATTGAGCGTTCTGAATCCGAAGTTTGTTTCAACCACATCTGCTGCTTCATCTCCTTTGTAAACATTGACAACTATTTTGTAAAGTTCAGGATTCTCAAGATCCCATAAAACAGGGTTCTTTACGTACATTCCAAGAACAAAATTGTGCCTTGATGCAGCAGGTATCAATGCTTTGATATTCCCGGTTTTTACAACCGGCTCGCCAGTAGGCTGTTGTTTATTATCTAGCTTATAAACAGTTGCATTCACAGTAACAGGGGCAGGTTCATTGAGATTGTTTTCAATCTCTGCCTGCACCTCAAGCGCTGCCTGTTCCTTTTTAATCTCGGGAGCCGTGCAGTAAAGTCCGTTCAGAACAACATGAACCTGGGTGGTTTTAACAAGCCATACGTTACGATAAAGGCCTGCTCCCGGGTACCAGCGCGAATCCCAGTTCTTCGTGTCGAGCCTTACTGCTATGAGGTTCTCCTTTCCGATATTTACATAAGGAGTGAGGTCAAGCCTGAATGAAGTATATCCATAAGGCCATTCACCGACATATTTCCCGTTAAGCCATACTTTTGCATTGGCCATGGCCCCGTCGAAATCAACATAAATGCGTTTATCCTTATCTGATTCCTTCAGTGTGAAATGCTTCCTGTACCATCCGATGCCTTTCCATGGAAGCAAACCAGTGTTATTTTCAAGAGAATCATTGAAAGGGCCTTCTATTGCCCAGTCATGAGGCACGTCTACAGTTCGCCATGCATTGTCATTTACTGCGGGCATCTCCAACCCTGCAGGCTCCCTGTCAGTGGCTACGGCTTCATTTGCAGCATTGAAATACCTGACAAATTTCCAGCCTTCATTAAATGATTCACGAGTGCGTGGAGCATTCTGACCCAGCGATACGCAGATCATCCCCATCAAAAAGAACGCAAAAATCGATATTCGTTTCATGTCAGTCTATATTTGTATTTTTTTTTAAAGTAGATAATTTGAACAAAAATACTAACTCTTTATTCTTCCTCTTCACTTTTTCCTTTTTACTTTTACTCCATAGAGCAGAATTTTGTAGTTTCACTTCTCAACTTATTACGTATTACTTATTACTTTTGTCTTTTATCTTAAGAAATTAAAATATGTCAAAGTCTTCCCTTTTTATCGCTTCAGCTCTTTTAATTTTCTCGATAAGTATTCCAGCAGAAGCACAGTATATTCCTCCATCGCAAATACAATTTACCAGGCAGGATTCCCTCAGGGGATCGATAACACCTGAAAGGGCGTGGTGGGACCTTAAGTTTTACCATCTCGACATTAAGGTAAATCCATCGGACAGTACAATATTCGGAACAAACACGGTGGTTTACAAGGCTTTAAAGGGTGCTTCAGTTATGCAGATCGACCTTCAGGAACCGCTGAACCTTTTCAAGGCAATTCAGAACGGAAAGGAACTGGTTTTCAATCGCGAGGGGAATGTATACTGGATCCATATGGCAGAGAGCCAGGAACCGGGGAAAATCTATTCGCTTATTCTTAGCTATGGAGGGAAGCCGAGAATATCGCTCCGGCCGCCATGGGAGGGAGGTATAACCTGGAAAAGGGATAAAAATAATATGCCTTTTGTTGCATCAACCTGCCAGGGCGACGGGGCAAGTCTCTGGTGGCCCTGCAAGGATCATATGTACGACGAGCCCGACAGCATGCTGATAAGCGTTAATGTTCCAGCTGGCGTTATGGATGTATCTAACGGAAGGTTAAGAAGCGTCGTTAAACAGAAGAATAAGACTACGACATATAACTGGTTCGTGGCAAATCCGATAGATAATTATGGCGTCAATATCAATATTGCAGACTACGCTCATTTTTCGGAAGTTTTCAAGGGCGAGAAGGGTAACCTCGACTGCAATTATTATGTTTTGAAAGAGAACCTTGATAAAGCCAAAGAGCAGTTTAAGCAGGCACCGATGATGCTTACCGCCTTTGAGCACTGGTTCGGACCATACCCCTTTTATGAAGATGGATACAAGCTTGTCGAGGTGCCCTATCTGGGCATGGAGCACCAAAGCTCGGTGACCTATGGCAATGGTTATAAGAATGGTTATCGCGGGATGGATCTGAGTGGTACCGGATGGGGCGATAAATTTGACTTTATCATAATCCACGAATCGGCCCATGAATGGTTCGCAAACAGCATCACATATGAGGATATGGCAGATATGTGGATACACGAAAGCTTTGCAAATTATTCCGAATCCCTTTTTGTGGAGTACTATTATGGTAAGGAGGCTGGTGCAGAATATGTCCTTGGCTGCCGTCAGAATATCAGGAATGACAAACCAATCATAGGTATATATAATGTCAATAACAGCGGATCGGGAGATATGTATTACAAGGGTGGAAGCATGCTCCACACTATTCGCCAGATCGTCGGTGACGACGAGAAATGGAGAGCGATCCTGCGCGGGATGAACCGGGATTTTTATCATCTGGTCGTGAAAGGATCGCAAATTGAGAATTATCTCAGCGAAAAAACAGGCCGGAATCTCAAGCCTGTATTTGATCAATACCTGAGGGATATACGGATCCCTGTCTTTGAGTATTTCATAAAAGGAACCAAACTGAATTTCCGCTGGAATAACTGCGTTTCCGGATTCAATATGCCTTTGAAAATATATGTCTCCGGAAAAGAAATGAAAATAGAACCGACAACATGGTTCAACAGTGTCGACCTTGGAGTAACCAATGCAGTAATTGTCGTCGATCCGAACTATTACGTAGCCTCTTTAAATATGACAGGCAAATAAAATCTGCGAAAATCAGAGCAATCAGCGTGAAATTTCTTTTCTCCCGCGGATTGCGCAGATTGACGCAGATTAATTCAGTTAAGATATTCCTTATTTTTTAATAAATTCCAACGGCCCGAATCCTATTTTTTCAAGAGGTTTTGCCTGTGTAGCTGCATCTCCGACAACGACATAATACATTTTGTCGGGATTAATGTACTTTTCTGCAATCGCTTTTGAATCTTCAACAGTCATATTCCTGATTATATTATCTTCTTGCTTGATATAATCTTCCGGCAATCCGTATTTGGTCATAGTAGCGAGCATGCCTACCTTTGCATCATTGGTTTCAAAACGAAGAGCATCTGACCGCAGCATGCAGTTTTTGACAAATTGAAGATCTGAATCCGATAAGCCGTTCCTGAATTTCTCCATCTCAGCCTTGAATATCTTCACAGATTCAAAGGTTGCATCTGATCTTACGCTCGATGATGCTATGAATGGCGCAATCCCTTTCATTTCCTGGAAAGAACTGGAAGCTCCGTAGGTATACCCTTTCTGCTCGCGTAGTATCTGGTTAAGAATGCTCGTGAAAGCTCCGCCGAGTTTGTAATTGATAAATCTGGCTTTTACATAATCAGGATCTGACCTGGAGATTGCCGGGTAACCGATATAGATCACGGATTGTCGAGAGCCCGGAATATCGGCAAAGTAAATAGCGGATTTTTCAGGTGCCGGCGGAACTATGTAATGAATGAATGTGACATCCTTTTCTTTCCATCCGGATAGTAATGGTTCAAGAGCTTTAAGTACCTGTTCCTTTGTGACGTTGCCGGCGACCAGAACCCTTGTCACTTTTGGTGAGAAGCACCTGTCATACCAGGCTTTAAGATCATCAATCGAAAATTTGTCTATTGATTCCAGCGTACCGTAAGAGTTATATCCAAAAATATTATCCTTCCCATAAACGAGTTTCTGAAAACTCAGGGATGCAACGCTTCTGGGCTGGGCCATTGCCTGGATGATGCTGTTTTTGATCCTTGTTTTTGCCATTCTGAATTCCGCGGAATCCCATCTTGGCTCAAGAAGGACCTCCTTTATCAGCGCAACCGTCTTGTCAAAATTCCGTGAAAGCATGCTGGAGCTCAAAGTCAGCTCTTCACGTCCCGGAAACATATTTATGCTTGATCCCAGTAGTTCGGTTTCCTCTTCAAATTCTTCAGGAGTTTTGTTCTTCGTTCCCTGTGGCATGACATTTGCAACCATTGAAGCTACACCGGGAAGACTAATTACATCCTGCGAAACGCCACCATCAATTGCAATATTCATATCAACAAGTGGCAGCTCTTCATTCTCAATGCCATAAACATTAATCCCGTTTGAGAGGACAGCATGCCAGCTTTTCGGGACATTAACCTCTGATTCGGGCCCGGCAGGAGGCTCAATGGTACGGTCAAATGTTGAAGGGGTCTTCGGGAAATTCTCCTTGCCCTCTTCTGCGATCGCCACCTTCGTAGCTTCGTTGATATTCTCTTCCTTAACGCCAGCAGAAACTGAATTGTCTGCAATCATAGCTATCTGTCCCTTAGGAACAAAACTTGTAACAATATGCGGCTTATCCTTAATATATTTTCTATACACCATTTCAATTTCATCGAGGGTAACAGCCTTGATATTTTCAATATCTTTTTCGATGAACCCCGGATCGTTAAGGAAAGTATTATAATATGCAAGCCTGAGAGATTTGTTATAGACACTGCTGAGTCCATCATAAAAACTCTTTTCACTTGAAGCCTTGATCCTTTCAACATCCTTCTCGGTTATCCCGTCCTTTTCGAACCTGGCAAAAGCTTCATTTATTGCACTCTCAATCTCCTTGAGTGATTTTCCTTCATTGGCCCGTATGCTGATCGTGAATTCACCGGCAAGCTCGCTTGAGCTATTATATGCTATAGTGCGTGAAGTAAGTTGCTTTTCCTTTACTAGTACTTTATAGAGAGGAGCTTTCTTACTGTTAGCGAGCAGCTCCGCCAGGAAATTTAGTGCATAGGAATCCTTGCTATAAGCCTCCGGCACAGGCCACACCAAAGTTATCTCAGGCACATTGGCAAAATTATCCTCATGATATAATTTCTTTGTCTGATCCAGAGAAACGTTCATGGGTCCGCGCTTCGCAACTTCACCATGCGATTTGATCTCACCAAAGTATTTATTGATGAGGACTTTTACGGAGTCGGGATTGAAGTCGCCGGCAAGCACCAGTGTCGCATTATTCGGACCATAGAATTTATTGTAATAGTTTTTAACATCATTAATGTTGGCATTCTTAAGGTCTGCCATTTCGCCTATGACTTCCCAGTTGTAGGGATGTTCTGCAGGATAGAGATTCTTGTCGATAACATAATCCGTGAAGCCATAGGGTCTGTTATCCTCAGTTTGTCTTTTCTCATTCTGCACGACGTTCTGCTGAAGGGCCATAAGATGAGGTGTTACCGAATTAATGAAGAATCCCATGCGGTCAGATTCAAGCCATAATATTTTTTCAAGAGCATTCTTGGGGAATACCTCGAAATATGTAGTGATATCACGGGCTGTAAATCCATTATTTTCACCTCCTGCACCTTCAATGATTTTGTCGAATCTTCCGGGCTCTGCATTCTCGGAGCCTCCAAAGAGAAGATGTTCAAAGAGGTGGGCAAACCCTGTTTTACCGGGAATCTCCCTGCTCGAACCTACATGGTACATTATAGCATATGATATCATCGGATCGGAATGATCGGTGTGAAGGATCACCTGTAACCCGTTTGGCATTACATATTTATCATATGAAATGCTGAGTTTGTCTTTTTCAGGTGCTTTTTTGCATGCCGAAATGACCACAATCATGGCCATGACAAGTAAAAGCTTGTCGAAGATTCTGGATTTGTTCATGGTGAGATTTTTATTAAATAAATTGAATATTGGATTCTGATTAACGAATGTATTAAATAATTGCTTAGATCATTATCAGTGAAGAACAAAAATCTTTCACCTTCCGGGAATGTTCAGCAACTGGCGATTTGAGTTTAGACAATTTTTTTTAAATTTACAAGTAGAAACGACTTATAAAAATTAATGATTTGCGAAGTAATAGCCGCAGTGATTTCTTGAAAAAGAGCGTTCTCGCTGGAGCCGATCTTATTGTTTTGCCTCAGATTTACAAAAGGTCTGCATTTACCGGAGTACCCGCCAATAACCTGATCAGATTCGCACAAACAGGGTGCGGACGTGAGGGAATTGCCGATTATATGGGAACTATCAGCCTCACCGACCTTTACAGGATGATTGCAGTCTGCGACCTCGATTTAAAACGGCTTGATATTGCCAAAAACGCAGTTGAAACATTTTATAAGAAACAGGGAGAGGTAAACGTAACGGTAAAAACTTATCATGATTTTTTCATAACCTGGTAGCCAGTCCGGATATTGATGCCGTCTTCACATGAATATGGTCTGGATCTTATTATGAAGAAAGCAGGGGTGAAGAATTAAGAAGGCGTAACGGCATTGTGAAGCAGAGGATTATCGATTGAGTGATCATATATGAGTTCGCATAAAAGACATAGTGTCATTTTCAGGAACAGGTTTCTTATCAGAAAGACCTGGAAGTACATTTCAGGTCTGGGAGGAAGCTATAGCGATAAAATACAGGAGATGAGATCGGATGCTCTCTCCAATCAGCTTAACTTCATCCTGTTTGTCACAATGTCGCTCCTCCTGGTATATGTGGTCGTTGTAATGAAATTAACACACGATACAATGTCGACTGGAACGATAAGGGTTGCGGCGATGGTAATCCTCTGCTTCCTTAACCTTGTTCTGGCACATTTTAAACTTCAGAAAATAAGCAAGTATTCACTTATTTTTCTTCCTCCGCTGGTATTCCTTGTTATTCCTACCCTCACTGGTTTTGTGGAAGAGGAAGGTTATACTTACAATGCTTATTTTCTTATTGCTGCATCTATCCTGCCTCAGCTTCTCTTGTCATCTGAAAAGAATAAGCTCATATTCTGGATATCGATGGTTTACTATTTTATTCTGGTTGCATTTATTGATGTTCTGATGTTTAATTGCCAGAAGGAACATTTTAATATAGTCGACTCGATAAAGGGATTCTATGCATTTTACAAAATAGCGCATATCGGGATATTTGTATTTATAAATATCGCCATATATCATTTGCGCAAAGTAAATTTTCGTTTCGAGGACAGGTTGAATGAGAAAAATGAAGTCCTTAATAAGCAAAACAAAGAACTTCGGATGCAGCGCGAAAAGATCAGGGAGCAAAAGGATATTATTGAGCAGAACGGACGTGCAGTTAGGGACAGTATCAATTATGCCGGAAGGATTCAGCAAGCCGTTCTGCAGCCCCTCGATTTTCTTGACGAATGGTCGATACCTAATTTTATTCTCTATAAGCCCAAAGCAATCGTAAGCGGGGATTTTTACTGGGGTATAAGGAAAAATGACAAGATTTATCTGGCTGCAGGAGACTGTACTGGCCATGGTGTGCCGGGAGCATTCATGTGCATGCTGGGGCTGGCTTTTCTTGATGACATATTTAGTGCCGGCGAGATAGAAAATGCTGCTGCAGTTCTCAATGCCCTGAGAGAGTCTGTCACTAGCAAGCTGAGGCAAAAAGGAAACATCGGTGAAATGAGAGACGGAATGGACATCTCATTCTGTATAGTTGACATGGAAGCCGGAAAACTTGAATTTGCAGGTGCAAATAATCCTTTATATCTGGTTAGGAACGGAACTCTGACCAAAATTCCGGCTGACAAGATACCAATTGGTTTGTATTTATCACAGCCGGAACCATATACTAACAATTCCATAAATATTCAAAAGGACGATTGTCTATATCTTTTTTCTGACGGGTATGCTGATCAATTTGGGGGACGCAAGGGCAAAAAATTCATGTATAAACAGTTCCAGGAACTTCTGTTGAGGCATTGTTATAAGCCAATGAAGATTCAAAAGGAGATACTGGATAACCATTTCGAAAAGTGGAAAGGAGGATATGACCAGGTCGACGATGTCCTGGTAATGGGTTTGAGTCTCTGATAATATCATTTGATACTATATTTAAACTGTCAATGTTTGTAATAATATAAAGTTCATGTACACCTACACTTTCGGAGAGCAGGGTTACAATCCGTTCGGGGATTATACCGATGATTTCGGAGGAACCTCAAGCTCGTGTCCGGGTGCGGCCGGAACAATAGCGCTTATGCTCTATGCAAATCCTGATCTCTCCTGGAAAAAAGCGAGAGAGATAATTAAGGATACTTGTGAAAAGATAGATAAGGCAGACGGAAAATATGACTCCAGCGGACACAACAAGTACTACGGCTTTGGTAAAGTGAATGCTGAGAAAGCTGTCAGAAAAGCGCTTGCGTTGAAAACATCAGCCTCTATTAAGGGAAAAAGGGATAGCAGACCCGCAGCTGCCGGGAAAAATCAGGCTGCTGTTAAAATTAAAATAGTGAAACCAAGAAAAGAAACAGTTTAAAAAGGAGGTATTAATATGTCAACTGGATTATCCGGGCAGCTCTTCACAGCCGTCAACATAGGAAGCGTTACCATTGCCACTTCGGCAATTATAGTAGTAACCAATACACTTTATACTCTTTTCAGGCTTCCCACGAAGTGGACAGCATTTGCAATAGCGTTGATCATTGCTTACCTGAATGTATTGTTTTCGGCAACGCCGCAATGGTACGACTGGCTTCTTGCCTTTGTAAATTCATGCCTGCTCTTTTGCAGCGCGCTGGGTCTGAATGAGATTGTTATCAAGTCAGGCAAAGCCCAGACGAAAGAACCGGTTCAGGAGGGGAAGTTTTTCCGGAGCTGGTTGTAACGGATAACAGGCAATCGGCAAATTTAACTAACCTAATGCCATGAAATCAAATTTTAATAGTACAGATTTAATGCCCATACTCTTTGTGGGACATGGAAGTCCAATGAATGCCATTGAGGAAAACGAGTTTGTCGATGGTTGGAGAGAAGTTGTAAAATCGCTGCCGAAGCCAAAGGCAATTTTATGCGTTTCGGCCCATTGGGAAACCAGCGGAACCTCCGTAACAGCAATGGCAAAACCAGCCACGATACACGATTTCGGAGGGTTTCCGCCCGAATTGTTCGAAGTTCAATATCCTGCTCCCGGAAATCCGGAACTGGCAAAAGAAGTCAGGAGCATTATCACTAAAACAGAAGTCGGGCTTGATGATAAATGGGGGCTCGATCATGGTTGCTGGAGCGTAATGAGAAGGATGTACCCTGGTGCAGATATCCCGGTGATAGAGCTGAGTCTCGATTACTTAAAGCCTGCCCAATACCAGTACGAGCTTGCCGGAGAACTCCTGTCACTCCGGAAGAAAGGTATTTTGATAATTGGCAGCGGCAACATGGTTCATAACCTGAGGCTTGTCGACTGGAATAATATGGATACGCCGGGAGTCGGATATGACTGGGCCATTGAAGCGAATGAAAAGATGAAAGAACTCATTATATCAGGCAACCATAAAGCCCTTATAGACTACCGGTCGCAGGGAAAGGCATTTGATCTTGCCATTCCCACTCCCGAACATTTTCTCCCGCTGATTTATGCACTGGCTTTGAAGCAGGAAGATGATAAAGTGACCTTTTTCAATGACAAGGCTGTAGGCGGTTCGCTTACGATGACATCAGTAAGAATAGGTTAAGCCAGAGGCTATCTGGTTTTCTGAAAATCAAGTTCACTATGCATAGCTTTCTTGAAAAACTCACCTTCATCGGTCAGGTCATATTGCCAACTCTGAAGTAACCTTGGACCCCAATCAGGATCAAATACCCAGCAGCACCAGCTGATCCCTTTTCCCTCAAGGTATTTTATGATACTGTTACCATAAGTGAGATCATTTTTCTGGCCCGGAAGTCCGCCGAATCCGAATTCGGTAGCTACGACAGGATATTTATCTTCTGCAAATCCAAAATCCTCTTCCCATTTGGGTTCCCAGGGCTGGCCGCGCTTATAGGCATACGGATGAGTCACATAGCCAATTCCCTCAGCATTTATCGGATCGTCACGAAGCGGAGATAAATCATAAGCCCAGTCCAATCCGGCGACCAGCGGAATAGTTTCTGTGTCATAAGCCCTGATAAGATTAATAATATTTTCGTTAATCTGTTTCCATTCAGACCATGGCAGAGAACCCAACTGTCCCCGGTAAATGGTCGGTTCGTTGAACAGCTCATAAAAAGCTACTGTATTATTTCCGCTGAAATGCTGCGCGATGGTTCTCCAGAACTGGTATGTTTCAGGTTTTGATGTATTATACATCGGATTCTGAAAAAGCTCCATTCCAAGGTTCCCGATGGAATGCCAGTCGATTATTACATACATACCCAGATCGGTACACCAGTCAACTGCCTGGTCAAGCAGCTCGAGATATTTTTCTGGAGTGCGTTCCCTCCAGGATATCGGATGAACAGGAATACGAACCAGCATTGTACCCATTTCCTTAACTTTTTCAAAATGAGCTTTATCCCAATGGCCTTGTCTTTCAATCTTGTCAGGGTCAGAAATAGACAGCCCCCTGAAAAGTATTATTTCACCTTTGGCATTTACGAACTTGTTCCCGGCGACTTTAATTAAAGGGAGGATTTTTGCCTTTGGATTGGGTTTTGGGAGAGTAAATGGAGCGTCCTGGTACCACGGACGTGTCTCCTGGGCAGAAAGCTGAGATAAGCAAGCTGCTGCAGTGAGCACCAGCAGAATGAGGAGTATACTTTTTTTCATGGGAGTTTTAATTTTAGTAGTCATAAAGATCATAAAAAATTTGATATTGCTAATTCACACTGCAAAATATAGCGCTCTCCCATGTGGTCTTTATCCCGACGTGTGTTATAAAAGCCGGTTTTTCGCCGGTTCCGGCAAGCCTGGCGCCTTCAGGTTCTGAATGTTCACTATGCAGGCAGAAAGGGCAATAGTCCGGGTTGTCAAAATATTTTTTTCCCTCTTCTGCAGCTTCATCCCGTGATAAAAATGTTCCAAGGAATCTCCTTTTCCCGTGCGATGGCAATAATGGGCATTCCTTTTTGTGAATGAAAAAACGGCCATTTAAATGCGGCCTGATATCAATAAAAAATACTGTTGCCATTTTATTTAATTTAAACTATTTGATAATTAAAGTATTTCAGACAAGAATAACAGATTCATTTTTAAATCTTATATCGACTCTCATAATAGGTTTTATTGGTTTTCATACCGAATTGTTACCTGCCGGAGCAAAATTTAGGGATTTTATATATGATCCGGCAATCATTTTTTAATAAGAACCTGCTGCCAAAAAACATATTTACATCCCGGTAATTTATTATTTCATAATGACATATAAATAGAATTGTGTCATTTTTTATATGTTATATTTTTTGCTGGTAACATTTCCGGTTACAATCCCATAAAGCTGCATTAACTAAAAAATCATACTACAATGAAAGCAGCAGACAAATCGGTAAAATCAAAAAGAAATTTCGGTGAACTGATTTCTAAACTATCAGTATGTGAAATTCTTGACCTGAATTCAATGATGCATATCAGAGGCGGGGACGCAGATGGCGGTGGCGGTAGTCCGATACCTATCCCTCCACCCAAGCCGGTTTAATTGATTTAAACAGGAATACTCATTACAGAAGAGCATCACATTTTGACTGAGATGCTTTTCTTTTTAAATATGCCATTACTTCTTTACTGAAATCTCGTAATTTAGTATAGTATATTTCATCCATCTCAGATTGAAGAGGTTTATATCATTATTATTCATTTTATTCTTCCCGAATTTTGTAATTTTTTCAGGAGCACAAACGAATGACCTGGATATCGCTTGCCAGAAATCCTATGATTTGTATAAATCCGGTGATATTCTAAATGCTGAAAAATGCTTACTTCAAATACTTAATTCAGGGAATAAAATTCCCAAGAGATATGAACCTTTTATATATAATAGTCTTGGAATCACCTATACATTTTTATCGAGATACGACGATGCTTTGAAATATTACGATCTGGCTGAGAAATCTATTAATGTTAAAACCGACTCTACCGCAACATTAGGTGGTATTTATGTGAATAAAGCCATGATCTATGGCGATCAGGAATCATATCCTGTTGCTATCGATTACTTTGAAAAAGGAATCAGGATTTATACAAGCGTAAAGAACCCGGATAATGAAATCATAGATTATATTTCAAAAGCATACCTGAATTATGGAATCGTTCTTTATGAAATCGGGGAATACAATAAGGCGTTAGAGTACTTTGTAAAAAGTAAAGAGATCATATCAAAGTACAAACTGTCCGGGACGTCCCTGGTCGATCTTAATATCGCGAAATCTTATGTAAAATTATCAAGATCAAGTGAAGCGGAAAAATTCTTTAAAGAGAGTATTGATTTATTTATAAATGAGTATGGTAAGGATTATTTTAGGTTGCCTGAAATATATATTGAATATGGTCAGTTCCTTTATGATTCCGGCAGGCATAAGGAGTCTCTTGAGATACTGAATAAAGCATTATCGATCTGCTTAAAAAACTATGGCGAACACCATTCCCTTACTTCTCATTCGTATAAGCTGATAGGCGATTTTTACAGGAATCAATCTGATTATAACACTGCATTAAAGTATTACCAGCGATCACTGATCTCAATTACCTATGATTTTGACAATCCTGATGTCTTTACCAACCCTTTAATCGATTCCTCCCGGTTCGATATCCGTCTCCTCGATGACCTGGAAATCAAAGCAAAAGCCCTTGAGCTTCTTTCCGGCGTTCAGGCAAATAAGGAAATGAAGATTAAAACTTTAAACTGTGGTCTTGGGACTATTAACCTTGCGCTGGAGCTTATCGACAGGATAAGCAATAACTTTAATACTGAAGAGAGTCGCATTTACCTAGCTGAAAACGAGAAGGATACCTGGCTTTCGGCTATCCACATTGCCAATTCCCTTTATACGCTTACCGGGGACAATTCATTCGTTAGGAAGATGTATTCCATAGTCGGGAGAGCCAAGTCGGCGGTGCTTCGTAGCGAGATCTCAGGAAATAACCTCCTCATGTCATCTTCAGTTCCTGATTCCCTCATTGAAAAACAAAACACCCTCGCAGAGAATATCGGCGCTTATAACAAGCTGATTTTTAAAGAGTCAAATAAGGAGAGTCCCGACCTCAGAAAGATCTCAATGTGGAAAGATGCCCTCTTTGAAATGAACCGAAGCAAGGAAAAAGTCTCGGATGAGATAAACAGGCAGTTCCCCCGGTATCATGAACTGCTCCTGAAAACTGAACCCATGCCCCTCAGCGATATTCAGAAAAAGCTGGACGGAAATGAAACGATCATCGATTATATGCTATCCAATAAATACTCAGAGGGAAAAAGAAAGCTGTACATATTCGTGATAACCCGCAGCAGCCTTGAATTTCGGGAGACCAGCCTTGATTCCGCTTTCAGAAGGAATGCAGAGATAATCCGTAATGGCGATAATCCTGCCGCATATGAACGGGATAGTAAAACTATATTTCGGAACTATACGGGCGCTCTCAACTATATGTATGAAATCCTTTTCAAACCTGTCGAAAACCTGGCAAAGGGGAATAGGATCATAGTCATTCCCGACGAAGAGATTGCCTGGCTGCCATTTGATACTTTTCTTAAAAAATTACCGCAGTCAAATCAGTCAGATTATGAAGGCCTTCAATACCTGGTTTATAATTACGCATTTACTTATGCTTTTTCGTCATCCATGATCTTCAGCAACAACATCGGACTTATGAAAGGGGAGGAAGTGCTTGCCTTTTCGCCCGATTATGGCAACGGTGACTTTGCCGGATCAAACACCGGAAAATTAAAGGGCGCTGAAGATGAGATAGGATCGATCTTTAAATGGTTCAGGGGCAGACGATTCACCGGCGACCAGGCAACGGAAACGAATTTCATGAAAGCTCTGCACGATTATGCCATCTTCCATCTGGCCATGCACTCCATATCCGATACTGTAAATTCGAAGTACTCATTCCTTCTGTTCGACACAAAAAAAGATACTTCCGGAGACGGCAGATTGTACAATTATGAGATCAGTCTCGCAAGGATCTCTTCGCCGATGGTTGTTCTCAGCGCATGCAATTCCGGCTCCGGCACATTATATCACGGCGAGGGACTGATGAGCCTTGCACGCAGCTTTATCCTCGCCGGTGCATCATCTGTGGTCAAAACCTCTTGGGAAGTCAATGACGAAGTAAGCGCGGCAATAATTGCCCGGTTCTACTATTACCTCTCACGAGGGAAATCCAAAGACGAAGCGATGAATCTTGCCAGGATCGAATATATCAGGAATAATCCGCCGGTCTACTCAAACCCTTACTACTGGGCCGCCTATGAAGTGGTTGGCGATAACACGCCGGTGACTCAAAATAAACGCTTTTATGCAGTAATATTTGGTATAATTGTGATAATGGCTGCAGGGTTTGCAGTTTTCTACCTGATAAGACGCAGGATCTTTTCAGCACGGCCGCTATAGAAACCGGGCGATTTTGCAAGGATCTCAAAACATTCGTGTGCCTTCTGTTTATTCCCTGTTTTGATATATGCAAGACCGAGGTACCATCTTGCCTCTTTAGTATATTCACCCTGATGGCTGATAACATCTTCAAGAATGTTTTCGGCCTGTTCATAATTTCCCAGTTCCATCTGGGTGATACCCAGGAAGAATCGGGAGGACATGTTCAGAGGGTCCTTCAGCATTGCATCTGAGAAAGCCATTGCCGCGGCCTGATAATTCTTGTTATTATAGCTCTCAACTGCTGCTTTATAGTTATTTGTTTCTGCTGCATCCGCACTTCTGGTGACAGGAGATATGGCAATCGCAGGTTCATAATACTTTGCAAAAAGCTTATCGGGATTGTGGGAAGGGAGCAGCACTCTTAAAAGGAATATCACTCCAATGAGTGTTGCAGCTACCGGTAACGCAAACCGGGCAAATCTGGTTTTCCTTAATAAATTTTTCTTATCGGCATCAACTTTACGATCAAAATCATTATCAGCCTCAACAAGAGAATTTGTGATAAACTCTTTTCTTTCTTCACTCATCGGATCCGGGCTTATTTTGTTTAGCTGCTTTTCGTCCCATTTTCTGACCCATTCGGCCGTTATGTTGCCGAGATCATTCCTTCTGCTCTCTTTTTTAATATCATTGATTTCATCATCCAGTTTCTCATCCTCATTTTTCCCTGTGATATTATCACTGATGTACTTCGCATTTGCTTTGTGCATCGAATCATTATGATCAAAACCAGAGGTCATCTCAATCGCTGCATCATTTGTCTCTTTATACAACGGATCACTTTTGACATCCTCAATATCAATG
>Ga0224524_1000225_pt1 | contig 25039 bp, 8 predicted proteins | sample CFST75metaG_FD_179895 | JGI IMG/M metagenome (GOLD analysis project Ga0224524, IMG submission 179895) | Peat soil microbial communities from Stordalen Mire, Sweden - C.F.S.T75 | ecosystem: Environmental > Terrestrial > Soil > Wetlands > Peat | place: Sweden: Norrbotten County, Stordalen Mire... | reverse complement strand
GAGTGTAATCGTTCAGGCACGCAGGACAGGTGGCAGCTATGGTTGCACGGCTTCGGCATGGAGTACCCTTTGCACCTGGACAGTAAGCTCAACCCCGACAGCGCCTACGCTAAGTGTGGCATCACCGGCAAACGGGAGTATAATCTGTGCAGGCTTTAACACAGGTACGGTAACAGGAACGGGAGGTTCAGGCGGTTCTACAGGAGCAGCCGACGAATACCAGGTTAGTATTGATGGCGGCGGTTCATACAATGCCTATACCAATGGAGCTGCAATCACCACGACGGGAGCAACAACAAGTGTAATCGTTCAGTCACGCAGGACAGGAGGCAGTTACGGCTGCACGGCTTCAGCATGGAGCACCATTAGCACCTGGACAGTAGGTTCAACCCCGACAGCGCCTACGCTAAGCGTGGCATCACCGGCAAACGGAAGCACGATTTGTGCAGGCTTTAACACAGGTACGGTAACAGGAACAGGAGGTTCAGGTGGAAGTACAGGTGCGGCAAATGAATATCAGTACAGTATTAATGGTGGAACTGGTTATAGTGCTTATACCAATGGAGCTGCAATCACCACTACGGGAGCAACAACTAGTGTAATTGTTCAGGCACGCAGAACAGGAGGCAGCTACGGCTGCACAAATTCGGCATGGAGTACCATTAGCACATGGACAATAGGCTCGACCCCGACAGCGCCTACACTAAATGTGGCAACACCGGCAAACGGGAGCACAATCTGTGCAGGCTTTAACACAGGTACGGTAACAGGGACAGGAGGTTCAGGTGGTTCTACAGGAGCAGCCGATGAATACCAGGTTAGTATTGATGGAGGCGGTTCACACAATGCCTATACCAATGGAGTTGCAATAACTACAACGGGAGCAACAACGAGTGTAATCGTTCAGGCACGCAGGACAGGTGGCAGCTACGGCTGCACGGCTTCGGCATGGAGTACCCTTTGCACCTGGACTGTAGGCTTAACCCCGACAGCGCCTACACTAAGCGTGGCATCACCGGCAACAGGGAGTACGATCTGTGCCGGCTTTAACACGGGTACGGTTACAGGCTCAGCAGGTTCAGGTGGGTCTACAGGAGCAGCCGATGAATATCAGTACAGCATTAATGGGGGAGGTGCATATAATGCTTACACAAACGGAGCTGCAATAACTACAACAGGAGCAACAACAAGTATAATCGTTCAGGCACGCAGGACAGGAGGCAGCTATGGTTGCACGGCTTCAGCATGGAGTACCATTTGCACCTGGACAGTAGGCTCAACCCCGACAGCGCCTACGCTAAGCTCGGCATCACCGGCAATGGGGAGTACGATTTGTGCAGGCTTTAACACAGGTACGGTAACAGGAACGGGAGGTTCAGGAGGTTCTACAGGAGCAGCCGATGAATACCAGGTTAGTATTGATGGAGGCGGTTCATACAATGCTTATACCAATGGAGCTGCAATCACCACTACGGGAGCAACAGGAAGTGTAATCGTTCAGGCACACAGGACAGGAGGCAGCTACGGCTGCACGACTTCGGCATGGAGTACCATTTGCACCTGGACTGTTGGCTCAACCCCGACAGCGCCTACACTAAGCGTGGCATCACCGGCAAACGGGAGTACGATTTGTGCAGGCTTTAACACAGGTACGGTAACAGGTACAGGCGGTTCAGGTGGGTCTACAGGAGCAGCCGATGAATATCAATACAGTATTAATGGTGGAAGTACATATAGTGCCTATACCAATGGAGCTGCAATAACTACAACGGGAGCAACAGGAAGTGTAATCGTTCAATCACGCAGGACAGGAGGTAGCTACGGCTGCACGGCTTCGGCATGGAGTACCCTTTGCACCTGGACAGTAAGTTCAGCCACAATAAATCCAACATTAAATGTTGCTACACCTGCAAGCGGAACATCAATATGTGCAGGCTACAATGGTCCGAGTGCAACCATTACCGCCGGCTCAGGCGGTTCTTCAGGCGCAGCAGATACTTATGAATACAGTATAAACAACGGCGGTGCCTGGTTTGTATATACATCAGGAGCAACGATAACTACAACCGGAGCAACCACAAATGTATTAATACGGGTAAGCCGTTCTGGCGGCAGCTATGGATGTAGCGGCACCGGTCCAACAACTATCGTTACATGGCCTGTATCCACAGCAACAGTAAACCCGACATTAAATGTGGCTTCTCCCGCAAGCGGTACAGCAATATGTGCTGGTTACAATGGTCCGAGTGCAACCATTACAGCCGGCTCAGGCGGTTCGTCAGGCGCAGCCGATTTGTATGAATACAGTTTAAACAATGGAACCAGCTGGTTGACTTATTCATCCGGAACAACAATAAACGCAACGGGAGCAACCACGAATGTACTGATACGCGTAAGCCGTTCGGGCGGCAGCTATGGATGTAGCGGCACCGGGCCTACAACGATCGTTACATGGCCTGTATCCTCAGCAACAGTAAACCCGACACTAAATATAGCTACTCCTGCCAGCGGCACGGCAATATGTGCAGGCTACAATGGTCCGAATGCAACCATTACAGCGGGCTCAGGCGGCTCGTCAGGCGCAGCCGATTTGTATGAATACAGTTTAAACGATGGTACCAGCTGGTTGACTTATTTATCCGGAGCAACGATAAACGCAACGGGGGCAACCACGAATGTATTGATACGCGTAAGCCGTTCGGCGGGCAGTTACGGTTGTAGCGCCACCGGACCTACAACAATCGTCACATGGCCTGTATCCTCAGCACCGGTTGCTCCAACTTTGGGCACAGCCATTCCTGCTGACGGATCAACCATTTGTGTTGGCTTTAATACCGGTACGGTAACAGGTACAGGAGGTTCAGGAGGAAGTACAGGTGCAGCAAATGAATATCAGGTAAGTATTAACGGAGGAAGTACATATAGTGCCTATACCAATGGATCTGCAATAAATACAACGGGGGCAACAGGAAGCGTAATCATTCAGGCACGCAGGACGGGTGGCAGCTATGGGTGCACTGCTTCGGCATGGAGTACCCTTTGTACGTGGACCGTAACCCCAACCGTAGGAATCCCGACAGCAATAACAATCTCGGCAGGTACCGAGCCCACTTGTCAGTTGACCAATGGAACAACCACAACTACTTATGCAACAACGGCGACCAACAATACAGGTTATAACTGGAGCCTGAGCAATGGTTCGGCAGGAAGCATCGGCGCTGCAACCGGTATTATGACGTGGGCAAACGGATTCTCAGGCAGTGTAGATATACAGGTAACAGCCAATGGCTGTAATGGTCCTTCTTCGCAGGTTACACGTACGGTAACAATCACCCCGACCGTTGGCACGCCAACAGCAATAACAATCTCGGCAGGTACTGAGCCCACATGTCAATTGACCAATGGAACAACCACAACTACTTATGCAACAACGGCGACCAACAATACTGGATTTAACTGGAGTTTAAGCAATGGCTCCGCAGGAAGCATCGATGCCTCAACCGGAATTATGACCTGGGCAAATGGCTTCTCCGGTAGCGTAGATATTCAGGTAACTGCCAATGGCTGTAATGGTCCTTCTGCACAGATTACACGCACGGTAACAATTACAACTTTGCCAATAGCAACTTTTAGTTATACAGCTACTCCATATTGTTCAAATGCGGCAAATCCATCCCCGACATATAGTGGAGGAGGAGGAGCGGGAACTTTTTCATCAACAGCCGGGTTGGTCTTTGTAAGTACTTCCACCGGAGAGGTAAATATAGCCGCAAGCACGGCAGGAACCTACACTGTAACAAATACAATAGCGGCTGCCAGTGGATGTCCTCAGGTAGCGGCAACAAGCCCCTTAATCATAACCACTTTGCCCACAGCTTCTATATCTTATACAGGTTCGCCATTCTCTATGTCGGATTCGCCGCAGAGTGTCAATTTAACAGGTACTACCGGTGGTACTTTCACAGCTTTACCAGCAGGATTAACTATAGATCTTTATACAGGTATAATAACTCCAGGCACAAGTTCTGCAGGAACCTACACAGTGACTTACACAATAGCGGCATCCGGTGGTTGTGGAGTAGTAACAGCTACAACCAGCGTAACAATTCTAAATATAATAAATGTTTCCGGGTCGAACAGTGCAGATGGAACCTACGGATCATTGACTAACGCCTTAGGCGCTTTTGTGAAAATAAACGCATATGATCAGACAGGGAAGACAATTATTATCACTATCTCAAGGAGTTCAATTGCCGAAACAGGTACCTTTAGTTTAAGTGCAGGAGCCTGGACTACACTTACGCTATATCCCCTCGCTACAGGGATAACAATAAGTGGTAGTGTGGCCCTACCTCTTATCAATTTAGATGGTGCCGATAATGTAACTATCGATGGAAGGGTAAATGCAACAGGGTCAGTAAAGGATCTGATAATTACCAATACAAGCATTTCAGCTACGGCAGGTACTTCAACTATACGATTTATTAACTCGGCCGAAAATAATACCGTGAAATATTGCACCATTAAAGGTTCAGAAACAATTGCTACAAGCGGAGTCATCTTTTTCTCAACAGCCGCAGCCGGGAATGGAAATGACGGCAATACAATTGATAATAACAATATAACAAGCGATGCAGCCGGCAGGCCCATCAATGCAATTTATTCTTTGGGCTCATCTGGTTACGAAAACAGTGGAAACACCATCAGCAACAATAACATTTATAATTTTCTAAAGAATGGAACGGTTTCAAATGGGATACTTCTTGCTGGAAATACAACTGCATGGGCCATTACAGGAAATAGTTTTTATGAAACAGCTTCTTATGCACCTACTGCAACCGTTGCCTACAATATCATACAAATTAATAATGCCTCAGGATCTGGCTTTACGGTTTCAGGAAACCATATAGGCGGAAGTTCGGCTTCATGTGGCGGGTCAGCCTGGACCAAGACTAACGCTTTCGATAATGTTTTTACTGCTATCAATTTAACCATTGCAAGCGGCACGGCGAGCAATGTTCAAAATAATACCATTCAGAATTTTGCATGGAGTAATTCCGCAGCCGCAGCGTGGACAGGGATTAATGTTGCGGCAGGTGATGTGAATATTGGCACGGGTACCGGTAATACCATTGGGGGTGCAACCGGTACAGGATCCATTACGGTAACCGGTGGCGCAACCGCTGCAAACGTGTATGGAATTAATATTTCAAGTACCGGAATTACCAATTGCCAGAACAACGCCATTGGCTCCATCACTGCCGCTAATACTACTGCAACTCTTGCAAGTAACATATACGGGATAAATAAGACTGCCGTAGCAGGAACCACCAACATCAGTAACAATACAATAGGAAGTACCACCACGGCTAACAGCATCAATGCAAGCTCAGCCAGTACAAGTAACGCCCAAAGCGTTTTTGGAATTAATTCTGCCGGAACCGGGTCGGTCAACATAAGAAATAATACAGTAGCCAATCTGATAAATAGCACTACCAATACTACGCCCGCTACAGCAGGACTTATTAATGGTATTACATCTACATCAGGTACGGATACCATATCTAACAATATCATCCATGATTTGACCATAGCTAATGCCAATACTTCGGCAACCAATACAGCCTCTGCTTGCGGTATCGCACTAACTGGCGCTACGCTAAAGACCGTATCAGGAAATACAATTTATAATTTATCCAATACTTACGTTTCTTTTGCCGGTAGCGTTGTTGGTTTGTATTTTACCGGTTCCATAGGTGCTAATGTTGTTTCGGGTAATTTTATTCAGAGCTTATCGGTTACCGGCGCTTCTTCTACTACTGCTTCCGTGTATGGTATCAAAATAGCCGCAGGTGCTACTACTTACTACAACAATATTATCAATTTAGGCGGAAATACGGCTATAACCATTTATGGCATTTACGAAACAGGTGCAACAAACAACAATAACAACCTCTATTTTAACACGGTGTATATCGGGGGAAGTTTGAGTTCGGGAACCACAAATAAGTCATACTCTTTATATAGTGCCGTAACTACGAATACACGTAATTTCAGAAATAATATCCTGGTGAATGCCCGTTCAACCACGGGTGGTGCAAGTTTGCATTATGCCGCTTACTTTAACTATGCCGTTACTACCAGATTAACAGCACTGGATTATAACGATTATTATGCTCCGGGTACCGGCGGCGTATTAGGATATTACAACGGTTTAGATGATAATACACTGCCCCTGATAGCAGGATTTGATGCTAATAGCTTGGCTATCGATCCCGTTTTTGCAAATGCAGGAGGTACAACTGCAACGGATTATATACCTTCTTCTGGTTATTTAGCCGGAACTAAAATCAGCACTATACTCACAGATTATTTATTAATTAGCAGAGCAAACACCCCCACGATGGGTGCTTTTGAAGGAACATTGACTTTATACGTAGATGTTTACAAATCGGGGGTTTTGCAATCTCGCTACCCCCGGTTGAAAGAAGCTTTTGACAGGATCAACGATGGAACGCATACAGATGCACTTGAAATTAGAATAAATGCAAATATCACAGAAAATGCTTCGGCTGTGCTTTATCAGAGCGGATATACCGGTACCGGTGGCACATCAAGTTACACTTCAGTAAACATTTATCCCACTGTTACCGGGATTACCGAAACAGGAAATTTGGCTGCACCTCTGATTGACCTCAATGGAGCCGATAATGTAACTATCGACGGAAGGGTAAATGCAACAGGATCAGTAAAGGACCTGATAATCACCAATACAAACACATCAGCCACAGCAGGAACCTCAACGATACGATTTATCAACTCGGCCGAAAATAATACCGTGAAATATTGCACCGTTAAAGGTTCAGAAACAATTGCTACAAGTGGAATCATCTTTTTCTCAACAGCCACAGCCGGGAATGGAAATGATGGCAATACAATTGATCATAACGATATTACCAGTGATGCAGCCGGCAGGCCTATCAATGCAATTTATTCTCTTGGCTCAACTGGTTACGAAAATAGTGGAAACGCCATCAGCAACAATAACATTTATAATTTTCTAAAGAATGGAACCGCTTCAAATGGTATCAATCTTGCCGGCTTTAATATCACCTGGACTATTGCGGGAAATAGTCTGTATGAAACAGCTTCTTTCATACCAACTGCTTCTGTTGCATACACGGCCATCAATGCTTCAGCTATTACTTCAACCGACATTACCATAAGCGGAAATTTTATAGGTGGAAGTTCTTCTTCGGCTGGTGGTACTGCCTGGACGAAAACGAACGTTTTCAATAATGCTTTCACTGCTATTAATTTGAATGTTGGAACCAGCACGGCGAGCAATGTTCAAAATAATACCATCCAGAATTTTGCATGGAGTAATTCTTTAAACGCAGCATGGACAGGGATTAATATTGCGACAGGCAATGTGAACATTGGTACGGGCACCGGTAATACCGTTGGGGCTGCAACCGGTACAGGATCCATTACGGTAACCGGTGGCACAACCGGTGCAATTGTGTATGGAATTAATATCGCAAGTACAGGAACTATCAATTGCCAAAACAACAACATTGGCTCTATCACTGCCGATAATGCCGCTGCTAATGCAACTAACTTTTATGGGATAAATAAGACCGCCGTAGCTGGAACCACCACCATCAGTAACAATACAATAGGAAGTACTACCACGGCCAATAGTATCAATGCAAGTTCAGCCAGTACAAGTAACGCCCAAAGCGTTTTTGGAATTAGTTCTGCCGGAACCGGAACGATCACCATAAATAGTAATACAGTAGCCAATCTGATAAATAGCACTACCAATACTACTGCTGCCACAACAGGGCTTATTAATGGTATTACATCTACATCAGGTACGGATACCATATCTAACAATATCATCCATGATTTGACAATAGCTAATGCCAATACTTCAGCAGCCAATGTAGCCTCTGCTTGCGGTATTGCACTAATCGGCGTTACGCTAAAGACTGTATCCGGAAATACAATTTACAATTTATCCAATACATACAGTTCTTTTGCCGGAAGCGTTGTTGGTTTGTATTTTATCGGCTCCACAGGTGCCAATGTTATCTCGGGTAATTTTATTTATAGCTTGTCGGTAACCGGCGGTTCTTCTACTACTGCTTCCGTGTATGGCATCAAAATAGCCGGAGGCGCTAATACTTACTACAACAATATCATCACGTTAGGCGGGAATACCAAAACAACCATTTACGGTATCTACGAAACAGGGGTAGCAAGTAACAATAACAATATTTATTTCAATACGATATATATCGGGGGAAGTCTGGCTTCTGGAACCACTAATAAGTCGTATGCTTTATATAGTACTTTAACTACAAATATACGTAATTTCAGAAATAATATTTTGGTGAATGCCCGTTCAACTATAAGTGGTGCAAGTTTGCATTACGCAGCTTACTTCGCCTATGCCGCTAGCACTAATTTAACACTTGATTATAACGATTATTATACTCCTGGCACCGGCGGCGTTTTAGGATATTACAACAGTGCGAATGTACCTTCAATTCCACTTATAACAGGGCTTGATGCTAATAGTGTAGCCATCGACCCCGGTTTTGCAAATGCCGGAGGTACAACCGCAACGGATTATATACCTTCCTCCGGTACATTGGCAGGAACTTCAATTGGTGGAATAACAACAGATTATTCAGGGACTACCCGATCATCTATTCCTACAATGGGTGCTTTTGAAGGAGTAATAATTTTTAATGTGGATATTTATGAATCAGGGGTTTATAAATCCAGCCACACGCTGTTGAGAACTGCCTTTAACAAGATAAACGATGGAACACGTACCGGAGTACTTGAAGTAAGAATAAATGCGAATACAATCGAAGGTTCTTCGGCCGTGCTTTATCAGAGCGGATATACCGGTACCGGGGGCACCTCAAATTACAGCTCTGTAAACATTTATCCCACCGTTACCGGGATTACGGTAACAGGAAATTTGGCTGTACCTCTGATTGACCTCAATGGAGCCGATAATGTAACTATCGATGGAAGGGTAAATGCAACAGGGTCAGTAAAAGACCTGATAATCACAAATACAAACACATCAGCCACAGCAGGAACCTCAACGATACGATTTATCAACTCGGCCGAGAATGATACAGTTAAATATTGCACCGTTAAAGGTTCAGAAACAATTGCAACAAGTGGAGTCATCTTTTTCTCAACTGCCACAGCCGGCAATGGAAATGATGGCAATATAATTGATAATAACAATATAACAAGCGATGCAGCCGGCAGGCCTATCAATGCAATTTATTCTTTGGGCTCATCTGGTTACGAAAACAGTGGAAACACCATCAGCAACAATAACATTTATAATTTTCTAAAGAATGGAACGGTTTCAAATGGGATACTTCTTGCTGGAAATACAACTGCATGGGCCATTACAGGAAATAGTTTTTATGAAACAGCTTCTTATGCACCTACTGCAACCGTTGCCTACAATATCATACAAATTAATAATGCCTCAGGATCTGGCTTTACGGTTTCAGGAAACCATATAGGCGGAAGTTCGGCTTCATGTGGCGGGTCAGCCTGGACCAAGACTAACGCTTTCGATAATGTTTTTACTGCTATCAATTTAACCATTGCAAGCGGCACGGCGAGCAATGTTCAAAATAATACCATTCAGAATTTTGCATGGAGTAATTCCGCAGCCGCAGCGTGGACAGGGATTAATGTTGCGGCAGGTGATGTGAATATTGGCACGGGTACCGGTAATACCATTGGGGGTGCAACCGGTACAGGATCCATTACGGTAACCGGTGGCGCAACCGCTGCAAACGTGTATGGAATTAATATTTCAAGTACCGGAATTACCAATTGCCAGAACAACGCCATTGGCTCCATCACTGCCGCTAATACTACTGCAACTCTTGCAAGTAACATATACGGGATAAATAAGACTGCCGTAGCAGGAACCACCAACATCAGTAACAATACAATAGGAAGTACCACCACGGCTAACAGCATCAATGCAAGCTCAGCCAGTACAAGTAACGCCCAAAGCGTTTTTGGAATTAATTCTGCCGGAACCGGGTCGGTCAACATAAGAAATAATACAGTAGCCAATCTGATAAATAGCACTACCAATACTACGCCCGCTACAGCAGGACTTATTAATGGTATTACATCTACATCAGGTACGGATACCATATCTAACAATATCATCCATGATTTGACCATAGCTAATGCCAATACTTCGGCAACCAATACAGCCTCTGCTTGCGGTATCGCACTAACTGGCGCTACGCTAAAGACCGTATCAGGAAATACAATTTATAATTTATCCAATACTTACGTTTCTTTTGCCGGTAGCGTTGTTGGTTTGTATTTTACCGGTGGCGCGGGTGCCAATATAGTCTCGGATAATATTATTTATGGATTATCGGTAGCGGGCGCTACTGCAGCTGCTGCTAACATTATAGGGTTATATTTTACTGCTGGTACAGGTTCAAATACTGTCTCTGGTAATTTCATTTATAGTTTATCGGCAGTTTCTTCTATTACTGCTGTACTATATGGTATCAAGATTGCCGCAGGTGCTACTACCTACTTCAACAATATCATCAGCTTAGGCGGGGATACAAAAACAACCATTTATGGTATTTACGAGACAGGGGCTGCAGGTAACAATAATAATCTTTATTTCAATACGGTATATATTGCGGGAAGTTTGGTTTCGGGAGCCACCAATAAGTCATACTCTTTATATAGTGCCGTAACTACAAATACACGCAATTTCAGAAATAATATTTTGGTGAATGCCCGTTCAACCATAGGTGGTACCAATTTGCATTTTGCCATGTATATACCTACAACAGGCGGGACTCTGACTGTTGATTACAATGATTATTTCGCTTCCGGAACGGGAGGAATTTTAGGATATTATGGAGCAAATAAACCTGCGTTGCCTATTGTCACCAGTCAGGATGTCAACAGCTTAAATATTGATCCAAGCTTTTTCAATGCCGGTTCAACGGTTGCGACAGATTATAAAATTAATATACACCTGCTTGGTATCACTATTAGCGGGATCATAACGGATTTTGGTGGTGCTGCCAGGGGAGAGCCTCCCTGTATGGGCGCGTGGGAGAAAATCCTCCGGAAATGGAAGGGCCTGATCAGCACCGATTTTGCAACTCCCACCAACTGGACAGACGGGACTGTGCCCCTGGCCGGAGAAAATATATTATTTGATAATAATCCTGACCGGGATTGTTACCTGGATGGAAACAGGACGATCGGTAATCTGACGATCAACCAGTCTGTTTATAAAATGGTCCTCAATGGATACCAGTTATCGGTGAATGGAAACCTTTCGCTTACAAACGGGGGAGAGATCGATGCCAGTTCATCCAATTCGACCATAGCTTTTACCGGTAGTAATGCCCAAATGATAAACGCCGGAGCATTTACGGATAATAACGTATATAACTTTACGCTTAATAACAGTTCCGGAGTTTCACTCAACGGAGACCTGAATGTAAACCAGGTACTTGCTCTTTCGAATGGCGCATTGACCTTGGGAGCCGTTATATTGACCATAGCAGGAAATTCTCCTGTCAGAACGAGCGGCACCCTTAATGCCAGCAATGCCGGTGCAACCCTTGCTTTTACAAATTCAGGCGCGATAATCCTTCCTGCATCTATATTCACAGGAGCAGTCAATAATATGACAATTAATGGAGCTGGAGGAGTTACGGCAAGCAGTGATTTTACTGTAAATGGCATTTTGTATCTTCAAAGTGCAAACCCATCATCATCTAAAGGCAGCCTTGACATGGGCAGTGGTTCGGTTCTGACGATGGGAAGCAGCGCCACGACTACCGGGGCAGGCGATGTTACGGGAATTGTTAAACGTACAACCCTGATTGCCGCCACTTCCTACACCTTTGGGAATCAGTATACCACAATTAACTTTCAGGCCGGGGGAACATTACCGACTGATATCAGCGTGAAAATCGCCATCGGTACAGCACCATCATGGAAAACGGATGCTATCCTTCGGACCTATGATATTGTGCGTACAGGAGGAAGCGGCAATACTGTAACATTAAATCTGCATTACCTTGATAGCGAACTCAACGACAATCCGGAAGCCGATTTATTCTTCTGGGATTATCGGTCGGGTATACCGGAAATTGATGCACATGAGAAAACAGATAGCAGTACAATTAACAACTGGGCTGGAATTTCAAACCTTAATATCTCTTATTTTCCGACTACCTTTGATGATCATATCTGGACACTATCAAAAGCAATATATGCGATGTTCGAAGGCATAAGAGGGTGGCGTATGATCTCCTCGCCCACTGCCACTAATTACGGGGACCTGCTCAAGGGGTTTATCACGCAGGGGGCTACCGGTTCTTCCTATCCGCTCAAACAACCCAATTGTCTCTGGTTTGATGAAACCGATACCCTCACCACTAACATGAGCTGGCGTACAATGAGCAACCTCACTAACAGTATTACTCCAGGACGCGGTCACTTCCTCTATGTATTTGATTCGGTTTCCGGTGCTTACAGCGACACCTTGCCACGCAAGATGAGCGCCGGAGGAAACGCTAATTATACCAGCGGAACCTTTTCATTCAGTGGTGGAAATCAGCCCGTAACCTTTTCTCCCAGGGCAGGAGGACAATCACAAGTGCCCGGCGATACTCTTTTTTATGAAACGAATATCAGCGACGAGGGCTGGAACCTGCTGGGAAACCCCACTTATTCGACCCTCGATTGGGATGCCCCGACCGGGTGGACAAAAGCCAACCTGGATAACACCATCTATATCTGGGATCCCGGAGCCAACTCCGGCAACGGCGAATACAAGGTTTGGAATGGCATTTCCGGTTCTTTACACAATGGACTGATCGCCGCCTACCAGGCCTTCTGGGTTCATGCATCTTCAGCCAGTCCGGGGCTGAGTTTTACCGATGATGTATTGACGTCCGGCGGGACCTTTTACGGCGGTGGCATTATTGTAAAATCACAGCAAGCCAACTCCGGTCCCTTTGCCATTAACCTCAGTCTGAATGCCGGCGGGTTGGAAAGTACCGCGATTATTTCATTCATGGCAGATGCTATAGTGGGACCCGATATTTGGGATGCCTACCGTCTTGAGCCGCCTTCTAATTCCTGGCTGGAGTTGTTTACCTTATCTTCTCCTTCACATACCATGCCCCTGGTGATCAACAACCTCCCTGTCGACAAGCCGGATTTTCTCGATCTGCCCTTGTTTGTTGGTGGTCAGCAGCATGGTCAAAGCCTGGGCGGAAAATACTCCCTGTATTGGGAATTGCCACCCGACTGGCCGGCCGACTGGGCCATCAGCCTTAGCGATCATCAAAATGAGAAAGCCATCTCCATGCGCAGCTTTCAAAGCTACGACTTCGAATTGTCCAGTACCAAATCCAGCGTAGTGACCACGGATTCAATAGGTTTCCCCATGCTGCCTACCAACCTTATTAATCCTGTTTCCCAAAAAAGTACGCTCAAGAGTTCCACCCAACTGCCACCTTTTTCCATTATAATTCAAAAAGGCGTTTACGGTGATAATCCCGTGTACATAGCGCCACAGGCAGAACTGTTGCAAAACTATCCCAATCCCTTCAGCTACAGCACCACTCTTCGCTTCAGCTTGCCATTACCTGCATACGTTACACTGAAGATCTATGAGATTCATGGAGAATTGATTGATGTTGTAGTTGACCGTCATTTTGAAGCAGGTATCTACAATTTTCCATGGAATAGCGGCAATGTAAAACCCGGTATTTACCTTCTTCAGATGAATGCCGATGGTGTAAAAAAGACAAAAAAACTTGTTATCACGATTCAATAAACAAACCTGATGGTGATATTACACAAGGGATATAATAACTTATTTGGCCACAATGCCGGCATAGTAATTGGGAACAAACTTTCACACAGACTCCTGAAGGCAGTTATCCGAACAATGTTTGCCTTATGCATGTTATTAATTTCCCAGCCGGGTATCCATGCTCAGCCCTCGGTCAGCATTCGGGCCTCTGCCATGGTTGTTGACGCAGTCGATATCCAACTGATCCCCCTGAATGATATGATCATTGATGAATCATTAGCCGTGGCTGGATTTTTAAATATCTCGCCTATAACGGATGTGACAGCAGGAAAGATCATGGTAAAGGGTAAAGTTAATGCAATGATCAGGTTATCTTACTTACACCAACAGGTCGTGATAAATACTTCGGGTGAGGGGACGCTTGTCTTTGACTATGTTGTGAGCGGGTTCCCGTCAGATGACCAGAAAGCATCCATGTTTCTGGATGCACCTGAAAACGTACCTCAATTCAACAAAGAAGGAGAATATTACCTGTGGGTTGGCGGGCAGGTAAATATTAGCAATGCACGGCCGGGAAATTATGAAGGCGAATTCATCCTTGAAATAGAATATATATGACCAAACAAGCCAGCACAAAATATTTTTTTCTGCTGATCACCGTCACTATCCTATTGATGGCAGGCACTCTCTATGCCCAACACATCAACTTTAGCACCTGGGCCGGCAACGACCTTACCCTGACAAAAGGCACACCTCAAGACCTCAATTTCAATGATAAAACACCTATGATAGTAACAGGAAGTAATCAAAGCGTAACTATTTCACTCACCGATATGGAAGCTGCTGTGCTGACCATAGAAGGCACCGAATACCTGGATGTGACGGTATACGTAGATGCCCCGCCAAAACTTGAATTGGATACCAAGAACAGCATTCCGGTAAGTATCAAGTTCGCCTATTCCAACCTGAATCCGGCAGATGTTGGAACCGCTAAAACCCAGGCGGTGGAGGTCCCGGCAGGGTTCAACTCTGCCACTTTCCCCATACTTAGGCGCACAAGTGGCCCGCCAACTACGCCGCCAACACCCCCGCATGATGGGTACACTCCTCCCAAAAAAAAGGCTTACCTCTTTATATACGGCACAGTGGGACCTGTGGGCAATGTGGATGCAGGACTTTATGATGGAACTATTAATGTGAGGGTAGAGTATAGCACCTATTAGTGAAAAGGGGATCAGAAAATAATTGACAATTGATAATTGAAAACGTACAAAAATATAAGCGGGAAGAAGAAAAGTGAAAGTAAAAAGTGGGAAATCATCCTGCTGCTTGCACTTGGATTATATTCCGGGATGGTAGAAGGGCAGCTTTTAAAAATTATCATTGAAGTAAAAAACAATGTTCGCATGGAGCAGGTTATGCCATTTACTTTTGATATAACCTCTTCTAATAAAACCGCTTCACCATTTGATATTAAAGCGGAGAGCGGAGCACAAAACCTGAGCGCTTGGGGTGTGTATTCCCTTGTTGGCAGGGAAAACATATTGGTGATGGTACGTTTGGAAGCGCCAGATATGTTGCGTGATGAGCAAAACAATACTATACCTCTTGAGTTGACGATGGCCTGGCAGAACGACGGCACACAAGACGAAACAACCGCCAACCCGGCCAAAAACAATAACGCTGTTTTCCCACTGAATAACAGTGGCCTGTTGATTGAAAATATGAAAAAGGCGCCTGCATTATTGCACGCTTTCATATTCCTTAGGGGAACTGCAAAAATACCGAAAACACCAACCTCTCCTTATGAGGGCAAGTTGCATCTGATTGTTGAATATGAATAAATCTATGTCTAAAATAAATTTTATTACCATAAAAAACAAAATCTACCCTGGCCTGCAGAAAAAATCGAAACCTTTTTCGTTTTAATCCGTATACCATTACTTTATAGAGAAATAAAGCGCTTTGTTAAATTGTTATTTTTTTCACAGATTTTTCAAAAAAATTTTGGTATTAAAAAAATTTCAATTATCTTTGCACCGTAATAGCTACATATTCTTACTTAATATCATATATTTAAACAATGAATAACCCAGTCGCAGAGAAGCGGATAGTTAATCGTTTATTAAAGTGTTATTTTTTTCACAAAAAACTTGTTGATTCCAAAATTTCAATTATCTTTGCACCGTAATAGCTACATATTCTTACTTAATATCATACAGTTAAACAATGAATAACCAAGTCGCAAAGCAGCGGGGAATTAATCGTTTATTAAATTGGATTCCATCTTGTTTGGATTCAGAGGGTAAAATCAGAGATTTTTTTCCATCTTCAGAATTCCTACATATTTCGGTTCCACCTTTGCACCGAACTAGCTACATATTATTAATATCATAGACTTAAACAATGAATGACCCCGCCGCAGAGCAGCGGGATATCTTTTGGAAATTAACCGATAAAGAAATTAAACATTTTAAAACAAGACTAATCTTTAATGAAATTAAACATTTTTAAAACAAAAAATTATCTTATGAAAACAAACTCAATGTTACGAATTTTCGCAGTCCTCATCATGATGGTGGGCTTTGCGATGACAACTTTTGGACAAGATATCGCCGCCTCTGCAAATGTTGTTACTGCTGTTTCAGTGACCTCAGGTTACGATCTTCAATTTGGCAATGTCACTCCGGGAAATGACAAGACTATCGGTAGTGATAATAGTGTTCTTCAGGGAACTGTTGCCGGAACTACTGAAGCCACAGGAACCTGGACTATTGGGAAAGGTGCAAACACACAGGTGACAATAACCCTGACATTACCAGCTAACCTATCGTCTTTAACCGGACCAGGAACCTACACGCTGCCCATCAACTATTCCGATTATTCCTCGACAAAACTAGGTAAAATTGGTAGTGTTGCATGGACACCCGTAACTGCAACTCCAGTCGCAGTTACTCACACTGGTTATCCAACTGAATTCGTTGCAACTGGGTTTACTGTTTATGTTGGAGGTACCGTTACTCCGGGGGCAACTCAATTTGCCGACAGTTATTCGGGAACCCTCACTTTGTCAGCAGTTTACAATTAATTGAATTCAATTGTCGAAGTAATTCGAAAAAGTTATTCCGATAATATTTTTTATAATTGAACTAAGCAAAAGAAAAAATCCGGAGTTATTCTGGATTTTTTCTTTTAATATGCTCACCAATTGGATATTTTTGTATTTTCGCGGTGAAATTTATGTAACCTTATTGAAATATTTCCGTATCAGCCTAAAGTCGAGTACAATGTAATAACTCAACTTAAAGCAATATTGAATTTACATTAAATCTGCAACCATGAAAATTATTAAAACTGCCGCTCTGGTTTTAATTTTCACCGTAAGCTATACAGTATTGAATGCACAACTGTCGATCTCACCACCCTATGTCTCAGTTGATGGCAGAAGCGGTGTAGGGAACCTTTACATCATCAACAATTCGCCGCATCCACAGGAAGTTGAGATTTCCTTCGCTTTTGGATACCCCGCTTCCGATACTGCAGGCAACTTAGTAATGAATTATTCCGATACGGTTGCCTATGAAAAGTATGCAATGGATCCTGTGATACACGCCTTTCCGCGCACTTTTATTTTGCCGGCCAACCAACAGCGTACAATCCGTGTTCTGGTTAAACCCTCCCCAGGGATGAAAGATGGATTTTATTTTACGAGGGTCAAAATCCTTGCCAAACCACAAACACCCGATGTTGTCAAACCGGCTGAAAATGTGATCAGTACCCATATTACCCTTAACTTTGAACAGGTCATTCCTGCCTTTTACAAACGCGGTAAGGTCACAACAGGGTTGAAGATCGAGAAGATCGATGTAACCCAGAAAGACACTATGCTCGTAATCTTGGCCCATCTTGACCGGCTGGGGGAAGCTCCCTTCATCGGGAGCGTAACCGCAAAACTGATGGATGCAAAGGGTAAGGTTGTTTCTACCTTCCAAACCTCAACAACAGCCTATTTTAAAGTACTCCGACGAGTTGATCTGCGCGTTGCAAAAGTTAAACCAGGATCATATAAACTGGAACTTAAATTTGAAACCAAACGTGGCGATATGGCCATGGGCGATTTGGTACAGGCACAACCGGTTAAGGAAGTTGTTGATGTAATTATTAAATAGGTGAAATGACCCCCACCTCACCCCCTTCATGGGGTGACTAATTAACTTAATATTGACTCCATCACGAGCACTCGGGAGGGGGATTTTAGCCCAATAGAGATGAAAAAAGGTGGAATGAGAAAAAGTTTTTTTTTCTTTTGCTTTGCTTTTTACCTTGCACCATTCACCCTGATTGCATCCCCTGCCCCCCAGGGTGAGGAAGTCCTGCTCATCTTTCACCATCCTGCTATAGGCAATGTATATGTTAACTGTATATACAGCAGTAGTAATGACCAAACTTACCTACCCATTACGGAGCTTTTCACCCTCTTGCAGATAAACTACCAGCCGGATATCAAGAATTTCACAGTGAAAGGCAATTACCTCAAGCCAGATAACCCATACGATATCAACCTTACTACCATGAATATCCAGTTGGGGAAAGAGGTTTTTCCGCTCACTCCAGATGATTTTCGAATCGGAGAAATGGATTTTTACCTTAGCCCGGCCATATTTGAAAAGGTATTTGATCTGGTATTCACAGTCAACATGAATTACCTCACGATGACGCTTACCACCGACAAGGTTTTACCGGTCGTCGAGCGGCAGGCCCGTGAACAGGCTCGTAAAAAGATGGACAAAGAGCAGCCTGTACTGGAAGATTTTCCGCTTGAATACAACCGCAAACGTAAAGTAATTGGCGGAGCCATATTCGATTATCTTATCAATGGTTATTACGATAAGAATTTCCAAAGTATAAACTATACTTTTTCAGGCGGAATGGAGGTGCTGGGTGGCGACCTCCAGGGAACAGTTATAGGAAACAAATTTTCGGATGGCAGCAGTAATTTGCAAACCAGTAATACACGCTGGCGTTATGTGGTGCGGAAAAATCCGTTTTTTACCAGTTTCACGGCAGGACAACTAACCGCCACCGGTATGCAAAGCTGGCAAATCAAAGGTATTGCCATCAGCAACGACCCCATCGAACCTCGAAAGATGTATAATTCCTATGTTATTGATGGCAATACTGAAGCCGAATCGGAAGTGGAGCTCTACCTTAATGAACGTCTTATTGGTTATAAGCGTGCCGACGAGCTGGGTTATTATCGCTTTGATGCACCAATCAATTACGGCACCTCCCGGGTGAGTCTCCGGATTTATACACCTACCGGTGAATTAAAAGTGGTGGATCGCGAGATACAGGTGCCATTCACCTTTTTGCCCAAAGGGGTGGTAACCTATAACGTTCAGGCAGGTGTGGCAGACAATACATACGTCAGTTCGATTAACAATGATAATGTGGCACATGGCAATGTGGCCGCGGGCATAACCAATTGGCTCACTGCATCAGCCGGTGCGGAATATACAGGCAAAGAACTCCTCCCATCCAATCCCTTTTTATATGGCAGCCTTTCGGCGCGTATTGCGAAACAATACCTGATGGACCTCGACATTGCTCCCGATGCTTTTTACCGCCTTTCGGGAAGCGTGATGTATGTTTCCAACAGCAGCTTCAATTTCATCTATACCCATTTTACCCGTACCAGCTCCTTTAATCTCCTTGGCGCCACAGATGATGTTACCGCCAATCTTTACCTGCCTATCAATTTCCTTGGTATGAGTACCGGGCTCCGCTTAAGCGGCGAACATACCCTGCTTAAAAGCAGCTCCTCAACCCATTACACTGTCGACCTGAACTCCCGTCTTGGCTCTTTCAACATTCGTCTGAATTATAACGATAACCTGATCAGCAAAGGGAATGTGAACTATTTTGGCCAGGGTTTAATAACCACCGCGATCACTTATACTATCGCCCGCACCCCGGGCATTCCGGTTTATGTGCGTGGAATGTTTTTGAGAGGCGAGGCGATGTATAATATCCGAAGCAATCAATTTACTGAGGCTGACATGCAATTATCCCGCACGCTGCTAAAAACCGGCCGTCTGAATATCATTCTGGGATATAACTTCATCCAGAATGCATGGAATATCCAGGCTGGCTTCAGTATTGATCTGAAATTTTGCCGTTCCATAACTACTTTCAACTCAGTAGGAAAAGAAAACTCTTTGCGTCAAAGTTTTGACGGCTCACTGGGAGTGGATCCCCGGAACACACATATTGAACTGTCAAACCGCGAGCAGGTGGGACGATGCGCCGCAACTGTGGTGTTGTTTATCGACAACAACAACAACGGCACCTTCGACAAAGGTGATGAGATACTTCCTTACAAAGCCGTGATGCTCGACAATCCCGCTGTCATGACTGTCGGCAAAGACGGATTGCTGCGGCTGAGTCAGTTGCAAAGTTACTACAAGTACAATCTCAGGGTTGACCGCAATGCCATTCCCAATCCAACGCTGGTACCTATGAAAAATGAATTCTCGTTTATCACCGATCCCAATCAATTCAAGCGCATTGAAATCCCCTTTTGTCGCGGAGGAATCATTGGCGGATCGGTATTTGTTGAAAAAAATAATGTTTTACAACCATTGGGTGGTTTGCGTCTGCTGTTGAAAGGAGTAACTGTGAAAAGTGAAGCAACCATCCGCACCTTCTCTGATGGCAGTTTCTATGCAATGGATTTGGTACCGGGAAAATATACACTTGAAGTGGATCCTGCACAGCTTGAATTTCTCATGGCTAAATCCCAGGTTGGAACGCTGCAATTTGAGATAAAAGCCTTACCAGAAGGAGATGATATCGAAGGATTGAAAATAGTTTTAACCGAGGAAACTGAAAAAAGCGGCGAGTAACCATCATCTCATGTTACCCTTGTTTTTTGGGACAGTGTGAAAATATACCAGTCAGTTTATTATTACCCGTATTTTTACCCTAAAAAAACAAAACATCAATAATCATTTGAAATACTGATGTTTATAAATCAACTTTGTAGCCCCGGCAGGAATCGAACCTGCATTTAAAGTTTAGGAAACTTCCGTTCTATCCATTGAACTACAGGGCCATTTCGAGATACGATTTTTCGATTTTCGATTTACGAATTTAAGTTAGTAGTAAATAACACCCTAATCACCATTTCCATATACAGTATCCAGCTGCAAAGGTAGAGAAATTATAAAATCCGGCAAATTCACCAGTTCACCAACTCACCAGCTTATCGGCTCACTGGCTCTCTATTATTTTTTTCATAAATTTTTTTTTTAAAAATTTTAATTATCTTTACCGGGAAATAGCTACATTTTTTAATATCAAGTACTTAGGAATTAAAAGCGCATGAGTGTATTTTATATACCGGTCTTTGTATATATAACCGCCCTGATGGCTTTTGAGTTATTGCCTATTTTCATATATTTTCATGTATACTAATAGCATTAAATATTCTTCTGTACATTCTGAAAATAATTTTCCCGGGTCGGCGAATTTTGTGCCGGATCGGTTCTTGATTTTTTAACAAAAAAAAAATAATGACTTCGACCAAGCAGAAACAGACATTAGGTCAAAAATCGAAAGCCCATTAAATTACCAATATGAAAACTTTGACCCCCATAAGCAATACATTCTCAAGGCTCCAATTTGGGTGTAATTCCGGCAGGGCACCGCTGTTGCGGCTTTTTAATGATATTTCCCCTGTAATATACACGAGAAATTCTACAACTGCACGAAAAGAAAAAAGGGTCAATATCAGATTTCTCCTGCTGTTATTATTAGGGCTGATGTTGGGAATATCTAATAGTTTTGCAACCAACTATTTCTCACGTGCAATAGGTAACTGGAACAGTAATACTACTTGGTCTTTAACTTCAGGAGGTCCAGCTGTTGGAGCTGGAATTTTTCCTGTGGATGGTGATGGTGTTACAATTGAAGGAGGTTTTAATGTTACAGTGACTGTAAATGCAGCTTGTACTTCAATAACTTTCACCACTGTTACTGCAACTTCATTGACTATCAATTCGGGAATTACTCTGGCCGTTTCCGGGGCAATAACTATCCCCAGATCACCATCTAGTTACAACCAAATTATTGTTGGTGCAGGTATTTTGACTGCCGGAAGCGTTTCATTTACCAGCGGTAGTGGTACTAATAGACACCAGATAACGATTTCCACCGGGACTGTTACGGTTTCGGGTGATATTACTGAAACCGGTAGTACTGGTAGTGCTTCAATTATATTCAGCAGTACGGGAACTCTAAATTTAGGTGGAGCACTTTTTGCTTCTGGTACAGGTACTTTGACAACAGTTGCAGGATCAACAGTAAATTATAATGGAGCAACTCAGACTGTTCAAACTTTTAGTTATGCTAACCTTACAATTTCAGGAAGTAACACCAAAACCTTAGCTGCAGCAACACCAATTGTAAATGGAACATTGACTGTTAAAGCAGGAACAACGCTTTCTTTAACGACATTTCCACTTGGAGCTACAACAGCGCCAACAAGTGTTGTGATGGAAATTGGAACAACCGGATCTATAATTTCCGGGACAGGGGCAGGGGTGTTGCATCTTGGCGGAAACGTGACAGTAAATGATATAACCGGAAGCAGCGGAGCCACTATATCCTGTCCAATTAATCTGGATGGAACCCGAACTTTTACGGTGGCAGATGATGGAACTTCTGCTATTGACTTATCAATTAGCGGAGTCATAAGTACAGCATATGGCATTGTAAAAGCAGGTACCGGTACATTATTACTTTCAGGAGCCAACAGCTATACAGGAACAACTACTATCAGTGCCGGCACGCTTATGAATGGAGCGGCTGTTGTTTCAGGTTCCGCCGGTCCTTTCGGTAATGCCGCTACTGCTATTATTATGGGTGATGCAGCCACCACAACCAACAATTCGAGCCCAACGCTCTTAACAAACGGTGCATTTAATATCGGGCGAGGAATTACGATCGCCAATCAAACCACCACCGGTACCTATAGTATTGGAGGAAATACAGATAATAACTCCACCTTCAGCGGTGCAATTACGTTCAACAAGCCCTTCACAGTTACACAGGTGGCAACTACCGGTACCAATACATTAACCATCTCCGGAGGGATGACCAGCGCCACAGCGGCAAGTGCGATAACTTTTAACAATGCAGGAGCCGTAATAGTCAGCACTGCTGCCATCGCTGTCGGAACAGGTACTTCTGTTATTAAAAATAACAGCGGTACCCTCACAATGAATTATGCGAATACATATGCAAACGGCACTACCTTAAATGCGGGAACATTAAAACTCAGCAATATTGCCGGCCTGGGTGCTACAACGGTGGCAGTAGTGCTGAACGGAGGCATACTTGATTTAGCCACAGATGCATCTGTTAATCGATACAAAATAACGGTAGGGGGGACAGCAACCATTGCTTCTGATAAAGCAACGGCGACAAGTGCAGGTATTACCCACACATTAGGTACACTTTCCATTGGGGCCTTTACTTTAACCCTAACCGGTGGTGCCAATGCTACCAGTGGCACAACAGGTGTAACTTTCGGAGCAACAACATTTACCGGTGCACCCACTTTTACAATAACTAACGGAAGTGGTTCAAGTGTGGCCCAATTGAGTGTGGCTGCCGTTACTAACGCAACGTATACCGCTATCATCAATGGTAATGGAAGCATGGTTCAAGCAGGTGTCTGGGGCAACGGAGCCGGTGGCATTATTTATGGAGGAACCGGTACATTAACCTTGAGTCAGGTCAACACCTTTACCGGTGGGGTTACCCTGAATTCTGGTACATTAAATATTAATAACAATCAGGCCCTGGGTACTTCCGCAGGCACATTTACCATTGCAGGCGGAACCATTGATGCAACAACCGCAGGCATTTCAACCGTTGCCTATCCTTTGGCTTTAAATGCTGATTTCACTTTTACCGGAAATAATAGCTTAAATTTAGGTACAGGCACTATAACTCCAAACGCGAATCGCCAGGTTACAGTTAACGCCAATACACTTACTGTCGGCGGTACGCTCAACGCAGGTACCCTTAACTTAACAAAAGCAGGTGGAGGTACACTAAGTTTTGGCAGCCAAACCATCACTTTAAATAGTGTTACCATTAGCGGCGGTACACTCATATCCACATCAGGAACGATGAATATAGCCGGTAATTTCATTAACAGCGGCACATTCACGCATAACAGCGGAACGGTAACTTTCAACGGCACCGGGGCCCAGACGATAAATAGTGGCGGTAGTTCTTTTAATAATTTCACCATCACCAATACAGGTGGTACCTGCACAGCATCAACAAACGGAATCACTGTAGCCGGTACTTTTACTACTAATACAAGTACTATTTTAGATATGTCAACAAATGCGTTGAGTGTAACCACTGTTGCGAATTCCGGTACATTAAGAACCCAGAATACGGGCGCGACCCCTATTACCGCCGCAAAAACCTGGGGAGGTACTGTAGAATACTATGCCACGACAGGTGCACAAACTATTGTGACAGGCACTTACAATAACCTCACCCTAAGTAATACCAGCGGTACCCAGACAGCCGGTGGAAGTTTAACAGTGAATGGAACACTCATCACAACTGCGGATGGAACGCTTAACATGGGAACTGCCAATATCCTTGGCGGTACTTTATCAACGATAACAAATAATGGCACTATCAGCACAGCAGTGCCAACTGGAACCAGCAATGTTCCAATTCCAACAGGAAAAACATGGGGTGGAACAATAATATATGCTGCAACTGCAGCACAAACTGCAATGGCAGGTACATACAATAATTTAACAAGTTCGGGCGGTGGAACAAAAACCCTTACAGGCGCAATAACTGTTAATGGTGTGCTAACTTTAACAAGCGGTATTGTAACATCAACAGCAACTAATTTACTTGCAGTAACCAACACATCTGCCAGTGCAGTTACAGGTTACTCCTCGTCAGGTTATGTAAATGGGCCGTTGCAATGGTCTTTGGCAACCGGTAAATCCTATTTTTTTCCTGTAGGTGATGCATCAAATTACCGTCCGTTTGAACTGAATAATATTACCTGTTCTTCTCCTGTTGTCAGGGTTACTATGTCCGGTACAGGAG
>Ga0224524_1000223_pt1 | contig 25079 bp, 19 predicted proteins | sample CFST75metaG_FD_179895 | JGI IMG/M metagenome (GOLD analysis project Ga0224524, IMG submission 179895) | Peat soil microbial communities from Stordalen Mire, Sweden - C.F.S.T75 | ecosystem: Environmental > Terrestrial > Soil > Wetlands > Peat | place: Sweden: Norrbotten County, Stordalen Mire... | reverse complement strand
CGAGAACAAGCGTATTCAAGGTAAGCGGGACGAATAAAAAGGTGAGGAACTGCCCGGCGCATTCGTCAATTATCACCGGTTTCGGGTCTTCGTGGCCGAATACCTGCCGAGGCCTTGACGACAACAACATGCTCACCGCGATCAGGCCGAGGGCGCTGATCCACCATGCCTGCGGAGAAATCAGGATATGGCGATGATAGTGCGAATACCAAAGAACCATAGCAACCAGAGCGGAGCCGATCGTTCCCGGCATGAGGGGGAAATACCCTAAAAAAAACAGCGACGCGCCGGCTTTTTGCGCCCAGAGGATAATTTTCATGGTTATCGATCCTTCATTTATAGGAAATATCGGTCCGTTCATGCAACGCATTATCGAGCGTGATCTGGTCCACGTATTCCAACTCAATTCCGGCCGGAACCCCCCGGGCAAGCCTGGTGACCCGGTACGGGCCGTGCGAAAACAGACGCGCGAGGTACACGCAGGTCGTTTCCGCTTCCGCGCTTGAACCCAGGCCGAGGATGAGTTCACGGATATTTTCACGAGACAAACGATCCTTGAGCTGCGCGATGCGCAGCTTATCGGCGGTTACGCCGTTAAGAGGGGAGAGAACTCCGCCCAGGACATGGTAAAGGCCCCGGTAGGCGCCCGATTTTTCAAAAGCGAAAACGTCCATGGGTTTTTCGACAACGCACAACAGCGAGGAATCGCGCGCGGGCGAAAGGCAGGTTTCACATACTTCCGCAGTGCTGTAGTTGAAACATCTTTTACACAGGGTAATACTTGACTTGAGCGAAGAAATACACCCGGAAAGATGGTCCAGTTCCTCGCGGGGCCGCTCGAGAAGGTGCAGCGCCAAACGCCACGCGCTTTTTTTGCCGATCGTGGGAAGGCGGCTGAGCGCGTCGACGAGATCTTCCAAGGGTTTAATCATGCTCACCGGTCCTTTTCTTAGCCCGGCAGGTTGAGCCCCGGAATATTCATTTGGCCCGAAAGGTTTCCAAATGTCGCATCGGAGGCCGCCTTGATTTTTTCCTGGGCGTTTTTTACCGAGGCGACGATCAGATCCTCCAGCATTTCAACGTCATCGGGGTCCACCACTTCGCGGTTAATGGCGATTGAAACGAGTTCCTGGGCGCCGTTGACGACCGCTTTTACCATTCCCCCGCCCGCGACGCCTTCGAATTCCTTGCTCTGGAGTTCCTGTTGCGCCTGCATGACTTGCGCTTGCAGTTTTTGGGCCTGTTTCATGATTTTGTTGATGTTTTGCGACATATCGCCGACTCCTTTGTTGCTGTGTCTGAGTAAGCATCCACCAACAACGTTGGTGGCTTTAAAGAATAGCGGCATAGCCGCTCAGCTATGAAATTATCTACGCGGTAGCCGGGGATAATTCCCGACTACGGCAAATTATCCGCCCTTTGGCGGGTTAATCAATAATATCCCCGTTAAAAATGTCCACAACGCTTTGAATGACCGGTTCGCGTTTGATTTCGTCATGTATGGATAAAGGAAGAGCGTCCTTGGGTTGTTGCGGCGCCGCCTCCGGAATTTCCGGATCCGTTTCAATGGTTATATGGAGATCCTCGATCGCCCCGGTAAATTTTTTCATCACACGGTTGATTTCTTCGCGGTTCTTTTTTTTCAGCACCTCGGAGTATTGCACATGGCAGGAATGCGGAAAACGGACGTCAACCGAATTAGCCGAATGCGCCGTGACATACGCAACCCGTAAATAATATCCAAGCATCGGCCGTTCACGCTGCAAAAGTTCCAAAAATAAAGGCCATTGCGTGAGCGGATCTCCCGCCAACCGGTCCGGCGGCGTTGCGGTGTCGATGCCGCCGCATCCTATCGTCGCTTCTTTGCTCGTATCATCCGAGGGTTCAAGGCCGGAAGCGGGGATCACATCAATTTTTTTTTTTACCGCAAATTGGTCATTGCCGCTCTCCAACCCAACTCCCGTCGGCGAGCAGGGTAAGGGAGTTTGTTTTCCCTTAAAGGTTTCCAACAATTGTTCAACCGAAACCGTGCTGTCCATATATACGAGTTTCAGCAGCGCTATTTCAACCGTAAAACGGGGGAATGCGCTCCATTTGAGATCTTGCTCCGTTTTTCTGATAATCTCCGCCATGCGCAACAGCGTCCTCTCGGAAAGTCCGGACGCGCGCTCTTTCCAGGTGTGAACGGCTTCCGTCGATAAGTCGATGCGCGGATTATCGAGCGCCTGAGGTATGGTTGAAAACAAGAGCGTACGCAGATATTCTTCAAAACCGACGATAAACTCCTGCAAATCAAAACCGCGTAAAAGCGCGTCGTGTATCGCATGCAGCGCGGGTTCGGGATTCTTAGCCTTGATGGCATCAAGAATGGAATCGTATACTTCGGCGTCCACGAGTCCCAGCACGGAGCGCACTTCTTTTTCTCCGATGTGCTCTTGACAGTATGAATAAACCTGGTCCAGCAAACTGAGCGCGTCGCGCATGCTGCCGTCGGCCTTTCGTCCCACCAGGGTAAGCGCCGGTTGGTCGAAGGAGATGCGCTCCTCGGCGCAGATCCGGGCGAGTTGCCGGACGATCTGGTCCGTTGAAATCCGTCTGAAATCGTAACGTTGACAACGCGATTGTATGGTCGCCGGAATTTTTTGGGGTTCGGTGGTCGCGAAAATAAAAATCACCTTGGGCGGCGGCTCTTCCAGCGTTTTGAGCAGCGCGTTGAAAGCCGATTTGGAGAGCATATGCACTTCGTCGATCACGTAAATCCGATAGCTGCCGCCCATGGAGGAATAGTTGATATTGTCCCGTATTTCGCGTATATCCTCCACCGAGTTGTTCGAGGCGCCGTCGATTTCCATGACGTCGAAACTGGAGCCGCTTATGATGTTTTTACACGCCTCGCATACGCCGCAGGGCGCGGGAGTGGGGCCTTTTTCGCAATTGAGCGCGCGCGCTAAAATACGGGCCGTCGTGGTCTTTCCCACTCCCCGCGTACCGGTAAAAATATAGGCATGGGCCACCCGGCCTTTTTCAATAGCCTTTTTAAGGGTCTCGGTAATATGCTCCTGGCCGATGACATCCTCAAAAGTCAATGGACGCCATTTCCGGGCGAATACGACATAACTCATAATGGTATGGTAATCCCGCCAATCCTGTTCATCATTTTTTTATCCTGTAATCGTGTCCATCGTGTTCTTCTTTTTTATCCTTTTAATAGTGTTAAAAAGGGTCAAGTTTACCTGCGGCACACCAAGTATCCGTTTACCGTTGCTCCCTTCCAGGCCTGGCGGGGTTCACAGACTTGAGTTGCGCAGGGCCTGACCCTCTTTATTAAAATAAACTCCGTGTTTCACGATGGCCGTAACCGTTGGAGTTCTCTATGAAAATGGCGGAGAGGCTGGGATTTGAACCCAGGGTACATTGCTGCACACACGCTTTCCAGGCGTGCTCCTTAAGCCGCTCGGACACCTCTCCGTACAATGCAGCCGCTATTAAAATAAGCGGTTAATAAAATAACTTGCCCCCACCGCCATTATGAAAATTATCTCACCCGTTTCACCACATCCTGAATAACCAACCCGGCCATTATAAACCCGAACGTGCCGGTTATATGGACCGCTGATCCGTTGATTTGCTTTTTCTTACGGCACCACTCATTGTCGGCAGCCTCCCCGTTTTTGTCACATGGCATTGGGCGGGGACAACGACACTCGGCGGTCCCGCATGTTTGGAGGCCGGGTTCATCGGCGATTCGCGCTATTTCCTCGGGGCTGTAAACGCAGGTGACGTCCTTGTCAAAGCCTCGTTTCCTGAGTTTCTTGCGCACGAACTTTCCTAAAGGGCAATTGTAGGAGTCCCATAGCGACCCGACCGTGATGCGCAAGGGGTCCAATTTGCACGAAGCGCCGAGCGCCGTATACACCGTCGCCCCGGATTGAGCGGCGCGAACGATGAGTTCTACTTTACATGAGAGACTGTCGATGCAGTCGAGCACATAATCGAAACTTCCAAGGTCGAATTGCTCGGCCGTGGTTGCATTGAAAACGGCCCGCATTTCGATTATTTCGGCATCGGGTTGAATCCGGCCTAAGCGTTGCGCGAGAACGGAGGTCTTTGGTTCCCCTATGGAGTCCATGGTGGCCTGGAGCTGGCGGTTGATGTTGGTAACGCACACGACATCGGAATCAACCAGTGCGAGCTTACCGATCCCCGACCTGATCAGCGCTTCGGCGCACCAGCTTCCCACTCCGCCAAGACCGAAAAGAATCACCTTGGTTTTTGCAAGCCGCTCCAATGCGCTTGCGCCGGTAAGAAGTTCAAACCGCTGTAGCGCGGGATTACTAGACAAATTGCGAATCCTTTTTCAGAGAAGTCCGCGCTTCAATCCTCATCGGTTAATTCCCTTACGACAGGATTGTCTCCGCATACCGGACAGTCAACGCGTTTGTGAAGCGCGATCGTGCGAAAATCCATGGTACGTCCCTCAAACGTGAGCAGCTTGTTGGTGAGCAATACGCCCGACTGCGCGATAAACTTTATGGCTTCGGCGGCCTGAATGGCGCCGACTATTCCTGGAATAGCCCCTAAAATGCCGACTTCGGCGCTTGTGGGGACGGCATTCTTGGGAGGAGGAGCTGTAAAGACGCATCGATAGCATGCGGAAACACTCGGGATAACGGTCATGGTTTGGCCGCTAAGCCGAAGAACTCCTCCGTGAGAAAAAGGAATCTTTTCCATTACGCACGCATCGTTGATAAGGAACTTTGAGGCGAAAGAATCCGTGCAATCAATTACAAAATCATACGCTCGGATAATCGCGCGGATAGTATCGGCCCGCGCACGCACGCGGTGCGGAGTTATTTTGACATCCGGGTTTAAAGCAAGAACCTTTGCCGCCGCCGATTCGGCCTTTACAATGCCGATATCTCGAATATCGTGGATGATTTGACGTTGGAGATTTGAAATTTCAACGGTGTCGTTGTCGGCAATACCCAGCGTCCCTATCCCGGCGGCCGCAAGATAAAGTATTGCGGCCGACCCTAATCCCCCCGCACCAATGACAAGGACCTTGCCGGACATGATCCGCGCTTGTCCTTCCTTGCCAAAATCCTTTAAAAGAATGTTACGGCTATACCGTTGCAGTTGTTCTTTGGTGAAAGTAACCATAATGAACAATAAAATAGCTTTTGCGAATAATGGAACATTCAACCTTTGCATTAAAGGCGGATGCCATATTCGACATTTGATACGTGACGTTAATAATAAAAAAGGTTCTTTACCTTTTCGGAAAAGAACCTTTTTTATTATATGGCGGAGAGACAGGGATTCGAACCCTGGACACGGGTTACCCCGCGTAACGGTTTTCGAGACCGCCCCGATCAACCACTCTGGCATCTCTCCGCAAGACCCATGAAAATAAGTCGAAAGTCAGGCGGGAAGCAATGGGAAGATCAAGTTCGCCAAACGCATCCATAAAATTTTCCTATAATATTTCATTGCTGGAAAATATTTTCATAAAAGAGATTCTCCATTTTCAGCGCCAAAAATTATACCCTATAAAAGGAAAAAATTCTTTTTCCGGAGTTTATCCGATAATTATATTGTAAAGGCAATCGCGCCCTTATTCACCGGAGAAAATCATGAATTCCAAGTACGGCCGGACGTGTATCTGTCTATTCGTCGCCATTTCCGCGGGTTTCGGACAAAACGTCGAAACCATGAAAACCCTTATCAAGCTCAGATCGAAGACCGATTCGCTTGAACAAAAATTTAACAAACAGGATTCGATACTGCAGGAAATGAATGATAAATTGGCGGAAACGGAAAAGAAGGCGCAACAGCTCGATTCGGCTCTCGTTGAGGTGACCGGACAGATCCACCGTCAATTCGGCTTGCCCGCCATGGTCGATCAAGGGTTTACCATCGGCGTGGGCGCGACCATGATTTTACAGGGAACGAATGCGCCGAATGCGCTCTCATCCGGAAATAAAAGAATCGCCGACGCGTCGTATTCAATGGACCTGACGTTTTTAAAAAAATTCCCGAATGTGGGGAGCAGGGTTTTTTTGCATTGTGAAGCCGCGGCGGGCAACGGCCTGGATGAAGGACTGCGGCTTTTCAGCGGGGTCAATTTCGACGCGGTCGGCAGGCAAGGCGTCCAGGTATCCGAAGCCTGGTACGAACAAACGTTCATCGCGGACAAATTGACCGGCGTCATCGGTCTTATGGACCCCTCTTTGTATTTTGACTGCAACGTTGCCGCGAATGACGAAACAGTCCAATTCCTCAGTCAGATCTTTGTCATTAATCCTACCATTGAATATCCTTCCTTTGTTTCCGGCGGTTTTTACACACCAGGATTGCTTCTTCACGCCGATCCGTTTACAGGGGTCCATTTTACCGGCGCAGTATTCGACGCGAACCAGGATTGGGAGCGCATCGGCGACAATCTTTTTAGTATCGGCGAGCTTTCCATTTCGCCTAAAATCGCGGGATTCCAAGGTCACTACCGTTTTTACGGATGGTTTAACCGGATGCCTCATCCACGGTGGAACAATCCTCTTGACACTAATGAAAATTCCCATGGATTTGGGATAAGCTTCGATCAGCAATGCGCCGACGTCCTCACGCTATTCGTGCGTTTTGGATGGCGCGATCCGCATAATTATACGCTGAAAGTTTCTTCCGCTCCCATCGCGATGTCGTGGAGCGCGGGCGTTCAAATAGGCGGGAAGCCCTGGTACAGGGAAAATGATGCGGCCGGGATTGCGGTCGGCCAGGCGCTGCAGTCGCGAGACTATGCCGCGGCCAATCTGGATTTGCACGCTAAGGCGGAAACGCATTGCGAAGCGTATTATCGGATACAGTGTTTTGATAAAATGTCGATTTCCCCCGATATTCAATATATCCTCGATCCGTTCGGGGGAGACGCCCCGCTGACGGCAAAGAACGTCCCCGTGTTCGGCATACGCTCCGAAGTTGATTTTTAGCCCGCCAAGGGCGCCTGCCGCCTTTTTTATTACCAGCCGGGTCCCTTTACTATTCCATGAAATTAGGGTATAGTTAATAAAGGGAATTCGTTGTACGCAAACATCGCTTCAATCGCCCGAATTATCCTATGAAAACCAACGTGTGCGCCGTCATTCTTTTTTTTCTTCCCGCCATATCTATTTTTGCCGCGGATGACGCATTACAACAAGGACCGCCTTCCGTGATAAGCGACAGCGGCGCTGGATTCGATACCCTAGCGGGGGATTTACCCGGCGTTGTCGTGGCAAAGCTTAAGCCATATTTGGTCATTGGAGACATTTACGTTCCCCAGGGTAAAACGGTCATCATCGAGGCGGGCGCCGTTTTCCTTTTTAAAAGTTTTACCGCGATGCATGTATCCGGAACCCTTCTGGCCCGCGGCCTGAAAGACAAACCGGTCGTCTTTACTTCAGAAAACGACAGGGAGTACAACCGCGCAAGCGCCGTTGACCCGGCGCCGTTCGACTGGAACGGAATTTTCATCCACGAAGAGGGCGTCGGATCGCAATTGGCCTACTGCGCGGTCATGTACGCGGTAGAGGGAGTGACCTCGCTGACGAAATTCATCCGCCTGAGCCCGTGTCTTTTTTTGCACAACGGCCGGGCCAATTGCATTATAGAAGGAAAGCCGCAAGCGGTAACCGATCAGCCTTTCGAATACGCGCTGCTGGCGTCCGATCCCTCCTTAAAAGGCATTCAGCTTGCGGTGCTTAAAGACCCGCAAAAAGCATCGCGGACTATTATACGGAGTTCAGGGATCGCGGCAGGCGCCGCGGGATGTCTTATGGCTATCATTTGGGCAGGCAAATTCAACGTCTCTTCCCGAGTCTTTAACGACATGAGCCGTATTGAGCAGGGGAATCTCGCGCATAATTCCAACGCATCGTGGAACAACGCCCGACTGAATAAAAATCGCGACGAGGCCGCGCTTCTTACCGGATGCGGCGTTGCGTTGATTGGGGCCGTAGGCATCGGCTGGTCATTTTCGTTTTGAACAGGATTAATGCAGGAATAGTAAATGAAAATCCGGCATCGTATAAGTATTCTTTTACCGATTGCGGCAATGCTCTTCTGCGGCCGCGAATACAATCCTTTTACCGATTACTCGAACGCGGGCGTTCAGATAACGCACCAAAGTTTAAAAAATCGCGATACGATTAGTATCTTTCATACCGAAACGCTAACGACCGTGGTTTTGGTAAAGGAACTGGTGGATCATTTTGTAGTGCGTTCCGACGATAACCGTCTGTGGCCAAGCCCGGACTCGATAATCAACCATTCCGCGTTCGGCGCGGACCCCGTTACTTTTTTGTTTTCTTTTTTCGATACCGGCGGCCATGTCATCCGCGTCACCGCCTTCAAAACCAACGGACAAAAGGACTCGACCGCTATCTCCTTCTACGTTCGATCGCCCCTTTTCCAAAACAATCTTACGGGCGGCTATGGGGATTCCTTTCGGCTGCGCACGCCGCCGGTGCCGGACAAGGACGTTATGTATTTCTGGTCGTTCGGCGCGGGCGCCGGCTTCAGCTCCCTCACGTGCAGCACCACGGTGGCGCTGTTCACCGTGCTGCTGTCGGGTAAAGGCGGTTTGTGGGTTTCCGACGGCCTCCATGCATCATGCGCGGACAGCTTCGGTTTTTCCATACGTGATACGACGAAGCCCGACATTCTTTGCGTCAACGAAAATTATGTGGGGAAGGATACGGTCTATACCGGCGATTCGGTATTCAATTTCAAGGCGCGCATCAGCGACCGCGGGGACCGGTGGGTCGATTCAGCCTCCATAAACGGCAAGCCCTTCGACCGCAATATTGACAAAACATATTATTCACTCATCGATAAAATGTATACGCACGGTTCGCTCAATCCGTTATTGGCGCGGGTGTATGCCTTGGATCATTTTCAAAACGGGAACTCCCGCGAAAAAACGATAACGATCATCTTTTCCCCGGTTGTCGGCCCCGCGACTCCGGCCTCGATCGTCGTGCTTTCTCCGACTCGCGACTCCGCGATCACCATGATGCGGCGGTTTATCATTTCCGGTAACGTGGAAAACCACTCCTTCGATTCCCTTCATTTGGCGCTGTTGGCCTATGTCAACGACTCGCTCGATCCGGCCACAAGGATAATTACCGATAAATCACCCTCCTGGGACTGGACCATCGACCTTGTTCCCGGTATAAACAGGATAACCCTCGCGGCCAAGGAATATTCCACTTTGAGCGCCGTGGACCGGGTTTCCTTTACCATCGTATATCTGGATACCGCCCATGACAGCGCCGCGCCGATCATTTCGGCCATAACGGCGAACGGTAATCCGGCCAACAATTACTATACTGATAAGGCCTCGGCGCTCATCGGCGTTAAAGCGTATGATGAAATAAGCGGCGTTGATTCACTTTTTATTAATGGCAGGCCTTGTACCGCGTCGGTTTCGGGGTGGTATTACGATTCCATCGGATTGGCGCATACGCCGTCGGGCAACGAAGTGATCGTCCGCGCAAAGGACCGCAAAGCAAACCAAGCGGTTGCCGAGGCGCTCATCTATCGTAACCGTCTTCCTGTCGTGCAAAGGAAACCGGCTTCATTGTTTATCGCCATGGACTCGGCGTACAGCGATACGGTCCAGGCCTTCGATCCCGACGGCGATACGGTCGCTTATCAAATAACCTCGGGCCCGCCGGGTTTGTCGGTGAGTAATGAAGGTGTTCTTTCATGGAAACCGGGCCAACGAGATACGGGCAATCACGCCGTCACCATGCGGTTGTTTGACGGGTATCAACCCCAGTTTTGCGTTTTCACCCTGTATGTTTTCGGCGATATCGGACATCCCGGCCCCGTGCGCTTTGCGACAAAAACCGAGGATTTCCCAACGTATCTGGAGGCGGGAAAGGACACGATGCGCCTGACGCTGCGGGTTGCCGATAAAACCGGCATTGGTCCGTTCCTTTTTTCGGGACGTATTGCAAATAAGGCAAAGAGCATTCTTGCTGAGGGCCATGACAGTCTTCTTATCTGGATGCCGCAGCCGGCGGATACGGGTTTCGAGCAACTGATGGTTATTGTCAAGGACGCTTTTCCCTCCAGCGATACGCTCTACCCGCGCATCCTGGTTGTTCCGCACAATCGTCCATGTTCGCTCTCCGTGTCTTTTTCCGCAACCACGACACCGACCGGAGCGCTCGACTTGAATAAAAAACGCGACAAGGACACGCTCATTTTTCATATTAAAGATCCGGATAATCCGCTGGTGGAACGCCACGACGTTTCAATCTATGAAAGCCGAACTCAACTTCGCAGCATCATCGATTCCGCCGTGGTCGATTCCTTCTCACTGGCGCTTGATCCGCTCGCCTTTGACGGATATGATACCATCGTCGCCGTGGTCCGCGATCGGTCCGGCGCCACCGACACGCTGAAACAGACCATCTATTACGGCATGCCGCCCTATATTCCTCAGGCGCAGAATCCCCTCAATTTGATGACCATCAACGCAACGAGCGTGACGCTGTCGTGGCAGGATGTTGACCCCGACGGCGACGGTTTGACGTTCGATGTGTATTTTGGGGGAGGGCCCGACCAGCTATCACGATTGGCGACAACCGTTGGGACTTCTTTTATGGTAACGGGGCTTTCGGCGCAGCGGACGTACTATTGGAAAATAATCGCTCACGACTGGAAATCGTTTACCGAAGGCCCCGCGTGGCAGTTTACAACAAAATAACTATTTCCGGCCGTTATCGGCGGCCGGAAATAGCCGAATCCAATTTTCCGAAAGCCTCCGAGGGCAAGTATTCCTTTAAAAATGCATTTTGTCGCTTGAAATCGTCCGCGGCTTCCTTGATCTTGCGTTGTTCCACCAAGGCGTAGATTCCCACGAGGGCTTGGTTCGCTTTTCCCATTTAAATACTCACTTTAAACCGGCGTCTTTTATGGATGCTATGCTAGCGTTGCTTCGGCTTGCCAATGACCGTGTAAATTACACACTTCAACAATGCGTACTTTTTTGCCCAAGGCTTTGAGCAAAAAGCTGCTAGCCGGTTGGACTCCAACCGTCAAAAGAATCCGCGAAACATACTTGTCGTCAACATAGCAATCCAGGAATCGGATATGGTGGGCCTCTTCCATGGGATGAAGCTTTTTTCCAACGCGAACTTCAACCTGATGACAAGGCTGCTCTTTAATAAGTTCGGATTTTTTAATGATGATTTCGGGAGTATGGCTCAGACCGCCGTCCTTGAGTTTTGCTTCGGCATCGGTGAAGAGCGCGTCATCCTGTTTGAAATTGTCTTTTGATGCATGACATACGGGGCAAAATTCAGGCGCGCTGCCGTATTCAACATGACCGCATATCGAACAGACAAACAACTTCATTTTCATTGCAGGCGGTTCGTCTTTCGCTAAAATTGAAAACACTTGTCCGGTTGCCGCAACTGCCGCGCCCATTGCCGCGACATTTAAAAACTCTCTTCTGGTTACATTTCTTTCTTCCATGGCACATTCCTTTCTCCGGTTATAAGATAGGTGGATTAAAGTTGTTTTTTTTATAATTTTAAGAAATATTCTTTTAAAATTGAGCAAGCAATGTGCCAGAATGGTGTCAGAGGTGTTAAAGGGATTTAAAGATAAGTCGGTTTATCATTTTTGAGAATTTGATTCTTATTTTGAGAAAATAGAATGACGCCTTGAAACTTAAATATTCCGCCGCTATTGAATAATTCTTTTTGCTTTTAAAGCCGCAATGGTCAGATCTTTCCGCAAGGCGAGATCTTGCTGATTTTTAATATCCACATTGGTTGCAAACAGCCAGGTCGATTTCTTGTTTTCAACATATCCTACATACCAACCATACTGCGGGGTCACTCTCGCAGTCCAACCCGTTTTTGCCCTGAGAACATACTCGCCGCTATTTCCCACAATCATAATTTTCTTCAAGAGGTCCATATTGTTTTTAGGAAACGGCAAGGTTCCCAAAACAAGTTTCCTTAAAAAAGTCACCTGTTCTTGCGCTGAAATGCCGAAGGGGCCTTCCAACCAAAAAGTAGTAACCTTATCGCCGAGTTGTTTATTGCCATAGTCAAGTTTATCAACATAGAACCGATACTTCTCGATACCTATTTTTTGCGCAAAATACTGATAAACCCATACGCACGATGACTGGAAGGCGGTTGTTAACGTTTGGTCTTTATTCCATTCGGGGAATTCTCTTTGTACGCCGTCCCATTTGATCACCTCGGAATCGCTTTGTATGGCGCCTTCTTCAAGGGCGATAAGGGTGTTGGGGATTTTAAAGGTTGATGCCGGCAATATCCTCATTTGTGAACGTGCGTCATTATGGATATATTCGGTCTTTCCATCCAAAGATGATATGACGATGGTTCCCGTTAGCCGCTTGTCCGTAAAAAACCTGGAAATATCTTTATCTTCGGGATGGACCGTAAACGTCAAGGCAAAAAGAATGAAAATAAAGCGGGACATTGAAACTCCCTTTCTATAAGAGGATTCGCCATATTTTAAATATACAATTTTGGGTCGCCGATCTTTTATTTAATGAAACGTAACTGTTCACCTTGGGTTTGAACTTGATCGATGCAGCTCTTTTTCTACAGGGAGGCCTACTTCGCGAATTTGAAGAACAACACGGATCAATTACCCGCGTTTTAAAACTGACAAATATCCTAACAGCCCAAGCATGGAAACGGTATCGTATTAAAGACAGCGAACGCGGACATAGAACGTCGCTTTCAAAAACGTTTAAAGAGCCAACAGCGCGTCTGGACACGAGTATCATTCTTCCTCAGCGCGTTTATAACTGGCTCGGGACAAAACCGAACAAGGCGGCATTTATTCGCGAAATCATGATTAAAAGTTATGAAAAAACGGCTCACTGAAAAAAGTCGAAATGGTTGAGATTGCGTCGTAAGGAAGAAAATATATAAAAAGGGAAAAAAAACCCCTTAAAGCGTCATAGGCAATTTAAGGGGTTATGAAGCTTGTGCCTTGAGAGAATCGAACTCCCAACCTGCGGATTAGAAATCCGCTGCTCTATCCAGTTGAGCTAAAGGCACGAAAAGTGGTCGGGGTGATAGGATTCGAACCTACGACACCTTGGTCCCAAACCAAGTGCGCTACCAGACTGCGCTACACCCCGAACAAAATAATGTCATTTTAAGAAACCCGGTGTCGTTCTTTGCCTTCGGCAAAACCTACGACACGTTCACGTAAAATATACATCCTGAAGTTGTCTATTCGCGAGCAATTTTAATATACGCGATTGCGGTTTTCCATTGAACTTCTTTATTGTCAAGTTGCGCATGGAAAATCGCTTTCAACCGCTCAAGGTCCTTTTTTCCGAACTCCGCCTTGAGCCGGTCTCCCATGGACTTTCTTTTATCATCCGCCGAAACCCTGAACCAGAAATCGATATTTGAAGGAAGCACCCTGGTTTTGGGGCTGCTTGCCGCCGTAAATACCCGAACCGCCACCTTGATTTTTTCCAAGGCTTGTTTTAGCGATTCTTCGTCCCAATTGAGCATGGGATCGGCGCTATCGTTAAAAAGTCCATCCTCCACGATTTTAAACTTCTCTTCAAATCCGGCGTCGGCCGGTTTAAAACTTAATAACCCGGAAAGACGCTGGCCATGCTTCGGCACAACTTCGGCTAAAACAACGGCTCCTTTTTGTTCGAGTAACCTCAGGGCTTTTTCAATGATAGCGGTTTTATCCGTCAGGTGCGTCAGGATGTTCCTGCCCAGGATAACTGAAAACCGGACAGCGTTTCCCGCCGCCTTCCGCACGTCTTCATCGAAGGCGTCGGGCGACGTTAGCACGACCTGCGGCCTGGCAAGGGCGTCGCCGGCCGTATTCTTGATAAGCGTTTCGTACTCGCGTTCGTCGTAGGCAAGCGCCCATACGCCGCCCTCCTTTGTCAAACGGCACGCCTCATTGCAGAGCAGCCCCGTGCGGGCGTGGAGATCGAGCGCAAGATCGTCGGGCTTGATGTTCGCCAGCGTCAGGAGGGTATCGCGGATTTCGGCCAATTGATTGCCGTGTTGTGTTCCCGTGCGCCGCGCCCATACCTCCCTGCCGGACTTTTGCCTGGCCTGCGGCGCGGCAAGCATATCAAAAACGTCGGCGCTTTCCTGCTCAACCATGGCCTCGACCTGGGCATCCCGCATCCGCGCCACCCGGTCGCGTATGCTTTTTTCATATCCCTGATCCGAGGGCTGGTAAAAAAGCTTACCTTGTAAATTACCCGGCAAATACTGCTGCGCAACCCAATGGTCGCGATAGGCATGCGGATACAAATACCCTTCGCCATGGCCGAATCCCTCGCTGTCGCGGCTTGCGTCGCGCAAATGGTTGGGCACGTCGTCCTTCGCCTCCTCCGATACCACTTTCAGCGCGTCGAAAAACGCCATGCTGGAATTGCTCTTTGCCGCCGTGGATAAATACAGGCACGCATGGGCGAGGTGATAGCGTCCCTCGGGAAGGCCTACGTAATCGAAGGCGCGCGCCGCGTCGGCCACTACACCCAGGGCCATGGGGTCCGCCATGCCCACGTCTTCGCAGGCGAGGATGAACATGCGCCTGAAAATAAAGCGCGGGTCTTCGCCGGCATAGAGCATTTTCGACATCCAGTACAGCGCCGCGTCGGGGTCCGAACCGCGTACGGACTTGATAAAGGCGGAAATTGTGTCGTAGTGGGCGTCGCCGTCCTTGTCGTAGAGAACCGCGCGCTGCTGGATGGAGTCCTCGGCGATGGCGCGGTCGATGCGGACCATGGCGTCAGGCCCCGCGGGAGTGGTTTCCACGGCCAATTCCAGGGCATTGAGCACGCCGCGCGCGTCGCCGTTGGCGACCTGGATAAGGTGGTCAAGCGCGTCATCGTCGACATGCACGACCATGGCGCCGTACCCGCGCTCCTTATCTGTCAATGCAAACCGCGCGATTTGTTTCAGGTCGTCGGTCGTCAGCGTTTTGAGCTGGAAAATGCGCGACCGCGAGACGAGCGCCTTGTTCACTTCGAAATAGGGGTTTTCCGTCGTGGCGCCGATGAGGATAATCACGCCGTTTTCAACATGCGGCAGCAGAGCGTCTTGCTGAGACTTGTTGAAGCGGTGGACTTCGTCGATGAATAGGATGGTCCTGCGGCCGTAGAGCGACAATTGCTGCTGTGCCTGGTCTATAGCTTCGCGGATTTCCTTTATCCCCGCCAGCACCGCGTTGATGGAAATGAAATGCGCCTTCGTGGTATTGGCGATGATGCGCGCCAGAGTGGTTTTTCCCGTACCGGGCGGACCGTAAAAAATAACGCTCGAAAGCTGGTCGATCTGAATGGCGCGGCGAAGGAGCCTGCCGTGACCGATAATGTGGCTCTGGCCGAAAAATTCATCGAGCGTGCGCGGCCGCATGCGGTCGGCAAGCGGAGCGTTTTTTTTCAGGAGTTGATCCCGGCGCTGGTCGAAAAGGTCCATGGCTACCGTATCTCCAGGAACTCCAAGTCGTATTTTCCCTGTTTGACGCGTTGCGCGGTGACATTGACAAGCTCCAACATGATCACTTCGCCCACCAGCCAGCAATCCACGCCTTTTCGCGGACAGCCCACGATGGGCGACGTTCCCTTTCCTATTCCCGCGTGCAGATGCAGCGCGGGCCTTCCCTCGCCGTTTAAGAACAGCGTGCCCACGCCCACGATCTCGCGTTCGTCGGAAAAACGCTCCTGCAAGGTTTCCAGGGGTATCGCCGAGGCGTCTTTGGGCCCGACCACCACGTTGCCGTTTTTCACGCCGCCGATGATCCATACGACGGCGCTAGTGATGTTTTCCTTTTTGGCAACCGATTCGATGGCGGGATAGACGGCTTCTCCGTCGTGAAGTCTGAGGACGACGGTCCTTCCGGTTGTTCCAACGCTATAATCCATGGGGATTCCTTTCAGATTTTTTATATTGTCATAGAATAAAAATTACATTGAAATTATTTTATAGGAATGCATATAATATAACATAACCACCACCTCTTCAAACGATATGGAACCGTGTATGTTCGGCAAAAAAAAACGCACCTGGTATTGGCTGGCAATGTTGTCCCTTCTGTTTTCAGGAATTATTTACAGCGTGTCGAGGTTTTTCCTGCATGCCGTCGATAAAGAATCCAAACGCGCATGTTCCAAAAAGCGAGGCGGCGTAAAAAAAGGAACTCTTGAGGAGCTCTTTATTTAAGAATCGGTCAGTGGTTCGGATTTCCGCTTTTTAAAATCAATGCAGAACCGGTCATTGAGTTGCGGAAGCTCCTGGTAAAAACCCGCTATTCCCGCCTGTTCGAACATTCTTTTAACATGGTCGTATTCGTCGGTCCGGAGTATTCGCCCTATTTCAGGAAATTCGGCCGCGCGGTACATCGGCGTATACTGGGCCATGAGACTTATGGTAAGGTCCTGTGGATCAAATGAGTCTAGCAGGAACTCCACTATGTTCTCCGAACCGGCGCGGCCGGAAGGTAGAACGAGATGCCGGATGCAAAGTCCCCGATAGGCGACGCCGCTTTCGTCCGTCCGTATGTGGCCGACTTGCCTGAACATTGCCTTGACGGCTTTTTGGTTGACTTCCACGTAATCTTTGGCATGTGAATACATCCGGGCGTCCTCCGTCCGTCCGTATTTCATATCCGGCAGATAAATGTCGACAATGCCGTTGAGAATGTCAATGGCCTCCGGCGCTTCATAGCCCCCGTTATTGTAGACAATGGGAATGGAGAGGCCCAGCCCCGCCGCCGCCTTAAGGGCTCGTAAAAGCCAGGGTAAAAAATGCGCGGCCGTCACCAGATTGATATTATGACACCCTTGTTCCTGCAAGTTCATGCATTGCAGCGCCAGCTCGGATTCCGAGTATCCGCGCCCTTCAGCCTCATGAGAAATTTGGTAATTCTGGCAGAAGAGGCATTTCAGGGTGCAATATGAAAAAAAAACCGTACCGGAACCTTTAGTTCCTGAAATCGGCGGTTCTTCGCCATGATGCGGAAATATACTTGAAATAATAAGATTGTTTGGCGCTTTGCAGAAACCTTTTTCTCCCGCCAGGCGGTTGACTCCGCATTTACGGGGACACAGCGCGCAAGCGCCGGCCAGGCGGTCCGCCTCGCGGATACGATCATCCCAATCAGCGGGAGAGAGGAATTGGTAGGAAGGCGCATGAAGCATAACGGCGTATAAAATACAACAGGAGCGGTAACGTTAGAGCGCCGAGAGGGCTTTGATCGTTGAAGAAAAGCAGTCGCCCGTCTTTTTCGATCCATCACGGCAGAGAAGCAATACCCCTTTGTTGGCGATGGAGAGCATAACTGTTTCCTTACTACCAGATGGCTGCAACCCCTTTATAGTTCAAGATCCGTTTCGCCAAGGGGCGTTATAATGTCCTTTTCATATAAAAGAGTCATTTAAAATAGTCAATTGTGATATTCACAACTACTTTTCTTTCATGCAAGGAGATGTACTTTGTTTGAATTGGGCGCGTATATATTTTTTAAGGATTCATTCCATAACCAGGGGTTTTAATCGAGGAGGATAAAAATACCATGACCATATTCCGCGTACTATTCAGTATATCCTTATGTACCGGTATCGCTTGTGTGGTTCACTGCTCAAGCAATCCGGTTTCCCCCCGGCAATCATCCAACAACGCGCTGCAAACCAAAGTCAACGCCATTATGTACGACGTTGAAAAGCTCAGGGGTTTTGATTTTATTCGTCCCGTACACGTCGGGCAAACCACCCGGAACGATTATGCGGCGAATACAAATGAGCAAATTTCCAAGTCATTTTCGGGCGTCGAACTCGAAGCGCTTTCAAAGGAATACGCTCAAATGGGTTTTTTGACGGAAGCGGACACTCCGCTCGTTAAAATACTCATCGATTTTTATTCCGGGTTCCCCGCCGCCTATTACGTTCCCGGTACGGACTCCTTGTATATCATTGCCGATCCGTCTGTGAGCGATACCCTTCTCAATATCTACGTTTCACATGAACTTACCCATGCGTTGGATGACCAGAATCTAAATCTGAACCAAACGATTTTTCCCGACTACTCCCATTACAACAGTGACGCGGATTTGGCGCAAAGGGCTCTCATTGAAGGCGATGCAACGTTTACCGAATACTCTTATATCGTTTCGAAATATGTTGTGCCCGGAATAGCGTCGCCCTACGACAGGGCGCGAACAATGACCGAATCGGACAAATCGGATTTTTTATCCGCGAACGCGGGAACGCAGACGCCAATTTTCCTTTTCGTTAAGAGCTATCTTCCCTATTCTCTCGGCGCCGCGTTCGTGGCCGATGCCTACTCGCTAAACTCAAGCTGGAACGGGGTCAATGGCCTTTATTCAATATCCCTGGTCCCGCGCTCCAGCGCGGAAATCAACAATGGCCGGGCGCCCATCACCTACTTTGAATTCAATGGCATTCAAAACATGCTGGTGTTGCAATCGTCGTCCATCGTTTTCGCCGACGACGACAATGCCGGGTTTGCGCTTCTTTTGGGATTATTCTACGGCGCCTTGGACTCCGCGCGCGTTAATCGTTCACTGGATTGGACCGGCGACCGGTATACCTTCGTTAAACGTGCGGATCAAACCTATGGAACGCTCGTCTGGGCCATGGCATTCGCCGACGCCGGCGCAGCCACGTATATGTTCGGGAAACTTGATCCTTTAATCCGTCAACGCCGCCTGGGCGGACTGGCCATAACGGTCGATTCCCTGGCCGATTCGACGGGCGGGGGAATGACCTATTCGTACACTTCTTCGGTAATTACCACAAACCTGAAAAGAATCGGTAATCAAATATGGTGGCTGGAAAATACGGGGACCCTGACGCAACAGATAGTAACTCTCTTAACGGCGCAACTTACCGCGCCCGGATTGCCAAAAATGGCGCATACCGGTTTATTTCCGGCAACGTTGTCGGGAGAAAATAAGAAAAAGGCGATAAAGGGTTTGATGAAGTATTTGTTTAAAAGAAAAAATTAGTGCACTTTTTGGATTGCAATTGCCGGGTGGCCCCTAGAAATGCGGCCTGCTACGGTTTTGTGACCGCGGAAGGGTGCGGCTTAGGACGAGACCGATATGGACAGGGGGGAATCTTGGATAGCAGTCTCTCGGCCCTGGTGCAACAAATCTTTGAAGATACTCCTTTCTTTATGGAAACCAAGTAGCGGTCATTTTATTCCTCCTAAAAAACGCCGGTCGGCAGAAATTATCAATATAAGAACCTGAAATTCACCCGTGCGCAGAGCGTAATGGTTAATGGCAGCAAACAAACGGGGTTTTTTTCGGAGTGGTTCCATTGATATTTGCGAACATTAACAAAATCGAATATATTTTGGATGTAGATAAAGCCGTCGTATTGCGTTACCAATTTCCCATCAACGGGTTGCAGCCATTCGCATTTTAGGTCGACGCTTCGATAGTTGGGCAATCGGGATAAAGAGGCGCTCCACATCGGCATCTGATTTTCCGAAATCACATCGCGGTAAGGAAGCCCCGCTGAGAAATTGCCGATACAAAATAATTTCAATTTATCAGGAAGTACATTCAACACTAGCGTCGATGAAGTCGACCACGGTTCATCCCAATCATAACGATAGCGGTTTTTGCCCTCAAACACAGTGGACTGAGAAAGAGAAACTTTCGTGGTCAGGCCTATCCTTTTATTAAAGTGAGCCTCTCCTTTTACATTGCAGCCGGCAACTCTGAGCGAAGCTTTTCTGCTCTCATCCCAATACGGCATAAGCGGCGACCAATGTTCGAGCGGGACGCGGTATTTCCATTTGAAAAAAGGTTCGGCGTCGATCTTTATGGCGCTTGATACATTCCAATGCATGTTCAGGCATGAACGCAACGAATGCGACAAAGTGTTTTCAAAACCCGGCCCCGAGATTCCCCGGATGTCGGGAGGAGATGAAATGAGTTCATTGGAAAAAACCATTGATCCGCCAAGAGCGGAAAATCCGATAGTGACACCGGGATCTATAAAGAAGGAAGCTCCTGACCCGCAGAACCCTTGATTCGAATTTACTTCCAATGATATTCCATCGAATTGCTTTTTATAGCCGACATGAATCTGCGCGTTTGTAGTATTGCTCATGCGTTGATAAATGACATTTTCGGCAACGGAATCTTTTATAGGCGCCGCTACTTCGCTCTTTCCGCGTATATATTCTGAAAGTATTCCCATGCTCAGCGATGAGGTTGCAGTACTTGCCGCGATACAATTGAAATGTAAGGCAACGTTTGACCGTTGTATTTTTTTTTGTGGGATATAGTTTTCGATAATGTTGGCCTCCCGGTAGGTCTGCCTGGCTCCTCCTAGTGAAGCGCTCCAGGGAATTGAAGCGATCGAATCATGAGTGGAAAGGGCGAATATTCCCCAACTATCGTTTTTTTGTTTGGCGATCAATGCTCCTCGTTGGACGAGCATGGCATTCATAACATCGTCGCCATAGGTATCATTGCCTAACCAGGCTAATTCTTCGATTTTGATCGCTCCAAAACGTTGCTCGCCGATACTCCTGAAATTCCACGAAGAAGCCGGAACGCCATACCCCAAATCGTTGGAAGAACGCTGGGTATAAATCTCCAACAATGGGAAAGCATTCGGTATGGTGAAGGAAAATTGATAGCGGTCTTTGTATCGCCGAAGCGGAAAATTCAAGGAAAAATCATCGGTAAGCGTATTGAACCCAATCGCGGCTTCCGCTCGCGGAAATACATTAGGGGTGATCAATATTTTCGGATCAATGGAAACAACCGCGCCTGAAGCGCCGCTGAAGGCGCCGGACATGTTTGCCGAATAAACGCGGATATCGTTGGGCAGGGCCAGGGATACGGCGCTCCTGTCGGCAAAAATGCTCCCGGCGAACGCCGCCGGAGGGAAAACGGGGATTCCACGGATCAGGAATCGGTTGTCATAGGGGCCTTCTCCATTGACTAACAATAAAGAACCGGCTTCCGGGACGCTTGAAACGCCCGGCTTTTGTAAGAGTATGGCGCTTAAGTCATCGGCAATGCCGATGGATTGTTCGATGATTTTTGGATTGACAACGGCGGAATTCGGCATCCTGAGGCTTTTAACGGTTATAGCGTCCAGATGGGTCAGCGACGTATCCATTGCGCCATAGGTCAAAGTAATCCGGATACAGAATGAAAATAAAATGCACGGCATAACGGCCGTCTTGGCGCCCGGGTTGCGATACAAACAAAAATGATGCATATTTAATTGCCGGAGTAATAATAGCAGCATTGATTAAAGAAGAATACGTCACGGTTGGAAAGAAATTGTCGGGTGTTAAATGGATGGCTTACCGGACACGTGAATTTTATTGTTGTATTCTACCGTGTATTATTATTTCGGAAATTATCCAACGGAATAAAGTCGTTTTCCGCCTCAAGCTGACCCATTGGGGCGGGGGCCATGTACCCGAAGCCGTATTTGTCCAGGTGCTCGGAAATAATAAGCAAGGAGATGACGCGGGGAATATATTCGTTGGTCTCCTCCGCCAGATATCCCATTCGGTAAATGTACCAGAAGTCCCGGTTTCGCATGGGATTGTCGATTTTCCGCAGCGCGCCCACGACCCTGCCCTCGCCGGCGTTATAGGCCGCCATGGCAAGCATGAGCGAGCTTTTTCCGCCGAAAATCCCGATGAGTTCCTTGAAATACTTGGCCGCCGCGTAGGTGGCCTTTTCGGGATCCAGCCGGTCGTCAACAAGCGTTTCCACCCGCAGTCCGTAGCGGCGACCGGTTTCGGGCATGAACTGCCAGAGGCCTCGGGCGCCGCAATGCGAAAGCGCGCGGGTATTGAAACCGCTTTCAAGCATGGATACGTAGGCGAGATCCTCGGGAAGGTTGGTGGCCCTGAATACCTTGCGCAGCATGGGAAAATATTTTTCCTTGCGGAGGATGTATTTGGCGATGGTGGAATGCAACGGCCCGGAGTAAACGCCGATATGGTATTTGACGCGATCGACCATTTCCCTCGGAATATGGTAATCGGTCTCCCCGAAGCGCATGAGCACCTCGTCGATGGTTTTTTCCATGGGATCGGAGTAGAATTTACCGAAGTCGCTCTGCCGCACGTTTCCCTTGACCTGCGCAAGCTCTTCCTTGGTCTTGTCAAGGGCGGCGATGAGCGAATCCAATTCGCGTTTGTTGCCCTCGGGGTTTTTGTTGGCTCTCGCGATACGCTCTTCGTAATTATCCAGAGTGGCCCGCAGCGTCAGCCCGCGGCTGACCAGTGATTTGTATTGGAAGGCCCTGATGGCGAAAAACGCCATGCCGGTAATGGAAACGGCGAGCACGGCCGCAAGGATAAGCAGCCATTGGCGCTGCATTTTCTTGCTTGCCCCGTGCATGGTCCTCAGCATCGAAGCCTGGGTCTGGCCGATGTTGCCCCGGTCGATTATTTTTTCAATACGTTTCTCGTCTTTCATGAGATCGTGCAGATCGCTTGACCCAAGCTTCTTGTGCATGATCTTTTTTTCAAACTCGGCGGTGCGCGATGAATCTCCGGGGGCAAAGGAATCAAGCCGGCGCGGGGGCTTGAGTTTGACTTTCGTAACCGCGCTCAAGTCTTCGCTCATCGTAAGGTCTTCCTGCGATACGAAAAACGCCGGCGCTTCGTCCTCCCTGGTCCGGACGCTTGTTGATTCAGGAGAAACAAACCTGGCCGCCTTGGATGCGGACGTGTCGAGTTCTGAGTCCGAAACGATCAATTTAAGGCGCGGGCCGGACTTGCCGAAACCCACGATATCACCCGATTGCAACTGCTGTTCGTTTATCTTCTGATTGTTTACGAAGGTGCCGTTGGTGCTTTCCATGTCTTGCAGGAGGATGCGGTCGCCGGTTTTATAGATGATCGCGTGATGAGCCGACACGCTCTTTTCCGAGGAATGCAGCGCCATGGTGTTTTGTGAGCTTCTGCCCACGCTTATCGCGCCATCGGTCAAGGAATATTTTTTTCCCAGATCAACGCCATGCAGAACTTCAAGGTAGTAATAGCTCATAGCCGATTTTTACCCTGTCCGTTAAACCGTTTGACGAGTCCTTGTAAAATAGCATATCCCGGCGAAGAACAGATACTGCGTAAGGCTTTTTCCAAATCACGCTCCATGTCGTGAGCGCCGGCATACCGCTCAGCGGGTTTTCCGGCCATGGCTTTTTCTATAATGGCCGCAAGGTTTTTGGGAATATGGCCGGGCAGCGGGTTTACGGCGCCTTTAACTTTCGCCATAAGGAGAGCGTTCACGTCGGTTTGCGGGAACGCCCGTTCTCCGGTCAGGAATTCGTAAAGGGTCGCTCCCGCCGCGTAAATATCAACCTGGGGGGTGATGACGCTGCCGTCGAATTGCTCCGGCGCCAGATACGGCAAGGTTCCCACGACTTTGCCGACGTCCATGGTATGCAGGCTCACCTCTTCCGGCCGCGCTATGCCGAAATCGGTAAGCTTTACCATGCCGCTTTTATTGAGCATGATGTTGGCCGGTTTGAGGTCGCGATGGATAACGCCTTTATAGGCTGCGCCGTAGATGGTGGTCGGTTGGGTATGCGCATACTGCAATGCGCGGCACGTTAAAATTCCCACGGCCATGGCTTCCGCCGGTGAAAGCGCGGTACATTTCGAGTACACATCGTCCATTGCGGCGCCCTGAACATATTCCATTTCAATGAAGGGAAGTCCGTGCCATTCACCCACGCTGAAAAATTGTACGATGTGCGGATGCATAAGCTTGGAAAGGATGCGGATTTCGGTTTCGAACCTGGACAAAAACGTTGCCGGCTGGCCGGGTTTTAGTACCTTGACGGCTCGATACACTTCGAGCCGCGGGTTCCACACCAAGTATACGTCCGCCATTCCGCCGCTTCCTAAAAGCTTTACGATCCGGCCGCTTCCCAACGCGCCGAATCGGGCGCGCTCTTCCAACGTTAAAACAGCCTCGAGATTCGGCGCCTCCGCCTGCGGTGGAGCGGCTCCAGCCGGGCCCGCTGAATAGTTATTATCTTCCGTGACCGTACCGGAAAACGTTTCGTGGGGCTTCGCGCCCGGCATGAGCGTTCCCGGCGTAATATTGAGTTTTCGGGCCACGAAAAACGCGGAAGGAGCGTCGGGAAGTTTTGGCGTGAATTCCTCCTCGCGCGGGGGCGCCGGCGTTTCTTTTTCCACGGAAGCGGGCGCCGTGAAATCGATGGGAAGATAGTCCGCTAAAAAAGGCATGTTTTTACGGGCCGCGAAGGTGATTAAGCACATCAGCCATGCAACGCCGTGATACACGGGGTTCCAAAAATAAAGATCCGCGCGAAGCGTAAACATTCCCGCGCAAAGGCTTGAAAGCGCGAGCGCCGTTGCAAGGGAAAGCGCGAGCGTCTTTTTTGACCCCGGTATAAGAAGCGCGCCGGGAAAGAGCAAAAACGCCAACAGTATGTTGCAGAAGTCCAAAAGGCGCGAGGCTTCACGTATCCAGGATTTCTGCAGGATATCCAGGGCCGCGGTGGCCCACATTTCCACGCCCGGATACTGCGACCCGACGGGCGTGGTAAAAAAATCCGCGCCCGTGGCCGGATCCGTCACGCCGAAAAAAACAAGTTTGCCGCGAAGCAGCGCGGGGTCCGCATGGCCGCCAAGCACCTGCGCAGCCGATATGGTGGTAATGGCGCCGGCCCTGCCCCTGAAATGTATGGGTGTTGTTGCCGCGTACCTGGTGATCGGCGCGGAAATGTCGCGCAGGCGCACACAGGCGTTTCCATCCAGAATGAATTCATCGGGTTTGCAATTAAGAAACGCCGCGGCGGCGCTGAGCGAAAATGACGGATAATAATCGTCGCCCGCCTTGATGACCTGGACAACCTGCCTGAGTTTCTGGCTCGAGCTGCTGGTGGTTACGTTGATGACCCCCCCGCGCAAAGCGCAGGAGGAAAACAGGGTATCGGAGGCGTCGAATCGGTTAGCGGTGAAAAAACTTATTTCACCCAGTTTTTCGGGATGTGACAGCATGAGAAACCC
>Ga0224524_1000221_pt1 | contig 25326 bp, 28 predicted proteins | sample CFST75metaG_FD_179895 | JGI IMG/M metagenome (GOLD analysis project Ga0224524, IMG submission 179895) | Peat soil microbial communities from Stordalen Mire, Sweden - C.F.S.T75 | ecosystem: Environmental > Terrestrial > Soil > Wetlands > Peat | place: Sweden: Norrbotten County, Stordalen Mire... | reverse complement strand
AGCGAAAATCTATTCACGCATCACGCGTCACGCGTCATGAAATTATCAATTTTCAGAGCCTTCCGCAGAAAAATTATTAAATTTGCCCTGAAATTAATACGTATGAAGTTCAAATTGACGAAAGAATTCCGGGTAGGGATCATTTTTGTGATTGCAGCAGCCATTCTGATCTGGGGACTGATGTACCTGAAGGGGATAGAGCTTTTCAAGCACAAGATGATCGTATATGCGGTGTACGACAGGGTGAACGGCTTGGTATCGGCCAACAACGTTGCGATCAGCGGGATGAAGGTAGGGCAGGTAAAAGCCCTCTATTTCTCAAATAAGCAACGCGGAAAGATTGTCGCAGAGCTTTATATTACAGAAAATTACGCGATCCCGTCCAATTCCGTGGCCAGAATCAACAATTCAGATAACCTCATCGGAGGAAAATATGTGGAGATAGTGCTGGGCGACTCAAAAAAAATCCTGAAAGACAAGGATACCCTGCAATCATTCATCGAAGCATCCCTCGGGGAGGAACTCAACCAGCAGCTCATTCCACTCAAAAATAAAACAGAACGCCTACTGGGGTCCATCGATACCGTTGCCACCCTCATAGAGGAAGTGCTGAACAAGGATACGCGGGATAACCTCGCCGCCTCCATCCTGCATATTAAGGATATCCTGAACAACCTTTCTCATACTACCTATTACCTTGACACCCTTGTGGGTTCACAACGCAACCACCTTGCCAGCATCATCGGGAACATCGAATCGATTAGCATGAACCTGAAGAACAATAACCAAAAGATCAATAATATCCTTACCAACTTCTCGGAAATCAGCGATTCGCTTGCCAAAGCGCGGATCCCGGCCACCATCGCCCAAGTGAACAAAGCGATTGTGGATATCGATATCGCGGTCAACAAGATCAATAACGACAAGGGAACCCTCGGGTTGCTGGTGAATGACGATAAGCTTTACAAAGAATTGGAAAAAGCCGCACGTGACCTGAACCTCCTGCTGGAGGACATCAAGGCTAATCCCAAGAAGTACGTGAAAGTCTCGGTCTTTTAGCTAAAAGTTTTAAGTTTATAAAGTTATAAAGTTGGGGAAGGCTATTTCACCAGTGGAATATATCCATTTTTGTCAGGGGCCTTTTTCCTTCGATCCATATGAATCCTTTCAGTTTCAGGTCATAGGGTGAGAAATCCTTTTCAGGGTAAGTTGTTCCTTTGGGTTCATTGATATAGGTGATTGTTTTGATCTGGTTTTTTTCGACAAAGATCAGCATGTCGCTGGAATAGATTTTCGTGATCCCGATGAGGCTGCGGTCCTCTTCCCTAGCGAAATAAATAGTTTCGGAATTCCCAATCACTTTGATCTTATATAATTCATTGTTTCTGAAAAAGCCAATCATATCTCTTCCTTTCACCTGGTTATACTTGTTCGAATCATCTTTGGAGATGATGAAGGCGGAGTTATAGAGGATCATCGAGTCGATCTGACTATTGAGAAGGGTGAGTTTGATGGAATCGGCGGTGAGCTGGTTCTTCTCCGACCAGAATACAGGATCATGATAAAGGAACATCGTGGAATCGCGGCCGTGGTAAGACATCGAATCGCACATCCCCTGCAGGTCGCGGCGGAAGAACTTGACCTTATAGTAGCACAAGATTTTTTTGATGTTCTGGTTAGTGTCGAAGGTTGCATACACTGTGTCGGAATGCATGAAAAGCGTGTCTTTTTTGTCGATCATCTTCACCATTGCGCTGTCGGTCATAAATGCAAAGCCTTTCTTGCGCTGCAATTCGCCATAGTTGCCGGTTAGCGTCGTCTTCTGCACCGTATCGATCAGGATTGCATGTTTGAAGGCTTGACCATAGCCGGTCTTCCGTTCATAGTAAAGGCTATCGCCGGTGAGGACCTGGTCGAGGTGGTAGATCCAACCATTCTTCCGGAAGCGGGCTACGTCAGTATGGGTGTTGTACCAGCCGTTCTCACAATAGATGGAATCCTCTTTCCCTTTGATGGTGGAAGGGCCATAGAAATAAGTCACCTTCGTAACGGTATTGTACATCAGGGTATCGGAATGCATCACGTATTCGGGATTGATCAGAACCACCTTTTCCTTGAAGAAGAATTCCTTTGTTTGGGTATGGTAATAACCGAGTTTGCTGACAAGTACATTTTTGTCGTTGACGATCTTTCCCCAGTATTCGTAACTGGCAATCTTGGTAATGCGATCGAAGGAGAGCGTATCGGTGGTGAGGGTGGTTTCATTATCGATCAGCTTTACTTTGCTCCAGATCTTTGCGATGCGGGAATTGCCGTCGTAATTGAGGGAATCACCGAAAAGGTTGAGCGTGTCACTCACCTGTATGTGCACATTTCCGTAAGCCAGCACAAAGTTTTTTTCATCGTTCAGGAAAGCGCTATCGCACATGAGAATGGTGCTGTCATGGCTGAGCCGTACGTTCCCCATAAGGCGCTGGAACTCCGGCCGGATCTTGCTGCTGTGTACAAGTGAGTCGGCATGTTCCAGGAGGATCTTCGTTCTTTCCTGTGAAAATGACCATAGCGGCAGCATCAGCAATGTAGCGGCAATGATTTTATATAAGGTTTTCCTGCTCATGGAGAATACAAAGCTACCTTTTCAAATTATCAATATTCAGTTTTTCCAGAACATATTGATTCCAAATGCGTAATGCGACTTCCTCTTTTCCCAGTCTGACTTCTTTAAGGTACCGCCTGGTTATGTTGCTAATGCATTCTCCTGTTTTCTTATAAATGGAATCTATCTGCAATACCGTATAGGGATGCGAATTTAGTTCTTTTTCCATCTTGCGCCTTTCAATTTCACAAATATCAAAGTAAATGTTCAGAAAAGAATTGGTGCAGGGTTCTTCAGGAAGGTGGTAAAAGGTTTGCTTTGCATCAAAAACCGTATAGGATCTACAATTGATGGAGTCATCCAGTTGTGTAACGTCTAGCAGTATCTGAACTTTTAAATTGTACAGGTTGGTTTGAATACTTTGGTTTATTTTCTCCAGTGAGAATGTTTCGTTCAGGGGCATTCTTTTATTGAGTGAAATACGTTTGACCGGAGACCAGAAGGAATAGTAAAACTCAAAGAAGCCATTTGTGTCGAATTTAGGGAGTCTTAAAAAATCCTTCCCATAATTTCCATCCCTGAAATTAATTAAGCATCCTTTATGAGCGAAAAAACCAAGATTTTCTTTTTGCTTTTCCGTTAGAAGTAAGGTGTTATTATTATTCCAGAAAACCTCATTATAAGGGATAATAGACATTTTCCGATAGTCATCATAGTCGGCATCATACTCAAAATAGGGAAGGATAAACGGATTGTTATAATCATAAAAATACAATACACCCTTCGTGTCGATATCTCTTGTAATAATAGAAGGAATCAATGCATTTATTGAGTCCCTGTTGCTTTTATATTTCATATGGTAGCTGAAATTGATATGATCCAGCAAAATGTCACTACCCTCTTGTTTATAGGTGCGGCTGACAGCCATATCAACATTAAAAAGTGAATCTTTAGGGAATGGTAAAAATGGATGCCTGGCAGAGTTCTCAATGGCGAGGTCTATTTTCAAAAGTGAAAAGTTTTCCTTATCAATCCAGATTTCTCCGGAAAAGCAATTACTTTGATTATTCCGCGGATGAAATGTTATTTTATGCATTTGATCATCGCTGTATTCCAACCCGAGTATAAACTTGTTTTTCATTTCCCTTTTATTGAACTGAAATGGGTTTGAAGGGGAATGATCGTTTGTATTCGTCAGGTCAATATTGATAATCGCAGTTGAAGAGTTTAATGTTAGAAAATACCGGTTATCCAATCCGGCCAGCCCTATCCTTCCATTTTTCAGGAGTAATTTATCAACGGAAGTTCCATTCAGATAACCGTTATAATAGCATTCAACCTGTTCAATCGGTTGTTCTTTCGTTTGTGTTTCTATACCATAGTAAACCTTTGCTATATGTTGGGTCCGATCCTTCAGGAGCTTCTTCCTGCTCTGGATCAGTATATCATAAAGGAAGTCATTGGTTGCGTGGACAGTAAACTCTTGTAAAACAACATCTTTTCTTTTCAGAAACACGATCTTGTCATGATCGAGTTTTATCGCCGGTACTATTTGTGTGTCAAAGCCAACATAGGAAAACATCAATGTGTCGCGGGTTAATCTGACCGGGATTCGAAAAACCCCTTCCCCGTTCGTTATAGTGCCTTTTTTAGTGCCTTTTATTGCAATGCTGCAGTAAGGCAAAGCTTCATTTGTCTTTGAATCTTTCACCAAACCCTGTATCAGGGTTTGCGTAAAAGAGCAAATAGCGGACAAAAGAAACAATGATGATAAAATCATTCGCATACCATCTTTGATGAAAATATTCGAACGGGACCATTCAGTTATCTATGTCCACCCCGCTTCGGGCAATGTGCTGCCAGCGACTGAACTCCTGTTTACTTTTTCACCAGCTCGACACGGCGGTTCAATGCGCGGCCTTCCTCTGAATCGTTGCTGGCTATAGGAGCCGTAGGTCCGTCACCGCATGCCTTCAGTCGGGAAACGTCAATACTATATTTGCTTACCAGTGCATTCACCACCGCCACTGCCCTGTCTTGCGAGAGTTTCATATTTATTTCCAGCGTTCCCGAATTATCTGTATGTCCTACCACATAGAGTTTAAGATTGGCATCGTCCTTCAGTAATTTTACAATTTCCTTCAGGGCCGGCTCTGATTCCGGTTTCACATCCGCTTTGCCAGTATCAAAATAAATTCCGTAAAGAGCAGCTTTGCCTGATTCTTTGATGCTCTTATCCATGGTGCTGGCATCAGCCAACACATCCTGTTTCATTGCCTGCTTCTCAATCAGATGAATAGAGTAAGAACCATTGCCGTTGGCAGTCACGTAAGCCCAGGTTTCCATTTTGTTTTTAATCACTTTCACCACAACATCTTCTCCCGGGTCATGAAACTCATAAACGAGCTGTCCGCCGACTGACTTGGCAGCGTTGATATAATTGGTCCCTATCTGCAGCGGGCTAGGGATTTGTATATTATCATTGGGATCATAGAGAATAACAAGAGAATGCCCCTGCACGACCTGGGTCTTACTATTGCTTATTCTGAATTCGTATTGATCGAACTGCAAATCATCATACCGGTAAATGTGATACCCAGGCATCCTGGTAAAAAGAGAGGGATCTTTGCTGCCTTCTGCATCATCCTGGGCACGGGCACTACTTATTGTTAAAAATAAAATCCCGGTCAATATAAAAATTACAGACGACCAGTTTGATCTTTTCATTTTGTTTTTCATGGTTATTGTCTCCTTTCTTTTATCAGGCATTTCGCCCAAAATGTTTATTACTTTTTTTGTCCTGGAAGAATCTATTGTGCATATATCTGTGAATATGAGATGTCAGGATTGATCTCCTTGTAACTAACATCTCCTTAAGTTTGCATTTTCATCAGAACCGGCCACAATTCTTGACCAACCTACCCCGCGTTGAGGCTGCCGGCTCGTTAGCGGTTATTTAGTAATTTCTTTATTTTCATTAATCTCGTGAAAAATCTATTGATTTTTGAAGTGTTTTTTTCATATTTTAAAGGTGGGATATTTGTAACCATTTGAAGGTCTTCTTCCGTAATTTTTAAGTAGCTTAAAACATCCTGGTAGTTATCCGGCTTTGATGCGATGTCGTCAATGGAATAGAGTTCCAGGGCTTTTTCCCTTGTTATCTCATTCCGTCTTATCATATTGCTATATTGGCAGAGTCTTCTTTCATACCCATATATTTTATTTCTCACATAATTTGTCAAGGGTTCTGCAACACAATCAAAATGTTTTGAGTATTCCCTGCTGTTATCTTCCTTCCAATTCATTTCTTTGGTAATAATATCGCCCATTTCTTTGTCGGTAGGATTGTTGATGAAAGATAACGGACTTACCTCTTTTGCTATTTTGCCAATTTTTTTATAAAATGAAAACAAAAAAAGATTACGATTAGGATAAATCAGAAAATCGTTTATTTCTTTTCTGCTTAAATCATTGGATTTTTTTAAAATATATTTAAACCTTGCTATATCTTGAATAGAGTCAGGTAAAAAAGAATCATTTTCTAACGGGGATGTTCCAAAAAGGATTAATGGAATGGAGTAATCCTTTGCAACCTTAAAAATATTGGCTTTTGTTCCAATATCACAAGCACCACAAATATCTCCAGAGAGAAGAAACATATTTCTATAGATCTTTCTTTGAATTTCTTTATCAGGTTTGCAAAACACATGCTTAACTTTCGTGATTTCTATCGCACTTTGAATATTATCCAATGCTATTTGATTGAACAGGCCATTGTCGTAAGTCATGGCAAGGACCTTAAGTTTATACACATTTACAGCTAAGTGTAATATGTATGTACTATCCTTACCCCCACTTAATGGCACCAGAGCGTTATAATTAGAGTTTTTCTTTCTTGCTTCCTGTAAGATGTCTAGCAATTTATCTTCACCAATTGGTTTATATGTTCTCTGTTCAATACACAGAGAGCATGTTCCCATTTCATTGAAAGAAATTCCAGGATAACTATCGTTTATAATACACTTATTACAAGTTTTCATATCATTAGATTTAAGGTTCTATTAAAAATTGGATTTATTAATAACCGGTAACGTCCCGCAGCCGCAGTATGCCTGCCTGCCGGCTTGATATCTATGGTTAGGCAAGGTATTAATTATATACTTTCCATTTTATTAAGTTCCAAATTTATTTATTGACTGAATCATGGATAACTTTTTTTACGATTCCAATGCATTTTTCCAACCTTACAAACCACTGAACCGTTGCTAAAAGAAAACGACTGTTTTACATAGCAATAATCATTTATTCAAAATAATATTTGTCTTTCCACTCAATAGTTTAATATGACAACCATCTTGTGTCAAAATATATTTCTCATCTATAACTCTTACAAAACCTATTATGCCAATAAATTTTAATTCAGTTTCTTTGTTTTCAGGTATAATTTCTTTTTGTGAGTCTGTAAAGAAAAGATATGACCCATTTATTTTATCTAAACTGTCTGTCTTTTCAATGATACGTTCATTTGTATTTATAATCTCAGTATAGTTCGAATCAAGTATAACAGCTTTACCCAGACTGTCTTTAATGTTAATATAGATCAAACAAAACTCCTGAGTACAGATTTTATTCCTATTACAAGAAGTCGAAACCAATAAAAGGAGAGGTACAACAAGAAAAATTGTTCTTATATATTTAATTTGGTTGTTCATATCAGTTTAGTAACGGTTTTCATCGGTTTGGTGCTAACACATGCATGCAGCCGCAGTAGTTGTTTTCTCAAATCTAAATTACGGTTTTCACCAGCTGAAAAATTAGTAAAGTCTAATGAATAGTCTGACGGTATAAAGCGAGGCACACCTCCGGCTATTGCTGCATCCAACAATATTTTTTGGGTACCTATAATTACTTCGCGTAAGCCTGCCAATGCTGAAACAACACAAGATGCACCAATGCAAGCATTGGAAACCTCTTCTATATTTGACATGTTAACCTTAAACACTTTTACAGCAAGATTCTCAAGATTTTTTATTTTGTCGAGGTCACTGCTTGGTCGAACAACAACCCGAACTTCAGCACCTTTTCTAAGTAAAGCGTTGATGATTCTATAACCTAGATTGCCTGTTCCACCTGCTATTAATATTATTTTTTTCATTTTTTCTTATTGTGTTCTTAATTTTTTATGTTATTCTGTGTGTCAAAATAACAACTATTCTCTTGTCCGTTGGTCATTTACAATTACTGATAACGTCCCGCCGGTAGCCGCAGTGAGGGGGATTAGCAGATTTTATATTTGAATTTCGTAATCATGTTTAGTTGCACCAACCACTATCCTTACCAATATATCCCGCATTGAGGCTGCAGGCTCGTTATGGCCAGTTAAATTTATTGAATTATTTTCTGATAAGAAACAACATCAAGAATTTTATTGAATTTTTCTCCTATTTGCTTAAAATGAGCACATTTTTCATATCGATTCTTTTCAAATAATTTTATACTGTTTTCATTATCTCCTGAAATTATTCCTATCAATACTGAAATGCCATTCTTCTTTGCAACTTTTTCAAGATGTTTCAATACTTCTTTCCCGATTCCTCTTCCTGTATATTCAGGTCTTAAATATACTGATATTTCAGCTGTTCTATCATATGCTGGACGTTTTTTATACTGAGATAAGTAACAAAATCCACAACATTCATTATCAATCATTATCAAGAAAGATTTATATTTTTTGTGTCTAATTGGTATAAATTCCTTGAGTTCCTTAATGGGTATTTTTTCTGTATAATAAGTAGCTGTTGAATTTTCAATATAATAGTCATAGATGTCTTTAATTAATTTAAAATCGGATTCGGTTAGATCAACAAAATGAATTTCCATCTTTTGCCTTGAATATACGGGTGTTAATATTAAAATTTAATTGGCCATAGCGTTCCGCCGGCAGCCGTAGTGCGCCTGCCTGCCGGTTTACCTGCCGGAGGCATAGCAGGCAAGGGGTTTAGCAGATTTTATATTTGTTTTTCGATCTCATGTTTGATAGCCAGGAACACATTTCTTTACCAACTGTCCACACATTGCGGTTGACGGCTCGATAACGGCAATTATTTTTTCTGTAGTTTTATTACTACGGTCTTTCCCATATCACTTTTGACTTTAATAAAATATAAGCCATTTGATAATTCTCTAATGTTGATATTAGTGAATTGTTTTGAGATTTTAACAGTTTGCCCGACTAAATTGATGAATTCAACTTGATTTATATCACCAAATGATTTACCTGGGCTGATTGAAATAAAGTCAGAAGCCGGGTTAGGGAAAATTTTTATGGATTTTATACCTGTGTTTATTTCTTGAATACCGAGTGATAATAAAGTTGAATCGGACAATGGTACCCAGTAAACATTGACCGTATCTGAACCGTTTAGAAAATAATATTGATTTTGATAAAATGTTGTTGAGTCCATCGAATTTAGTTCATCTCTAAAACCTCCTGTGTCCCACCAGCCACCGGGATGAATACTTGTAAAAACACTTCCATTCCGGCAAGTGTTGTTAAAAAGGGTGGAATTCCAATAGGCTTTTACAGGAAAGTGTGTTGTAACAATATTAATTTCAGCGACTGGAAATAATGCCCAAAAGTTTCCTGTTCCGCATATATTTGGAACAATTTGAGTCTTTGTCTCAAATGCTGTTTGCCCGAATCCTGTTGATGAGTTTTGTTGAAACCAAACATTGCCTGCTCTTACATTAAGGCCGGATGAGTAAGGAGTTGAAATAATATTTGTTTCTCCAAACGCCGGATCCAATGTGTCTGATGCATTAATGTCATAACCAAGAGTTATGCTATCCCTGTTTCCAGCTGCATCAACGAACTTCATTTGAAATGAAAATTGTTGTGCTTTGGAGACAGTTATTATTCCAATTGCAATAATTACAAGTAGAAATGTTTTCATTGCTTGCTGTTTTTAGGTTCGCTTTTTATATCATAATTGCCGCTAATGCCCTGCCGGCTCGTTAGGTTCAGTGAAATTATGTTTCTTATAATCATTTACACGTTAATAAAGGACTTTCCAATTCATGTCTTAATGTTTCTCCTGAACCAACTGCATCACAAAATATTGGACTATTTGGTTTGATTTTACTTGAATAAGCTGTTAATATGGTCCCAAATTTTCTTTGTATTGAGTCACGTAGGGGTAAAAAGCAAATTTCCACATCAGCATTGAACTTTTTATCTGAATCACATTTTATTTCTGCACATCCCGTCACCCCATCGCCATAAGTCTCAATTGAAAGTAATTCTCCATTAGTTATACCACTAACTTTCAAATGTACTTCACAAAAGATATTATTGTTAAAGGTTCTTGTGGTTGTATACCATTCACTTGAACTAATATTCAAAACCAGTTTTTCCTGTTCACTTTTTTTACAACACAGAAAGATAGGTAGTAGAACAATTAAAAGTAAAATAAACTTTTTCATGGTTGTCAATTTTTAATTTCATTGAACCTAACGCCCGGCTGGCAGCCGCAGTGCGCCTGCCTGTCGTCAGGCATGGGATTTATCGGGATTTATATTTGCTTTTCGTAAGCATGTTTAATAACTTCAACCACTTTCCATACCGACAAACCCCGCATTGAAGCTGCCGGCTCGTTAGCATCCGTATTTGTATTTATAATATTCTTTCCTATAAAACCTAATGGTAAAATAAATAGCTACAATAACTATTAAACCGTACAAAACATACGGTATGTTGTGTTTGTAAAAACTTCTATAAGAATCACTTAGAATTAGAAATGAAGTGGACGTTCCAACAATATAACTTGCGAAAATCAATGTCATTGATGCAACATATCCAATCATAGAAAAATATCCTATTTTGTTTTTCGGGATATCATAAAATATTTTCCAAAATGAAGTCTTATCATTGAAATGGAAAACCGAGATAAATTGCTTTATAGTAAGATTGCTTTCAGTGGGCTTGATAATTTCAAATTTGAAAAAATAATAGAAAAGGCAATAAATAATAATCAAAATTAATAAAGTTTGTATGATGACGATAGCGATCCAGCCACCACCAAACCAGTTTACTACTATATTGCTTTCTTTTTTTAAGTCACTTGTATAGAGTGAAGTTGTAAATGCATCATAAAATCGTCCAACAACGACTAATATTACTAGGAAGATGAACTTTGTTTTTTTATTCAAGGTAGTATTTTTATATGGCTAATAACGTTTGGCAGCTTAACCCAGTGCGGAGACCCATTGATCGCGCCGGCGATCGCGAGTATAGGCAGCATTGGGTTTAGATGCTTGTTTGCACGCGTTAAAAATTAATTGCTATCAATTTTTACAAAACTTGGCAATATAATTTGAGTTTTCTGTTTTAACCTTTAATATGTAAAAGCCATCTGGATAATCGTTCGTATTCAATATTACTTTATCCTGTTTAGTTTGAGAACATGACATTATTTTCCCTTGTATATCATAAACTTCTAAAACCTTTATTTTGCCGACAATTTTTATAAGGTCGACATTCAGGAAAGTTGTCACAGGGTCAGGGAAAAGGATCAACTCTGATTGTTTAAAATCATTATCTTCTGTTGGAAAATCACACTTCATTACCGTGGCTTTACCTGAATTAAACCAGTCACAATATGCTAAATAAGGCTGACCGGACGGACTGAATGCAAGGCTTGTGCAGGTTACATTCCCGGCAGAAATATTTCCAATCCCAACATGCTCCCAGATAGTTCCATTGAACTTCATCACATTTGCTTCCGACACATTTCCCCAATCTTCAAAAGCAACATAGGGTTCACCGGATGGCCCGAACGCAAGACTTGTAAACTGAATACCTCCTGTTGAGAACCCCGGATTTCCAACAACTACCCAATTGAGCCCGTCATATTTCATTACCGTGGATTTATAGGAACTTCCCCAATCCTGGTAAGCCACAAACGGTTGACCGGATGGACTGAAAGCGAGACTGGTAAACTTAACTGTATCTCCTGAACAACCTGCTGGTCCTTCATTGACCCAGTTAGTTCCGTCAAATTTCATTACTGTCAGATTGAAGGAATTTCCGACATCCTGGTAAGCAACGTAGGGTTGACCGGTTTTGCTGAATGCGAGGCTGATATAATCCGCAGTTCCTGCAGAAAAGCCGGCAGTCCCTATATATACCCAGTTGTTTCCATCAAATTTCATCACCGTAGCAGCACTGGGTGAAGAACAGCTTCCCCCGAAAGCCACGAAGGGTTGACCGGCTGGGCCGAAGGCCAGATTGGTAAACTGAGCGATCCCGGGTGAGAAACCTGCATTCCCGACATTTACCCAATTAATTCCGTCAAATTTCATGACCGTGGCTTTATTAGAATTTATTGAATCCATATAGGCGAGATATGGCTCACCGGACGGACTGATTGCAAGGCTTAAATAAAAGGCTGCGCCAGCTGAGAAACCCTCTTGCCCCAATACTACCCAATTGGTTCCATCAAATTTCATAACGGTCGCTCTATCAGAGTTTGAATAATCCTGAAATGCAATATAGGGTTGACCTGAAGAGTCTATAGCCAGGCTTGTATAATTGACTTTCTGAGATGTGAAACCTGCGTTTCCGACATTCATCCATAATTGATCCGAAGGTGAAGATTTGTACCAGTTTTGTTGAGAAAAAACAACGATCGGTACCATTAATAAAGAAAGTTGAATAAATTTTTTCATATCCTTCGGGTTTTAGATTTTTTTAATGCGCGCTAACGTCCCGCCGACAGCCGCAGTGCGCCTGCCTGCCGGTTTACCTGCCGGAGGCATGCAGGGGTTTTAGCAGATTTTATATTTGAATTCCGTTCTCAAGTTTATTAGCTTCAACCACTTTCTTTACCGACAAACCCCGCATTGAGGCTGCCGGTTCGTTATGTGGCGTTTAAATTTTATAAATTTTATTAAAGTGCAACTCCAAAATTCAAAGTAAAATTAATGGTCACATGCTTTTCATGCAGCTCTTCCCGCCGGGGTGGATTGATATTGTGTATCGGGTAGGGACCAGTTGCTTCCCCTGCAATGATCATGTGATGATTTACAAACATTATTCCCGGTCCCAAATTAATATCAAGAAAGAAATGATGGAAAATATATCTGAATCCAAAATCGGCAAAAGCACCAAAAATATTCACCTTATCAATTTGTTTTCTATATACCCAATAATAATCGTCAGCATGAGTATCCCATGCATAACGGCCGGTCGAATCTATATTCATATACTTATAAACTCCCTTAAGTGAAACGTAGACCAGCCCTGTATGCTTCACGTTTTTTGGTTTTGTCAGGTATACATTTACTTGAGGAACAATAAAAATGCCTGAATAATAACCTAGAGAACCGTAATTTGTAGGTCCTGCAATAAACCAGTTACTGTACTCTTGTTTATTTGGATAAATATACCCGGTTGTAATGCCATAACCTATACGTCCTGGTTTATATTCATAGGTAATTCCAACCTGCTGAAAAAGTAAAATGTTCAATGGATTTACTGATATATAATGCTTGGGCATATGGGCTTCTTTTTGCACATCACTTTTCTGTCCATAAATAAATAATGGACCAGAAATAAGCAGAATAAGTAAAATAGTTATTCTCATAATTTTTCTATTAAATGCCACATAACGTCCCGCATGCGGCCGCAGTGCGGGCATTAGCAAATTTTATATTAACTTTTTGTTTTCATATTTATTAGCACCAATCAACTTTCTTGACCAACTTACCCCGCATTGCAGGCTGCCTGCTTGTTAGCGCCAGGCTTTTTATTATTTTATATTCAATCAAACATTTTCAATCTTTATAATTGATTATCAATTGCGTTTTGTATTAATTCAACTTTATTATTTATCAAAATGTTTATTGTTTTTTTTCGAATATAAGATGAAATGTTCCAGTGGTTCTGATAATTAATTGGTTGTCATAAATAGTATACATAAAAGCATTTTCTAAATTGTTTTGTAAATAGTCCTCCCATTTAATATATTTACAAAGCATTAGAGTTGTCATAATTGGCGAAATATTAATATTATTTTCATTAGTTGTGTATGTTCCCCAACCTTCATTGCAAACACCGCCAAATCTAACTACTGACGCACTATCAGTAAAAGTAATTGACTCTTTCTTTGGAATACTATCAGGGTAATTTATAATTTGATTAGTCTTTACATTTTGTATGGCAGTAAAAGTCCAGACACCCAGTAACAATGAATTATCCTGGTTCGAATCACTTTTTTTACATTCTGTATTTGCTAATAGAAATATCAGAATTAGAAGTAGATTAGTCGTTTTCATTTTTACAGAATTTTTAACATCATTTCTGAGTTTGGCGTTAGCGCCAGACCCATTTATAAATTAATAAAATCCAGTGCTGTCATTACAGTAATTTGTGCCTTTTTATAATCTCTCAGATTTCGAGTTAAAAGAATATCGCATTCGTTTTCAATTGCACAGTAGTATTGAATTGCATCTCCAAAATCATTAAATTTAGAGTTCAGGGCCAGATCAATAATTTTTTCATTTAAAGGAACTATATGGACTAAAAGCCTGAATTTTCGTAATATTTGTTTTGCTTGTTCACTAGATAATTGTTTAGAGATTAAATAATGAATATTTGCTATAGACAAAGTGGAAATTGAAATTTGAATTTTTTCTTCATCTGAAAGAGTAAATAATTTAGCCGCTGCTTGGTAGTGAGGATCACGTTTCGCTAATAGATCATAAATGATATCGGTATCAACAAAAACATTTTTTTTCATAAATATTTTTCAGTAATGAGTTTGTGATAGTTTTCTTTATGGTTGAAATCATTAGGTAGCTCAATAACCCCACTGATAGATTTGACTAATGGAGAAATACTTTCCTTTTCAGCGGATTCAGTTGTTATCGCGGATAGGTAATTTTCAATCAGTTTTGATAAGCTTGTTTCATGATCATTCGCATATTTCTTTGCTTGATCAATGACTTTCTTTTTTAATTTCAATGTGAGTTTGGTATCCATATTATATTTATTAGGCGTACAAAGATACAAAAATAATACGTATCTGTCAAGAGATTTTTTTGGGGTTAGCGCTAACGCCCCGCCGGCAGCCGCTGTGCGGGGTTTACTTGATTTAAATTTGCTTTTTGTCTATCATTTGCAGGTTTGGTGAATGCCAGCCTCCGGAAACCGCCCGCATTGCCCGGCTGACGGCTCGTTATATGCCGTTAATAATCTCTATTTTTCTAATAATTCTAAATCATCAATCCAGGCTCCTCGGGTTGTTCCAATTAAAAATTCAATTTTCACAGAAACAGTAGATGTAGATTCAAATGAAAATGAATTTTGTGTCCAGGAAGGGTAATTACCAAAGGATTGAGAGATCACATTTTCATTTCCCTGAACTACCCAAACAATGAAATCACCAGAACAAAACATGGGATCTCCTTGGATTGATTCATTTACTTTACCTCTTATTTTCAATTCATAGGATTTTCCTGATTTTACTGGTATTAAACTCATAGTTTCAAAGTGAAAGCAATTGATAATATTTGTGAATTTAACAGCTGAAGAATCGATTATAGCCTGACCACCAGAAGATTGAGACCAAGCACTAAGATCATTTTGGTTATTAAATTTTGAACTAAAAATTATATTAGTCGAGCTACTAGAATTATCATTGGAATCCTTTTTACATGAGGATAAGAAAGCAATAATGCTAAGCACGGTGAATAAAAATTTTGAAGCTTTCATTTTGGAGTTTTAAATTATTAATGGCATATAACGCCCCGCGGGCAGCCGCCGGGCGGGCATTAGCAGATTTTATTTTTGAATTTCGTTTCCATATTCAGTAGTCCCAACCTGCCTCCGTACCACGATGCCCCGCATTGCTCGGCTGAAAGCTCGTTATAGCCAGTATAAATTTTTTCAACCGCTTAGTAAAGCTACAAATTATCTGTTTTATTCAATTATTATTAAAATTTATTGGGGCTATTCACGTATCATTTACCAAAATTAACTTGAAATTCCAAAACAAATGGTTAATTCAGTTTTCACCTTTTATTATAACCATTATTTGCAAATGGTTGTAATTCTTCAATAATCATTTCTTCCAAAACCTTGATTTCCTTTCCATAATCAACAGGTTTATCCTCCTCTGTTTGCTTCACTTCTTCAATGATTTCATATCTGAAATTTTCAGAACCAAATTCTTTCCAATCCGACTGTAGGTCAGCATTTGGGTGAATACCAAAGTCCAGTTGTAACTTTTGAGCATGCCAAATCGCCTTTAAATCTTGACTGCTTCCAATAAATATCTTGTTATTTTTAATATTCACTATTTTGAAAACACCCATTTTAAATTTCATCTGCTTATATTCCTCCTTCAATTCCTTTCGTGTCTTCATTATGCTTTTGATTTTACTTATTTATAGGATCGTAACTATCAAAATTTATATTGGCTATAACGCTCCGCGGGCACCCGCAGTGCGGGGTTTAGCTTAGTTTATGTTTGCTATTTGTTTTCATGTTTGATAGCCAGGATCACCTTTCTTAACCAACTGCCCCGCATTGCAGGCTGCCCGCTTGTTAGGCAAAGTATTATTTATTGATTTTCCATCTGAGTAAATTCCAGGTTCCCTTGTCAATTGTATCACGAACAATTTTTTTTACAACCCCGATAGACTTAGTTGAATAATAATCTGTACTATCAGATGTGGTGACTTTTTCAACATTATAAAATATGTTAGTGCCAATTTGTAAGGAATCAAAATACTTAACAAAGTTAATCCATGGAACTTTGAGAATATAAATGATTTGCCAGTTAGGTTTATAAACATTTGTAGTGATGGTTCGCTCTACTTCGATATTTTCTATTCTGTCTTTGAAAGATGGAAATCCAGAGATCGTATTTTGATTGTAATACCACATTTCATAATATTCTGTTACTGAAGTGTAACCAAGGCCACCATACTCAGTATAGTTTCCATTACGAGTATAATAAATAAACGTACAATCAACTTTTTTTGTTGAATCATTTTGATAAATCCAATAAGAACCAGTTTTAAAAGACTGACTTTTTATTTCCGGATTAATCGAGATATAATCATAATTCTGTTCGTCTTTGTGACAACTGGTAAGTACAATTAAAGAAACCCAAAAAAAGATATTAGTTCTCATATATATATTTTGCCTAACGCCCCGCAGGCAGCCGCAATGCGGGCGTTAGCAGATTTAATCTTTGCTTTTCGTTTTCATTTTAATAGCTCTAACCATTTTCCTTACCGACAAACCTCGCATTAAGGCTGCCTGCTCGTTATGGGCAGGTTTAAATTTTTTTATTTATTTTTCTCTGTCATATAAGTATTTAAAAATACTTGGAGTAAATAATAAAGAAAAAATACCAATACCAATAACTATTAACATACTTGCAGCAAGCCAATGATTCATTTTGAAAATAATTCCTAAACCAGTTACGGATATTGATACTGCACCAGTGATAAACGCAAATTTTTTCATTTGTACTGATTTTTTGGTTTTCTTATAATATGGCCTTTAAGAATCGCCCCGTTTTTGAAATGGTTTCTGGTCTCCATTTTTTAGGTTTCGATTATTTCCATTTATCTTCAGGGAAGACTTGGAAAATATTTTGTCTTTTATCTTATTTGAAAACATATCATTATGGTTTTCATTAAACTTGCCCATAACGCCCTGCATGCAGCCGCAGTGCGGGTTTTACTTGTTTTATGTTTGCTTTTCCTTTAGCGTTTGCAGGTTTAGTGAATGCTAGCCTCCGGAAACCGCCCGCATTGTCGGCTGACGGTTCGTTAGCTGCATTGCTTTATTTGCTTAACTTCTCTGTAAACTTTATGCCATTCTCAGATGTGATTTCAATAATGTATAATCCGTTTGTCCAATCATTAGTAGAAAGTAAAAAATCATTTTTATATAAATTAGGAACAATTTTTAATAGCTTTCCTTCGACAGAAAATACTTTTAACTCCTTGATTTTCTCTTTATTTGACTTAATTCGGATTAACTCGGTTGTCACTTTTTCAATGGTAATTTCTGGATTATCATTTTTTATTTCATTAATTCCTAATATAAAAGAATAACATGGTGATCCTGAATAGCCGATGCATGGAATTCCACAAGTTCCTGAATATGATTGAACTCCTATTCCAATATAGGCGCAGATTAGACAGTGACCCTCACTCATTGTTCCTGGGGCATAAGTCGGATCATATAAATACACCGGGCTATAGCTGCTTCCAATCCCTTCGATCCAATATAGATTCGGATTAAAGACAGTATCAGTCGTTAATAGTTTGATCCGTTTCCTAAAGCCCAAAGGTGTATCGATACTGTCAAAGGAATCAACAGTATATGAAACAGGAATATTTCCGAAATAATTCAAATTTATTTGTGCCCCAAGTGAAATACCAAAATCATACAAAAGTATTTCTGCCGAACTATTGGGTAAGATTACCCATGCTTTTTGTAAACCAATATCTTCCCGTACCAGAAAGAGTGTGTTTCCTTTAAATAGTTTTGTATAACTTAGACTTCCAATGGTTGTGTCACCGTTGTTAGTATATGCGCTCATTACGCTCCCTGTGCCAATATATTCTTCGAGACACCAGCCGATATTTTGAAGAAATGGATTGTAATTCTGGCTGTAAGAAATTATCACCGCAACCAGAAAAATAATTGATAAAACTGACTTTTTCATAGGGTGAAGGTTTTAAGGTTCCTAATTCTAAAGCATTGCAGCTAACGCTCCGCGTGCAGCCGCATTGCGGGTTTTAGCAGGATTTATATTTGAGTTTCGTAATCATGTTTATTAGATCCAACTACTTTCTTTACTAATTACGCCCGCATTGAGGTTGCCGGCTCGTTAGGGGGAGTTTTATTTATTAATTTTCCAGCGTACAAGATTCCAAACTTGTTTTGGATTAGTATTAATTATTTTTTTCACAATTCCAACATTTTTAGCCGTATACACAGTAACATCTGAATATATATTATATGCTCCATCTGATATTTGAACGTGATAAAATGTATTTTCCCCAACTTTAAGTGAATCTAAGAATACAAATTCACGACCGTCATATAATATCCATCCTCTCTGATAACTAAAATCTAAAGATAGGGGATGACCATTCCTGCCAAGTATCGAACTCTCAATCATGTCATAATAGTTATCAGCATTCCATTTTCCCGGATAGTTCATTTTGTAATAATCTGCTCTTACACAATAGCCATTGTAAATATTGAGAACTTCACAACCGGTTTCGGTGCTTATAATGAATACACTATCATAAGAGTTTAGCGAGTCATTTTTATATACCCAGTAGGAATTTGATCCAAATAGAAAACCCTTCATGGTACTGGCAATTGGTATATATTCACAGTCATTACTTGCCTCTTCGCAGGCAGATTTTTTCTTCCCTTTATTGCATGTTGTCAATAAACCTAATAATGAAATTGCCAACATTAAACTAATTAAAATAGATCTTTTCATTTTATAAATAAAATTCTCCCTAACGTTCCGCCGGCAGCCGCCGTGCGGGTTTTGCTTGTTCTATGTTTTCTTAACCTTTATCATTTGCAGGTTTGGTGAATTCCAACCTCCAGAAACCGCCTGCATTGCGGATGCCGGCTTGTTAGGTGGCGTTTTTTTTATCTTTCAATTTATTTTTTGTGTATTATTCGCTTGCCTACATTTTCTTTGTTAGAGTAACCCGTGCAAACGGCTGTATTTTACCATTTTCTTCTTCATCCATGAGCCATTGCCATGTGTCCGTCTCTTTGTTATATAAAAATGTAGTGTGAAATTGAGTTGTATCACTATATCTAAATACCATCTCAATTTTATCTCTATTTTGTTTTGCACATCCTATTATTCCATTAGAAATCCCCCCATTGCCAGTATTATCTAACCAAATACAGGAATACTGTTTTTTCGACTCCTCCCAACAAATAAATACTATCGCTTCATAAAGTGGATTTCCTTTTTGGTCCTTTTCTCTTGATACCTCCTTTAATTGAACATATTGTCCATTAAGTACCCTTTGTATATCAATGTCATGAATTGTCTTTTGTCCATTAATTGTGCCATTAAGTATCCATATGCCAGTTAATCTATTAAGCAGTGAATCTGGTTGAGCCAATTGTTGAGATTTTACAGTTACTGGCACAAACAGTATTAGGAGTAAAATCGACCTTATTAATGTTTTCATAATTATTAGTGTTTGTAAATCATAGTGTCATGTATGTTAGTCTCTTTGATATTGCCAATTTCTAAAATGCCACCTAACGCTCCGCAGCTATGCAAAGTGCGGGAATTAGAAGTTTTTATCTTTGAGTTTTGTTGTTTGTCTTTTCCTTGTTGTCGCTATCTATACCTGGATGATCCGCATTTTGCATAGCTGCTCGTTAGGCTGCGTTAATTCTATATTTCTTAATAGACTTGAACACCTCGTTCTTTTCATACAAAGCTTCTTCCAAATCATAATCATCTTGAAGACCCATCCAGAATTTAGCAGAATTACCAAAATAATTACTAAGTCTCAATGCAGTATCTGCCGTGATTCTTCTTCTCCCTTTGATAATTTCACTAATCCTGGTTTGAGGGATTTTAATGTCGTTTGATAACCTGTACGCAGATATATTCATTGGAACTAAAAATTCTTCCAATAGAACCTCGCCTGGATGAATGTTTTGCAAATTTTCCATATCTCATTTATTTATGATAGTCAATAATTTCAACCTCAAATGAATGCCCATTTTGCCATTTAAAAATAATTCGCCATTGGTCATTAATTCTTATGCTATGATAGTTTTTTCGGTTTCTTGTAAGTTTCTCCAATCTGTTTGAGGGAGGTATTCTTAGATCAATTATTGAAACAGAATTGTTTATCATTCTAAGTTTCCTTCTTCCAATATGCTGAATTTCAGATGGAAGTTTTACAGATCGGGTTCCTTCCCAAATTTTCTCAGTTTCTTTTGAGCCGAATGACTTGATCATAATACCGAATTACGATACTAACGCCAAAGGTAAGTATATTTTATAGAAAATTCAGGTTTTGTTAATAAAATTAATGCAACCTAACGTTGCGCCGGCAGCCGCAGGCCGGGGTTAGCAGAGTTTATGTTTGTTTTACGTTTTCATGTTTAGTAGATCCATTAAACTTTCTAAACCAACTGCGCCGGCTTGCGGTTGACGGCTTGTTATGCACAGGGTTAATATAGTTAATGGATAGTTTTGGCACTTTTGTGAAGAAAAACCTTCTAAAGTATTTATCGTATTTATATATTGTGTCCAATTTAAAACCTGCACCAACAATGTCTTTGATGAAATTCTTTTCGCTTTTGTAGAATCCTCCCCAATCACAAAACCGGAATGACATTTTATTTCTGTTCATTACAGCTTCATGAATAACAAGTCGCCCATTTGGCTTGAGGATCCTAAAACATTCCCTTACTATTGCCATATCATTAGTAAAGTGATGATAAGCACCAATAATAAGGATCATATTTGCTTTGTTGCTATTTATTTTGATCTCTGTTTCATTGCCCGTTGCGGGAATAAAACTTGCCGTAATTTTTGACCCTTTGATCTTAGAATATTTTGGTAAATATGTATTTCTAATTTTAGAACAGGTAATGCATGAAGTATCCAAATCTTCAAGATAGAATGTTATGCTATCATAGAAAACAGAATACATGAACTCTCTCCATCCACTGCCTGCACCAACACTTACAATCGTGTCTCCTTTTGTTAATTTTAAGGCTTTTGCTTCAGATTCATAATAGTTATAGGTCGTTGAATTTAAATTTGTTATCTCTTGACAAAGTCTTTGAAAACCGTGGCTGTTCGAATTTTTACAGTTATACCTGATCCTTTTCACAACGCCACATGATGTGATTATACACAAAGCAATGAGAGGGAGACAATAAGAAGCATTATTTTTCATTGACAACAGATGATATTGTTTTTTATTAACCTTGTGCATAACGCCTCGCTGGCAGCCGCAGTGCGGGTTTTACTTGTATTTTCTTTTCTTAACCTTTATCGTTTGCAGGTTTGGTGAATGCTAACCTTCGGAAACCGAATGCATTGCTCGGCTGCCGGCTCGTTAGCGCCAGTTTTTTATTGCATTTTTATTTTTTCAAAATTTTGTCCGCATTTAAATTCTCTATTATTTAATTGTCCTTACAAGACGAACATAATTTAAAATTCTTATTGCATCGCCTTGTGGACCATGTCCGTGTGGAAAATCACTTGCATTTCCTGTTTTGGGGTCGCTACGTTGACAACCTGCTCCATGTACATCTGACCAACCGCCAAACTCCGGCATATAGCCCATGCCACGACCAAAACAGATATAAACGGCTGCACCACCACCACCTATCATAGATGCATGTGTAGTGCTACTCCAATAATAAGGGTAATCTTCATTTCCAGCTTCATTTGTAATTTTTGTGCAATTAAAAATAGGATTAATTGCCGGTGAATTGGTCGCTTTGGGCGAACGTGTGTAATCAACAATACTTTGTAATTCTTTTGCACCTGGCAAACGCCAATCGCTATATCCAGCAAATTCAAAATTTTCGGCATAACTCAACGCATTTTCCCAACTTATAGCTTGTGCATTATCATTTTGCATCCACATTAGTCCCGTGGCTTTATCGCTAATTGTTCCGTTTCCATTATCTGTATAATTATTTATTCCGTAATTTGTATTTCCCCTAACATATCTGAAATAAAAAACATTGGTAGTCAATTTTCCTGGAAAAATAATCGGATATCCTTTAATACGACCATCGGCAAAGTTTACACCAAAAACAGCGTCAACAGATTCTCCACAAGTGTAACTTACACTTTTGGTTGAAGAGACGAAATTACCATCAATAATACGATCTCCAGCAGCTAGATCGCCATAACCGAATTTGAAATAAGTGGTGTCGATAAAAGGAGTTAATCCTGAGTAAGATGTGCCCTGTGGATCCAGATCAAGTCCAATAAATTCAATAAGTGAATAAAGTTCTTTTATGGTTGGCAACCTCCAATCATTATGTCCACCTAACCGATAGTCTACTGCACCTGCAAGTGCAGCAGCATAGCTAACTTTGTCGGCATGATTAATAATTCCATCACAATTATTGTCTGGACTTTGCTGCCACATTAAGCCCGTAACCATATCGGTAATAGTACCATCGCCATTATTAACATAGTGTGGTACATTTTCTGAGTACGTTGCATTTTCTCCATAAAAAGCACTTCCTATTGTGGGTGCAGTAATTTCAGTTGAATTGTTGTAAAATTTTGTTTGATTGGTACCCACAATCGGATAACCTGTTATGTTTGGAAGGTTATCAATACCATTTGAAGTGGTCGAACATCCAATTCCTACAGAGGTTTCATCCTTTGCTGTTGTAATATTTTTTTTTGAACATCCTACTAAAATAACATTTATAAGGATTAAAACCCCTAATAAAGATGATGTATTTCTCATATTACTAAATTTTGACTTCATAATTCTGATTGTTAATCTCTGCTTTAGTTTAATTAGACGACAAATTATTGATTTTCCTGCTGTTCTTGGTCTGAAATATCTTCGCTATCATGTTATCAAACGAAACAAAACAACAACCGGTATAATCTGCCGGAAATTTCACTCTCAGCAAAGTTTTTAAAATTAGTGCTAACGCCCTGCATGCAGCCGCAGTGCGGGTTTTAGCAGATTTTATATATGAATTCCGTTTCCATTTTAGTAGCCACAACCCTTTTGTTCAACCAGAATACCCCGCATTGCTCGGCTGCAAGCTCGTTAGGGGCAGATTGTTTATTTTTCCTTTATAAATGTTAAAGTATCTTTTTGCGATCGATTATCATTAAAAAAGTCACATAGTTTTAATTTCATTTTATTTTCTGAAAGCCAGAAATAGTAAGAATGAAAGTTCGCATCGGATGAAAGAAACCATTTGATCAAAATACGATTACCTTCCAACTTATACCAATACGGGCCAGAAAGCGATTTTGGAACCTTGTTTTTTTTGTCAATTGGATCAAATCCTCTTTTTAATAAAAATATTGGATTTTGACCATCATACACTGATAGAAAGATCAAGGTATCTGATTTTTTTGATTTCTCAATCCAAGTGCCGATAATTGGACTTTTTTTTAATTCGTTTTTTTGGCAAATCCCAGTAAATATTGGAAAGAACCAAAAAGAAATCAAGAACATCGTCTTCAACACTATTTTACACATTTTTTTCTTCTTTAAACAACTGAACGATTATAAACAATTTGCCCCTAACGTGGGGTCGCTAAACGCAGCAAAGGAAGAACCTTTGCTAAGCAACTTTGCATTAGCATTGTTGCGATTTAGCGGCGTGTTATGTGGCGTTTTATTTCTATTGTCCTAACTAATGTTTAAAATTGTCTTGATGCAATTTCAATTCAGGTTCATTATCAAAGTATTAGCCGAAATCAATTCTTAATAAAAGACACTTTGAATAGCCCTGACCTGGAATTATATTTTAATTCCCAAACTTTACCTCCATTGGAGGTTTTAATAATCTTGCCAGTCGGGGAAGAACTATTTGGAGCAACGATAATAGCCAAATTCCTGTCATAATAATCAATTCCATAAAGCCACATTCCGCCTGGTCCCGCTGAAGATTGTTTTGTCCATGATGTACCACTGTCAGCAGTGATAAAAATACCATCATAGTCAAATGCTCCCCACCAGGTTTGTGCATCTAACATTGCGAGACAATTAATGTCGGCTCCTCCTGTACCGCCGGTGTCAGGTACTGAATCATTTATCCAGGTTGCTCCGGCATCATTACTGAATGCATAATGTGAATGCGATCCATAAACAACTATATGGCTCTTATCGGTCGCTTTTACCCCAATCCATTCATGCTGGTTATAATTATTTCCAGGGATGAGGGAATCCCATGTTTGACCTCCATCTGCCGTACGGGCTATAAAACCCCTGTACCCGTTACTTACAGGAAAACCTCCGACAACATAGGCTGTTTGTGAATTAATGGCATGGATTCCCTGCATCAATCCATTGTGAAAGAAATTAGTGTCAAAAATGGTCCAGGTATTTCCACCATCTCTTGAATTAATTACAGTTCCGCTCTCACCGCTTATCCAGATATCATTGTGTCCAACCATGGAAATGGATTGAAAGGCTGTCGCCGGCGGAATTTGCGGACTCGTAATACGAACCCAGGTTTTGCCGCCATCATTGGTTTTTAAGATGCTGCCGTTCGAACCCACAGCCCACACAATATTTGTATCGACAGCCCAAACATCAAATAAACTGATGTCCTTTAAAGAAGTCATACCTTCACCCTGTCTTAGCCATGTATCACCACCGTCGGGTGAAAATAAAATCATTCCGTAAGATGTGCTATCTTCAACTCCGACAACCCAGACATACTTTTTTTTAACAGGCGGGGATTCCTGTGCGTCATTTTTTTTCTTGCATCCATAAGAGATTACAATAAGGCTTGCCATCGCAAATAAAAAAAAGAGTACCAGATTTTTTTTTGTCTTCATGATAAATAATTTTTATTGATAGTTATTACTTCGCTTATTTTAATAGGTTGAATATTTTCAAACGGCAGCATTCTGCTTGATTACAGAAAGATCCATGGATAATATTCTGGTAATATTCTTAGAATTATG
>Ga0224524_1000220_pt1 | contig 25410 bp, 24 predicted proteins | sample CFST75metaG_FD_179895 | JGI IMG/M metagenome (GOLD analysis project Ga0224524, IMG submission 179895) | Peat soil microbial communities from Stordalen Mire, Sweden - C.F.S.T75 | ecosystem: Environmental > Terrestrial > Soil > Wetlands > Peat | place: Sweden: Norrbotten County, Stordalen Mire... | reverse complement strand
TATTTAGCGTTTTCCCGCACTTTCCATTTTGGAAAGCTCTGTGCTTCGCACAGAGGCGCTTCAGCGCGCGGGGAACGCTGTATCAGCGATTTTGAAAATAGGTTCTAACTTGGTACAATAGACGCACAATGCTTTGACAAATTTATAAAAATATGTCAATATGCAAATGGTTGTCTACTTCCCTATTTAATTAGTAGATATGGCGAAAATGGAAAAATTCGCAGAAAGCCTAAAGGAAAAAAATTATCTCGGCATCGCACGTTGCGATAAAATTCTTTGACAATGAAATCTATCTCAAGATTCGGACATTACGCATTTGCGCGTATAGCAAACAAAAAAAACGCAAAAATGATTATTATCAAAAATGTTGAATTAAATTTCGATGAACCTTGTAAAAATGACAACGAAATTATTCTTTGGCATGCAGATTATGGAAAACTATTGATAAAAAGCCCAAATGATAAATCGTTATTGGGTCTAGCAATTTCTTCTGTATTGGAAGAAAAAACAAATTCAAGAGATAAAATACATGACTTTACACATGTAGGAATCTATGAAAAGCAAACAAAGAAAATTTATGTTTACCTTTCTTCAAAAGAAAGATTACAAGAATGGAAAGAGAACATAAACGTTGATGTCCTGGAAAAATTTGTTCTGTTTGAAAATGCAGAATGCGTAGTTGAAAAAGACGGAGAAGTTATTGAAGAATTCTTCGAAGAAGAAAGTGGTGACGAGAATGATATTCTCGATGAAGAGAAATAATAAAAAATTAAATCGCTTAAGCCGAACAAATTTGTTCGGCTTTTTTATTTGAAAATAAGCCTTAATTTGCTAGTATGAAACTATGAAAATTTTAAGTATTGAAACAAGTTGTGATGAAACTGGGATAAGTATCTTAGAAGCAAAGGGCTCTAAAAACCCAACCTTTAAAATACTAGCCGACAGCTTAAACTCACAAATTAAAATCCACGCTCCATATGGTGGCGTTTTTCCAATGCTGGCAAAAAGAGAGCATCAAAAAAATCTACCGATTTTATTAGAAAGAACCCTTAAAAAAGCTAAATTAAATCTAAATCAAATAGACTTAATCGCTGTCACTTCCGGCCCCGGCCTCGAACCCGCTCTTTGGACAGGAATAGTATTCTCTAAAGAACTTTCAAAAAAATACAAGATTCCGATCATTCCTGTAAATCATATGGAGGGTCACATTCTTTCTGTTTTTGGGATAAGTAAAAAAGAATTTAAAATACCTAAAATAAAATTCCCTATTCTTTCTCTGCTTGTTTCTGGTGGACATACAGAGTTAGTTTTAATAAAAGACTGGAAAAAATATCAAATCATCGGAGAAACATTGGATGATGCAGCCGGAGAAGCTTTTGATAAAGTTGCTCGAATGCTCGGACTTCCTTATCCAGGTGGTCCAGAGATTTCTAAACTAGCTGGGCAAGTCAGAGATAAAGAAAAACAATCTTTGCGGAGTGTCTCGCAGGCCGACGGGCCGAGAGGCAGCGCTGTGCCAGCAGGCACAGACAGCGACTCCGAAAAGATTAGTTTTTCTATAGCTTTGCCCCGCCCGATGATTTACAGCAAAAATTTTGATTTTTCTTTTTCTGGTCTAAAAACTGCCGTGCTTTATTTAATCCGTGATTTAAAAAACAAAGGAATTAAAATTCCAACAGAACAAATAGCCTGCGAATTTGAGAATGCAGTAATCGAAACCTTAATCCACAAAACTAAAAAAGCTATGGAAAAATATAATACCCATGCTCTAATAGTAGCTGGTGGAGTTTCTGCTAATAAATATCTCAAAAAAGAATTAAAAAAAATAATTAAAAAAGATCAAAAACTACTTTTCCCTGAGAAAAAACTCTCTACTGATAATTCTATAATGATCGGTATCGCTGGATACTTTAAGTACCTTACTAAAAAGACAAAAACCTCTAAAATAAAAGCAGAAGGTGGATTAAGACTATAAAAAATGCTATATTTAGAGCATGGACGATAAATTCTTAAAGCCCTACGACTCAAAACAAACTGAAGATAAAATCTACAAACTTTGGGAAGAAAGTGGTTTTTTTAATCCAGATATTTGTATAGAAAAAGGAATAACTAAACCTAACGCAGAAGTTTTTTCAATGGTTTTGCCACCTCCGAATGTTACTGGTAGTCTACACACGGGTCATGCTCTAGTTTTAATTCTTGAAGATATTATGACTCGCCACGCTAGAATGCAAGGCAAAAGAACCTTATGGCTCCCTGGAACAGATCATGCTGCTATTGCCACTCAATCAAAAGTTGAAAAAATTTTAGAAAAAGAAGGCATTAAAAAAAGAGATTTGAGTCGTGAAGATTTTTTAAACCGCGTAAATAAGTTTGCTCAAGATTCTCATGACACGATAGTACATCAAACTAAAAAAATGGGTGCATCTTTAGATTGGTCCAGAGAAGCATTTACTTTAGATGAAAAAAGAAATCTAGCAGTACGTACAGCTTTTAAACAAATGTATGATGATGGTTTAATTTATCGTGGACACAAAGTAATCAATTGGGACCCAAAAGGACAAACAGTTATCTCAGATGACGAAATTGTCTATGAAGAGAGAAAAGCAAAATTTTACACTTTTAAATATAGTCACTACTTCCCTATTTCCATTTCTACGACTCGCCCTGAAACAAAGGTTGGAGACACAGCAGTAGCTGTTCATCCAGAAGATCCTCGTTATAAAGAATATATAGGTAAAACCTATACCATAGAAGATTTTTGTGGAGTAAAATTAGAGATAAAAATAATTGCCGACGAATCTGTAGAAAAAGATTTTGGAACTGGAGCTCTCGGAGTTACCCCAGCCCACAGTCAGACGGATGCCGAAATCGCACAAAGACATAAACTACCAAGTAAACAAGTCATTAATGAGTACGCCAAAATGACTATCGGAGATGAAAGAATTTTAAATAAAAAAACGACAGAAGCCCGTGAAGTTATAGTAAATTGGCTAAAGGAAAATAATTTACTAGAAAAAGAAGAAGAAGTTACACAAAATGTATCAACTGCCGAAAGAACTGGGGCAATCATCGAACCGTTGCCCAAGCTTCAATGGTTCATCGATGTAAATAAAAAAATACCAAATCGAGACAATAAAAGCTTGAAAGAATTGATGCTCGAACCAGTCCGTGATGGAAAAATAAAAATCTTACCAAATCATTTTGAAAAAGTTTATTTCAATTGGATTCTAAACTTGCGTGATTGGTGTATTTCCCGCCAGATCTGGTATGGACATAGAATTCCTGTCTGGTACCGAGGTGAAGAAACTTATTGCGGAATGAAAGCACCTGAAGGTGCAGATTGGGAACAAGATTCTGACACTCTTGATACTTGGTTCTCTTCTGGACTTTGGACTTTTTCCACTCTTGGTTGGCCTGAAAAAACAGAAGATTTAAAAATCTATCATCCAACGACAGTGCTCGAAACAATGCACGATCTTATTTTCTTCTGGGTTGCTCGTATGATTTTAATGTCTCAATATCTACTTGGAGAAATTCCGTTTAAAAACGTTTATTTTCATGGGATGGTTCGCACAGCTGATGGTAAAAAGATGTCAAAATCTTTAGGAGAAAAAGCTGTTGATCCATTAACGATTATTGAAAAATATGGAAACGATGCACTGCGTTTAGCTATGATTATAGGAAATACTCCAGGTAATGATTTAAAACTGAATGAAAATGACATTCGTGGTTATGGAAAATTTTCTAATAAAATCTGGAATGCTTCTCGTTTTGTTTTAGAAAAAATAGAAGATATTGATATTAAAAATCTTCCAACCTTAGACGAGGAAGATTCTTTGTCACAAAAAGAATTACAAGACTTAATAAAAGAAGTTTCTAAAGAAATGGAAGAATTCCGTTTTTCTTTGGTAGCTGAAAAACTTTATCATTATTTCTGGCATACCTTCGCTGATATTTTAATTGAAAGATCTAAAAAGAAAATTTTAGAAAATAAAAATGCTGAATCAGCTAAAGCATTATTATATTTACAACTAACAACATTACTAAGGGCACTTCACCCATTTATACCATTTGTCACAGAAGAAGTTTGGAATTCAATTCCTACTGAAAATAAAAAATTATTAATGGTAGAAAAATGGCCAAATGACTAACAACCCAAAAATATTATGTCTGGCCTTCGTCGGAGGAATTATTCCTGCCCTCTTCTGGCTTTGGTTTTGGTTAAAAGAAGAAGAACACCGAGAACCTAGAGTTATTCTGACTATCTGCTTCATTATCGGAATGGTTTCAGTCGTTTTGGTTTTGCCTATTCAAAAATTTGTTCAATCATCTGTTCACTCACCAGAATTACAAATCCTCAGCTGGGCATTTATAGAAGAACTGGCAAAATATCTCGTAGTTGTAATAGTACTTTTTAGAACAATCTACATAGATAAGCCTATTGATTGGCCAATATATCTGATAACCGCAGCATTAGGTTTTGCTGCTTTTGAAAATATGCTTTTCTTAATAAAACCCATCTCGATAGGACAAGCTACTGTGGGTCTTTTGACTGGTTATCTTAGATTCCTCGGTTCTACACTCTTGCACGCTGTTTCAAGTGGAGTTATAGGAATTATGGCAGGACTTTCTTTTTATATGGGAAATTTTGCAAAAAAAATATACCTATTAGCTGGGTTTATCCTCGCTATCGCCTTGCATAGTGTCTTTAATTTTTTTATAATGAATAATAGTGGAAGCGAATTTTTAAAAATCTTTGCTTTTCTGTGGGTCGCAACAATTATTAATTTACTACTTTTTGAAAAATTAAGAAGAATGAGTATTTAAAAAATAAAACTACTCATTAAAAAATTATGAATAATATGAATATGCAAAATAAAAAAAGAGGTTTTTTTGAAAGATTAACAGGTAGCATCCGTGCCGAAGAAGAAACTGAAGATGTTAAAAAACTAACAGTCAACAGTAAAAAAAACGGCAAAGAAAATATTAGCAACTGGATTGAAGAAGAAGAACAAGACGCAGAACTAACTATGGATGTATATCAGACACCTACAGATATTATCGTACAAACAATGGTTGCTGGAGTTAAACCAGAAGACTTAGAAATCACTATCGCTCGAGACATGATAACTATTAAAGGAAAGAGAGGAGAATCTCGCACAATAGACGAAGATAATTATTTTACAAAAGAACTTTACTGGGGAACATTTTCCAGAACAATGTTATTACCTCAAGAAATTGATCCAGAAGAAGCAGAAGCTACAGAAAAACATGGCCTACTGACAATCAAACTTCCTAAGATAGACAAAGAAAAGAAAACCAGTGTAAAAGTAAAATCAATATAAGTAACCAAAAAATACCCCTTACGGGGTATTTTTTGTATTGTGTGCCGAGACCCAGATTTGCACTGGGGACCTATCCCTCTTCAGGGGAGCGCTCTACTAACTGAGCTATCTCGGCATATTTAAATCTTTAATGAAGCTTACTACCTAAATTTTTTAATTGGGTAATCGTAGCTCCTGAATCCTTGGCAAATTTCTCAACCTGATCTATATATGGCTGAAGAAAATAAAAAGCCCCTATGCTGATACCAATAATAACTAACCAATAAAATGCACGCATAAACGACGCGATCCTTTGCGCGCGACGCATTTTTCTAAGCAAGCTATTGTTTTCTTCAACAAGACTATAAGTCTTTTCAAGCAATTGCTTTGATTCAGGATCCATATAAATATATTAGCATAAATTATTTAAAATACAATTTCCAAAATGACATTTTTGTGGTAAATTGTCTACATCGCCCCCATAGTTCAATGGATAGAACAGTTCCGTCCTAAGGAATAGATCCCCGTTCGATTCGGAGTGGGGGCACACATAAATATAAAAACATGCATTTCTGCATGTTTTTATATTTATGTGCAAAATTATTAAATAAGTCCCAATCTCTTAGCAACTTCAGTTTTGTTAAATCCAACTGCCCAATCCCCATCTATAACAATTACCGGCACACCCATTTGGCTGGTCAAATTTACCATTTCTTTTCTTTTTTCTAAATCACTAGCCACATTATATTCAGTATATGGAATATTGTTATCATCAAAAAAATCCTTTGCTATGTGACAAAAGTGACAGTTTGGGGTTGAATATATTTCTACTTTTTTCATAAATTTTTAATTAATAAAAATAAAATTACATATTTAATCTTTCTTTCACTTTCTTTACAATATCTTCTAACTTGTATTCAGATTTTACCAAGTAATCACTAATACCATCTCGAACATTTGAAACAATTGTCTTTGAATCAGAAATATTAGTAAGCATTATAACTGGCACACCAATACCCCATTCATCTTTACATAGTCTATTAAACATCTCTATGCCATCCATTTTAGGCATTAAAACATCAAGAAGAATTATATCTGGGTGTTCCTTAAAAGCCACCTCAAGACCTTCTTCTCCGTCTTTCGCTTCAAAGACAATAAAACCTGTTTTTGTAAATTCAATTACTAGGGCTTCCCGAAGAGATTTTTCATCCTCCACGACAAGCACCTTCTTTTTCTTTGTTTCTTCCATGGGCGTATTATAACATATTTAATTTAAAAATAAAAAAAACCGAATATATTCATCCGGTTTTCATGTTTCAAGAGACCATTTTATAAATTTTATCCCAAAATTGTGGAAAACAAGATAAATTGGGAACTTCGGACGGTTCTTGTCCCTTCAGCTTACATTCAATATATTTTATGGATAAATCAAGATGAAGCTTAAAAGCTTTTCTATATCTTTGAATAAAAGAATCTTGATTTCTCACAAATCTAGTATAACTGAATCCACCAGCTATAATAATTCTACCTTCATGGGCAAAATATATCCTAGCGAAACCATCCTCAGATGTCATCGCTATTACAAAATTTACATTTTCTTTCCAGCCCTTTTCTAGCTCAACATATTGAGCAGCTGAATTAAAATTACTTGAGTCAAGAACAAAATTCTTTGCCATAATTATATAGTTTAAAGGTTATTTCTACATATATAATATGATAAATATCACAAAAAGTCAATACCCATTTGTTTTGTGCGGGATACGAGAATCGAACTCGTGTCTAATCCTTGGGAAGGACTCGTGCTACCACTATACCAATCCCGCCTTTGCAGAATTATAATCTACAAGCTATTCTTCCTGTTTTTTCTCATGAGATATCTTTCTGATTCAAGAATCACTCTTTCCATCATTTTTACAGCTTCTACTGGATATTTACCAGAAGCACTTTCCTCAGACAACATAACTGCGTCAGCTCCATTCATTATCGCATAAGCAACATCTGTAACCTCAGCTCTGGTAGGAATAGGGTTTTCAGTCATTGAAAGCATCATTTGAGTAGCCACTATTACTGGTTTTTTATTCTTCTTACATTTTTCAATAATATCTTTTTCAACAAATGGAATCTGCTCAATTGGTATCTCATTTCCTAAATCTCCGCGAGCTATCATAACAGCATCAGCTGCTTTAATAATTTCGCTCATATTATCTAAAGCGACTTTTCTTTCTATCTTTGCAATAATCGGAATGATTTTACCTATTTTTTTCATTTCTTCTCGAAGTCTATTTACATCTTTGGCTCCTCCAACGAAAGACATAGCCACATAATCCACTCCTTGTTCAATACCAAATTTCAAATCTTTTATATCTTTTTCTGTAACAACTTCTTCTGCTTCTTGGTTAAACTCATGTCCAGACTTTTCCTGAATTCTAGGACCTGATAAATCTTGAATAATAGGAATATTTCTCCCTTCTTCTTTGGCACTTTCTCTAATATTTTTTATAAAATTAGCATGATCTTCATGAGTCCCCCATGAAAAATTCAAACGAGCCACATCCATCTGGTGGGCTATCATTTCTTTAATAATTTTCTTTTCTTTACTAGCTGGACCAATGGTCGCAATAATTTGTGATTTACTTGTTGTCATATTATTTTAATTAATTATTTACTATAGCTTTTAATCTATCATATTTCACTTTTCTTTCAAATTTTTCTGGTGCGCCGGATTTCAAACCGAAACAGCCGAAGGCATAAGCAAGGTCAGCAATAAAATCATCGTCAGTTTCTCCGCTTCTATGACTGACAATCAGCTCTACCCCATTTTCTCTGGCTAATTGCATGGTCTCAAGTGTTTCAGTTAAAGTACCTATCTGATTCGGTTTTATAATCATGGCGTTAATACTTCCTTTTTCTATCGCCTCCTTTAAAAGAACTTTGTTTGTAACAGTTAAATCATCTCCTACAACAATCAGACCAACATTCCCCTCTTTTAATCTTCTGAAACTTTCAAAATCTTCCTCATCAAATGGATCTTCTATGGAAAAAAGACCAAACTCTTTTATTAGAGACCTGTATAAGGTTAATAGTTCTTCTTTGGAAATATCTTTACCATCAATTTTATAAAACCCGTTACTGTAAAAAGAAGAAGACGCTACGTCCAAAGCTAAACGAACCTTACCTAAAAGGTAATTTTGTTTTAATGCTTCAGTTAAATAAATAAGTGGCTTTTTAATATCACTTATTTTTGGAGCAAAACCACCTTCGTCTCCTAAAACCAAGGATTCCGCCCCCAACTCTTTGTTGATTATTTCATTTAATGAATGTTGAATTTTAATTCCGATATCAACTGCTTCAGCTACATCTTCAGTATTTGGCACTATATGATACTCCTGAAAAGCTAAATCATTTTTAGCATGTTTCCCACCATTTATTAAATTCATATAAAGATACGGAGTTTTTCGAGATGGTTTTATTTCAGCTAATGTTCGTAAATATTGAAAGACTTCTTGATTGGAAACCTTTGCTGCAACCTTAGCGCAAGCAATACTTACACCAATCATAGAATTGCCACCTAAATTATCTTTATTAGTAGTACCATCTAATTCAATCATAATTCTATCTATTTCTTTTTGATTTAAAACATCCTTACCAATTAGGGCTCCAGCAATTAAATTGTTTACTTTCATCACTGCATCTTTTACTCCTTTTCCATCTGCATCTCGCAATTCATGAGCCTCGTGTGTACCTGTACTTGCCCCAGATGGCACAGAAAAACTTCCAGACATTTCTGCTACATCCACTGTCACCTTTAATGTCGGATTCCCTCTTGAATCTTTAACTTCTTCCGCTAAAATTTTTGTAATTTTGCTATCCATATATTTTTACTTTTATTTTTTTGTTAATAAAATCATTAAATCAGAAACATTGGCTCCAGTTGCTCCAGTAATAATCATATCCCCGGATTTTTTGAAAACTGGGTAAACATCAAAATTTTCTAATTGTTCATCGACATTTATTCCTAATTTTTCTATATTTTCAAAAGTGTGTTTATCAACCACAGCACCAGCTGCGTCGCTATTATCCATCCCATCAGAAGCCAAAGCGATAAAAACTGATTCATTGTCAATCATTTTTAATTTTATTTCTTCAAGACTCATGTAAAGTTGTCTTCCTCCACTACCTCCTTTCTTTTTAACAATTAATTTCGGTTCACCAGCAGCCAGAACTACTGTATTTTCAGATTCTTCGTTAAAAATTTTATGTAGTGATTCTTCAACTTCATCATATAATTCAGTTGAAACTACATCAGTTTTAAATCCAAACTCCTTGGCTTTTTTATCCATCGCTTCCACTGCTGTTTTATTTGAAACTAAAACAAAATTAAAAACATTTTCAAAATATTTATCTTCTTTAGGTGTTTCAATTAAATCGTATTTCCCTAGATTATATTTTTCAATTATTTTTTGGGTATCTTCATTTGTCGCTTCATCTTTATAAGTTGCCCCAGATGCCACTTCAGAAAAATTGTCTCCTGGAACATCTGAAAAGATTATTCCAATAACCGTTGCTGGATAAGCTAATTTAGCTAAACCACCACCCTTCAAGAGGGATAAATGCTTTCGTACTGTATTCGTCTCATTAATAGTTTGCCCCGATTTCAAAGCATTTTCATAAAGCCTAGCTCCTTGTTCAACTTCACTTTCCGGATAACTAAGCAATGCCGAACCTCCACCCGAAACTAATACTATTATTAAATCTTCTTCTCTAGAATCATTTACAATTTCAAAAATCTTTTTTCCAGCTTCAAGATTAATTTCTGTTGGTTTTGGATGAGTACCTTCAAAAGATTCAATATATTTACAATCAACTTTTTCTCGGCCGACAATAGCACCCATATTTATTTTATCACCCAATACTTTTTCCAAAGCCAAAGCCGCACCGCCAACTGCTTTACCAAAACCAACAACTTTTATTCTTTTATATTTAGATAAAGGAAATTCCTTCCCTTCAACCGTCAAAATATCATTTTCTAACTTGATAGATCTTGAAATAACATCTTCAGTAGCAATTGCATTTAAACCTGCTTCTGCGATCTCTAAGGCTAGCCTACGATTTTCTGTCGTAGCTAATTCATCAAAATTTTTAATCCAACGTTTATCCATATTATTTTACAAGATTAACTAGAATACCAGAAATAAAACCATTAATATTATCTATCGTACCTTTTACAATTTCACCTTCAGCTTCTTTAGAGTAAAAAGCTACGTGTGGGGTCACTATTACATTCGGCATATCTATCAAAACCCTATCTTCAAGTAAAGTTTTGTAATCCTTAACTCTTTCAGCTTTATCCGGACAAGAAACTATCTCTATTTCTTCTTTTAATTCTCTCTCTCCTTCCAATACATCCAAACCAGCACCAGCAATAATTCCTTCTTTAAGCCCCCAAATAAGAGCATCAGTATCAATTAATTCTCCCCTAGCAGTATTTATTAGATACACACCTTTTTTCATTATAGAAATATTTTCTTTATTTATCATATGATGATTTTCTTTGAAATACGGAGCATGCAAAGTAATCACATCAGACTCTGCTAAAACTTCTGGCAATGTTTTGTATTCAAAACCAAGTTCTTGAGCAAAGGCCATGTCGGGATGTAAATCATAAGCTAAAATATTCATAGAAAAACCCTTAGCAATTCTAATTGAATTTTTACCAATTTTCCCTGTACCAATAACTCCAATTGTTTTTCCTCTTAAATCAAAACCTTGTAAAGAAAAAATATTAAAGTCAGCTCCTTCACATAAATGATTATTTGCCTGATTGATCTTTCTTGAAAGGTTCAAAAGTAGACCGAATGCAAATTCAGCCACCGCGTAAGAACCATAAGCCGGAACGTTAGAAACCGATACGCCTTTTGTTTTTGCATACTCGCAATCAATATGGTCAAAACCAGTCGAACGAGTAGCTATAAACTTTAAATTAGGCAATAAATCTATAATATTTTTATCTACTTCTGAATTTACAAAAACTGAAACAACTTCAGCATCTTTTATTAAAGATACGTTGTCCTCGCTTAATTTTTCCTCATAAAAAGAAACCTCTGCTCCAGGAAAAGCCTGTATAAAAGTAGACTGTTCACCTTTTGGAACCTCAAAAAATATAATTTTCATTCAAATATTATATCATAATTCAGCATCTACCACTAAGAGTTTATGTGGATGCTGGTGGCCATTTACAATTCTAACTTTTCCTAAAGGAACCTTAAAATAATTGGCTATTATCTCTAGTACTTTTTTATTAGCCATATTCCTTTCCGCCTTTTCTTTAACTGAAATTTCAAAATGATCAAGCTTTTTTATCTTCAAGCTTTCTTTTTTTGCACCAGCTATAACTGCCACTTTAATATATCTCATTCCTATTTAAACCAATTTTTTATAAAAGATAAAAAACAAGTAGATTCAGAGGCCGTGCCATTTGTTGGTTGATTTTTATCTTCAACAACAACTACCACTCCTTCTCCCTCTTTAGCTAGGCCAAACTTTTCTCTAATACTTTCTTCTACCCCTTTATCTGTTTTAAGTTTATCAATATCAGATACAAGTTTTTCTTTTTCTTTTTGCAATTCTTGAATTTTTTCACTAGCAATTTTTTTGTTTTTTATTGTATCTTGCATTTTATCTATAAGGCCAAAAACACTCCAAGCAAAAAAAAGTATCAAAATACATAAAATAAACAAAATCGGCTTTGATTCTAAAATATGCCTCCATTTTCTTTTTTGTTGAAAATTTTTCATAATCTTGATACTATAAGTATATGCTTTTCGATAAAAAACATCAAAAGAAAATCAGAATAATTTGGTCAGTTGTGTGCGTCTTTATCATACTTAGTATGATTTTGCTGTACTCTCCAGTCTGGAAACTAAAATAATTTAGTTGTCTCCTGAGCGCATCATCTTTAAGAAAACATCCTGGGTGATGTTCACTTTTGCGTTTTCTTTCATTCTAGCCTTACCTTTTTTCTGTTTTTCCAATAATTTCTTTTTACGACTGACATCTCCACCACCCACAACCTTACTACCATGCATTAAAACATCCTTTCTAAAGGCCGAAACTGACTCAGAAGCAATTATTCTACCCAAAGCCTTACCTTGTATCTTAAAAGCAAATTGATGACGAGGGATGACACTTTTTAATCTATCAACCTGACTTCGCGCTTCTTCTTCTATGCGGCGACGAGATACTATTCTACAAAAAGCCACCACTGGTTCATCTGCCACTAAAATATCCAAACGAACAACATCCGCTTCTTTATATTCACCTAATTCATAAGAAATAGAACCGTAACCGGAAGTAATGCTTTTTAAATCATCAAAAAAATTACGCATAAGTTCTCGCAATGGCATATCCAAAGTAATAGCAGAACGATTGTCTCCAAAATTTTCTGTGGTATGAACTATTGCTTCATGATCAAAGAGAAACGGCATCAAAACACTAGTATAGATTTGAGGAGTAATTATTTTAACTAAAACCCAAGGTTCATAAACTTTTTGAATCAAACTATCTTCTGGAAAGAAATGTGGAGAATAAATAATTTGTTCTTTGCCATTTCTTAAAAGAACTTTATAAGTAATGGAAGGCATGGTCACAACTAAATTAAGTCCAAACTCTCTTCTTAATCTTTCTGTAATTATTTCCAAATGCAACATTCCAAGAAAGCCACAACGAAAACCTTTTCCCAGTGTTCCAGAAGATTCTTCTTCGTAAGAAAAAGCGGAATCAGACAAACGAAGTCTACTCAAGGCAAGCTTCAGATCTGCAAAATCATCAGCATCTTCAGGATAAACAGATGCCCAAACAACTGGTTTAGGATTCATATACCCAGCTAAAGCCGGCAGTGGTTTTTTATAAAAAGTTATTGTATCTCCAACAGAAGCAATACCGGGTTTTTTAATTCCAGTAACTATATAACCTATTTCTCCAGTACTAATTGAACTTTTGGCATTCTCTTCCGGCGAAAATATTCCGACTTCCAAAGAAATAAATTTTTCTCCAGAAACAGAAAATAGAAGCGAATCCCCTTTTTTAATTGAGCCGTCAAAAACTCGTACATAAACTATCACTCCGCGATGGTTGTCATATTTAAAATCAAAAACTAAAGCTTGAGAACTATCTTTAACTTCCTCATATTTTTTTGGTGGTGGAATCCTTTCTATAATTTCTGCCAAAAGTTCTTCTACTCCTTCGCCAGTTTTTCCAGAAACTTCTAAAATAGTATCTGGATCAATGTCTAAAAGCACAGCCACCTCCATTTTTATTTCATCAACTCGAGCAAGCGGTGAATCTATTTTTGACAAAACAGGAATAAGAACCAACCCACTTTCTCGGGCCATTTCTAAAGTAGTCAAGGTTTGAGCCTGAACTCCTTGGGTAGCATCAACCAGTAAAATAGAGCCTTCTACCGCTTTTAAGGCACGAGAAACCTCGTATGAGAAATCTATATGCCCAGGTGTATCAATAAGGTTTAAAACGTAATTTTGACCCTTTAATCCATATTCCATACGCACAGGCTGCATTTTAATGGTTATTCCACGTTCCCTTTCCAGGTCCATAGAATCCAGCACCTGCTCCTTCATTTTTCTGGTTTCAATAGTATGTGTTATTTCAAGCATTCTATCCGCCAAAGTACTTTTGCCGTGATCTATATGCGCTATAATCGAAAAATTTCGTATATTCTTTAATTCCATAATTTTATACTAACAAAAAATATCATTTACTCCAATCTTATAGTTCTTCTTGAGAAGGCACGATAACTTTAGCACGCCAGAATTTAGTCTTAAGAGTTTCAATAATATCTTCTAATTCTTCATTTTTCAATAAATATAAAATAACAACTCCAGCCATTATTCCCAAAATTCCAGAAATAAAACCTTGCAAGAAAATTCCCCAAAATGTGGTTGTACCAAAAACCGGAGAAAGAGCATTCAAACTTAAATAAGCTACAAATCCTATAAAAAACGAAGCCCCCAAACTTTGAAAAAAAGATTTTGCAATGAATGATTCGTTCTTCAAAAAATCTTTCTTAACAAAAATCCAATGCAAAGCAAAATTTAGAATCGTACCAATACTATAAGCGAGTGGGAGCATTAAAATCGCAGTACCTGAAATATCCGTAACCTTCAATAAAGATTCTATAAAATATCTAAAATATGGAAATGAATTAAAACAAAAAATAAGTACAGGAGATAAGATCATAATAAATACCGAACAAATTGCATTTACCACAAGTGGACGAGTGGTTTTCCCTCCTGCATAATATGAACGAGAAAGTAAACCGATCATAGCTTGAGCCAAAATTGAAAATGAGAATATTGCCAATGAAGCAGCCGCCAAACGAGTATTATCCCAAGAGAACGCTCCAGAACCTAGTAATACACGGACTATTTGAGCACGCAAAACAATAAAAAGAAAAGTTATAGGTATGGACCAAAAAATTATTTGCCTAGCTGCCATTTTTAATTGATTTTTAAATTCATCAATCTTCCCTGCAGTAAAATATTTTGCCATTGTTGGGAAAGCAGCCACTGCATAAGATACACCTATAATATTCAATGGAACAGTCTGTAGGTTGTATGAAAAATTAAAAATTGAAATTGAGCCACTTTTTAAAAAGGAAGCTAAAGCGATAATCACAATCAATGCGATACTGTTCATAGCGAGTCCTAATGTTCTAGGAAAAGAAATCAGAATCGCTTTTTTAATATCTTTAAAATTAACAGAAAATGAAAACTTGGGACTTAAACCACAAAAGATAGAAGCTATTATTTGAATTGACATATGTAGTAATGCCCCAAAAACAACACCCATGGCCAATCCATAAATCCCAAAAATCGGATACAAAACCATCACTCCAAAAATAATACCTAAATTATAAAATACTGGGCTCAAGGAAAAAATAAAAAACTTTCTAAAAAGCTGAGTGACTGTTCCAAAAAGGTTCGAAAGCCCCATAAAAATAGGAGAAAGAAGCATAATCCGGGACATCCACACAACTTGCATTTGCATCGCGTGAGTAAAGCCTGGAGCAATAAAGAAAATCAGCTTTGGCATTAAAAGAAATGCAATTAAAGCAACTATAATAAGTGCCAAGAAAAATACTGTAAATACATCATTCAAAAATTTCTTTGCCTCGTCGGTAACTTTCTCTCCATTCATTTTCGCCACAATAAATGGAATAAGTACTGTGATTGAAGCGAGCGATGCTATAGAAATAAAAATCAGATCTGGTACACGAAAAGCAGCATAATAAGAATCCAACTGAGCTCCCGGACCAATAAAATGAGCCAAGGCCCGATCTCTAAAAAGAGCTAATATTTGTGAAAGTAAGGTAAAAAAACCCAAAAGTAGGGCTGCTTGATTCATATTCGTAAACTCTTTCCCAAAAATTTTTAAAAGCTTATTCATTACACAACAACATTAACTAACCTATTTTTTACATATATAACCTTCCTTATTTCTTTCCCTTCTGTAAACTTAATAACTTGTTCATTCTTTATAGCTTTATCTTTAATTTTTTCTTCTGTTTCGTCTGTGCCAATCATAATCTCAGCACGAACTTTTCCATTAACTTGTATGGCAATCTTAACCTCATCATCTTTAATTAATTTTTTATCATATTTTGGCCAGCCAGAAATATGGATACTCTTTTTTTCTCCAAGATTCTGCCAAATTTCTTCTGCTACGTGCGGAGCAAATGGTGCCAAAATTTGTAAAAACTTTTTAAAATCTTCTTTGAAAACTTTCTCGACTTTCTCCATCTCGGTAGCTAAAATCATCATAGCCGAAATTGCAGTATTAAAATGCATACCTTCAATATCTTCACCAACTTTTTTAATTGTTTTATGTAAGATCTTCTCTAGAGAAACTAAAGAAGTATTTTCTTTGCTAATTTTTTCACCTATTCGCCAAACTTTTTCTATAAATCTTCTTGGGCCTATTATACTTTCAGTATTCCAAACGACAGTATCACCAAATGGGCCGATAAACATTTCATAAACTCTCAAAGTATCAGCTCCGTAAGTTTTTATAATATCATCAGGATTTACAACATTTCCTTTTGATTTAGACATCTTTTCACCACCTTCTGCTAGAATCATTCCATGTGCCGTACGTTTCTTGTATGGTTCTTTTGTTGGAACCAATTTTAAATCATATAAAAACTTGTGCCAAAAACGAGAATATAAAAGGTGCAAAGTAACATGTTCCATTCCACCGTTATACCAATCAACCGGTGTCCAATATTTAAGTAATTTTTTATTGGCAAATTCTTTTTTATTTTTTGGATCTACATAACGTAAATAATACCAAGAACTTCCAGCCCAGTTTGGCATAGTGTCTGTTTCTCTTGTAGCCTTACCTTTACATTTAGGGCATTTAGTATTTACCCATTTTTTAATAGAAGCTAGCGGACTTTCACCGGTATCTGTAAGCTTATAGCTTTTTACTTCCGGTAATTTTAATGGCAATTCTTTTTCTGATATTGGTACAATTCCACATTTCTTACAATTTACCAATGGTATTGGTTCTCCCCAATATCTTTGTCTTGAAAATACCCAGTCTCGCAATTTGTATTTAGTAACAATTTTACTTCCAGAAAAATCAGTTATTTTTTTACGAGCTTCTTCTGAATTAAATCCACTAAATTTTCCTGAATTAATCAAAATTCCATCACCCGTAAAACACATCTTGCCATTAAAGAAATCCCAAGCAATTTTTATATCTTCACGATTTATCGCTTTAGAAACCTCATCTGCAGAAAGCCAAACAATATCATGTAAACCTTTTTCTTCATCAGAAGTTTCTATCTGTTCACCATTCTCAAGTTTAAAATATGCCACTTCGAAATGAGCAAAACGATTAACATCTTTTACTTGATGAAAAAATTTAGAGTGAACTATACCTAGATCATTTACAAATTTAGCATTTTTATATCCAGTCTCTTCTTCTATTTCTCTAATACCTGCATTCTCTGGTGTTTCACTTCCCTCTAATCCACCGACAATAAATCCTTTCCAGCCATTCTTTTTATAGAAAGACATCAAATATTTTTCTTCTGCCCAATGTTTAATAATACAAACAACAGCTCTTCTTTCTGAAAAAGGTAAATCTTTTTTTACAGAATCTAAACCTTCTTCTCTAACAACTAAAGGTTCAATAACCTTTCTGATCTCTAAACCATATTTTTTCGCAAACTCAAAATCACGCTCATCGTGTGCTGGTACTGCCATCACTGCACCCGTACCATAATTGGCTAAAACATAATCTGCAACCCAAACTGGTATCTCCTCATTATTAGCAGGATTTATAGCTTTTACACCCTTTAATTCAACCCCAGTCTTTTCTTTGTTTTCCGCTGTCCTTTCAATATCAGGTTTATTTTTAACTTCTCGAATATATTGCGAAATTTCCGCCATGTTAGTTGATTGAACAAGAAACTCCCCAATACTTATATGTTCAGGGGAAAGCACTACATAAGTAGCACCAAATAATGTGTCAGCTCTAGTAGTGAAAACTTTTATGTTTCTATTTATGTTTGTTTTAAATTCAATCTCACTTCCCTCACTTCTGCCTATCCAATTTCTTTGCTGTGTTTTAATTCTTTCTGAATAATCTACTAAATCTAAATCTTTATCCAATCTATCAGCATATTTGGTAATCGCCAACATCCATTGGTTCTTTAATCTTCTTTCTGTTTGAGCTCCGCATCTTTCACACTTACCATCTACGACTTCTTCATTGGCCAAACCAATCTTATCATTTGGACACCAGTTTATTGGAATTTCAGCTTTATAAGCTAAACCCTTTTTATACATCTGCAAAAATATCCATTGAGTCCATTTATAATAAGCTGGATCTGTAGTATTTATTTCCCTAGACCAGTCAAAAGATGGACCAAACATTTTTATTTGGCGACGAAAATTATCAGAATTTTGTTTTGTAACTTTAGCTGGATGAATACCAGTCTTAATAGCATAATTTTCTGTCGGCAAGCCAAACGCATCCCAACCTATTGGAAAAAGAACATTGTATCCTTCCATTCTTTTTTTACGAGAAACAACATCCATGGCAATATATGGCCGAGGATGTCCTACGTGCAAACCAGCTCCTGATGGGTATGGAAATTCAATCAAAGAATAAAACTTCTTTTTCTTAGAATTATTTTTAGCTTGATAGACTTTACTTTTTTCCCATTCAGTCTGTAATTTTTTTTCAATTTTCTTATGATCGTAATTTTTCATCCCTATATTCTAACAAAAAAAACTAACAATAAAAAGCTTCTATTTTCCCTCCCAAATGGCAGTATTAGCCAAAGAAATAACTCGATTATTTGATTTTTCTAAAACACAAAGTTCTCCAACTTCAACCTCTCCCTTAAAATCTTTCATCATTTCTTTTAAAGTATGCCCCAAAGAAAGAGCGGAAGATTCAGTAGCGTAAGAAGTAATGATTATAAATAATGGCTTTTCACTTAAAATCTTCCTGACTTGGCTTAACAATTCCGACAACTTCTCTTCTAGTTTCCAAATTTCACCCTTTGGTCCTCGTCCAAATTTTGGAGGATCCATCACTACAGCATCATATTTATTTCCCCTTTTTATTTCTCTCTCAATAAACTTTAAAGCATCATCTACGACCACTCGCATCGGCAACTCTTTTAACCCCGAAATTTCTTGATTTTCTTTTGCCCAAGCAACAGTTTGCTTGGAAGCGTCTAGGTGAGTAACATCAGCCCCAGCTTTTAATGCAAACAAACTTGCCAAACCAGTGTATCCAAATAAATTTAAAAATCTTACTTTATCCTTAGAATTTTTTATTTTTTCTTCAATTAAATCCCAATGAGTGGCCTGTTCTGGAAAAAATCCCATATGTCTAAATGGGGTTGGTGATGCTGAAAAATCTACCCCTTTATAAGACATTTTCCATTTAGGATCTATCTTATTTTTCATTTTCCAACCACCTTTCTTCTCTTTCAACGAAGCTAGTTTTCCTTTTTGCTGTTTTTTTGAAGAAAAAAAGATACCATCAGCTTTATCCCATTCACTTTGTGAAAGTGTTTTTTTCCAAAAGGCATCTTCATATGGGCGAACAAATACATATTTGCCAAAACGTTCTAATTTTTGATGATTCCCGGTATCTAACAATTCATAATCTTGCCAATCCCTAGTATATAAAGTTTTTATTTTATTTTCTTCTTGCATTATTTTAGTATACCACGAAGAACTTCTTTGGTTCCATCTTTACTAAGCTTAATCAACACTGATGGTTTTGATTTCAATGTCTTGCCAGATAAATAAAAATCTACCTTATTGCCAAAATATTTTTTTGCCTGACTTATGTTTTGAGCTGGTTTTAATCCTTCCGGATTTGCACTAGGTGCGACAAGTGGTCCGGCCTTTTTTAAAATCTCAATTAAAGACTTATCAGCTGGTAATCTAAATGCTGTATTATTTAAAATGACACTTACTTTACCAGGCCAAACTTTCTTAAGAAGAATTAATTGTTTTTTTGACAAACTTACCTTAAATTTTTTCAAATCCAAGATTGAAGAAATCAAAATTATTAATTTCTTTTTTTTATCTCTTTTTTTTAACTTGTAAATCTTCTCTATGGCTTTTTTAGAAAAAGCACCACCAACAAAGCCATATAAGGTATCGGTAGGCATAATACCAACTCCATCTTTTTTTAATATCTTTATTATTTCTTTTTGTTGTGGGTTAAGTGACATTTTTTTCTCTATAAATACCTTGAAAATAAGAGACGACGGGCATCAAACAACATAAAAGAGATATAACTATCAAACTAATCTTAGTTGATTTAGTAAAATAAAATACAAAAAAGACAACTAGCAAATTAAAAACATATCCAGCATTTAAAAAAACTTCTCGGAGAACCATGGTCTTTTCAACTCCTATTTCTTTATAATAATCCAAATTAAAAGCCAACCAGAATGGATTCGTTAAATACATACATAAACCACTTATTCCAGCAAAAAGACCCCAGCAATATGGATTAGGGGCGAAAGCCAACGGAATAAAAGAAACTACAGCTAGAGAACTAAAAAAATAAAAGAAGTATTTTCTATTTTTTACTTTATCAGAAATATAACCATTAATTACAGAAGCTAGTGCCGCCACTAAGGCCAAATAACCTAAAAAACTTCCAAATTTAAATGGGGTCTTTATGAAAAACAAAGTAAAAACAGTAATTAAAGAATAATTTACTCTTGAAGACATCCCTTGGAAAAAAGTAGACCAATTAAATTTTAAAGTTCTAAGTTCTTTTTTAATATCTAAATTCCATTCAAATTTTGGTAAATACCATATCAAAATCATTGGAATAATATTAAGGATAATTCCAAGAAAAAACATCATTTGAAAACCAAATTTTTCTGCTATTAGACCAGCTATCGGCTGTAACGTAATTCCAACGATTGGTGTAATTAAATAATAAATTCCACTATTAAATCCCCTATTGTTCTCACTACTAAACTTAAAATACATTGCGTTACACGGAATCCAAAAGTAAACAACATTAAGTCCAGAAAAAATGGCTGAAATCAAAAGCTGAACTGGGCTAAATATTTTAATTATTGGAAGAATAGTTAAAATATTAAATAAAATTCCTAAAAAAATACTTTTATTAGAATCTCTAACTTTTTTAGATAAATATAAGATTCCAACCAAAGCCACAAGAAAAGTAAGTAAATAATAGATAATCAAACTAGAAAAATCAAAACCATTTTGGGATATCCAAAAAATAATCAATGCATTTGAAAAATACATTGCTGCCATATAAGTAAAAAAGAAAAAATAAATCCGTTTGAACATAAATTAAATCTTAAACTCTATTACATCACCATCTTTAACTACATATTCCTTACCCTCGGTACGAACCAAGCCTTTTGCCTTGGCATTGGCAAAAGAACCTGCATCCAATAAAACCTGCCAATTTATGACTTCTGCTCGAATAAATTTATCTTTAAAATCTGTGTGAATAGCAGTACCAGCTATTGGTGCGGTGGAATTCTTCTTGATCGTCCAAGCCCTGGTTTCATCTTCTCCGGTTGTCAAAAAAGTCTCCAAACCAAGAAGTTCATAGCTTTTTTTAATTAAATCATCAAAACCTTTTTCAAAAACAGGATCTATTTTCACTGAAATACCAGGCAACTTAACATCAACATTTTCACTGGCTTCTGAAACATTCAAAACATACAACATTGGCTTCAAGGTTAGTAAATTCAAAGATTTTATTTTAAATTTTTCTTCTTCAGTCAAACCAACCTCCATCGCCATCCGTCCATCCTCTAAAACTTTTTCTATCTTTTTTAAAATGCCATCTTCAATAATTGCTTCTTTACTTCCTTTTTTTAAATCCCCTGCTAAGTTTTTAATTCTCTTAGAAACAATTTCCATATCAGATAAAATAAGCTCCAAATTAATGACACCTATATCTTGAGACGGATCAACCTTATCTGCAACGTGAATTATAGAATTATCATGAAAAGTTCGAACAACATGAGCAATAGCATCCACTTCACGAATATTTGATAAAAATTTATTACCCAAACCTTCACCTTTTGAAGCACCGGCCACCAACCCAGCAATATCTACGAATTCAATGACCGCTGGAATAGTCTTTGCTGATTTTGAAAATTCTGATAATTTACCGACTCTTTCGTCTGGCACAGGAACAATCCCCACAGATGGATCTATGGTACAAAAAGGATAATTTTCGGCTGGTACACTTTTCTTGGTTAAAGCATTAAAAAGCGTGGACTTCCCAACGTTTGGTAAACCTACAATTCCGATACTTAATGACATCCTTAGACTATATCAAATTTTCGAGAAATTTAACAATTTTTTATTGTTCAACGTGTTCTAGTTCCCAAATTTCTTTTTTTATTTGTTTTTGGACAAGTTCAAAATCATTCAATAATTCAATTTCTCTTACCTTCTCTTCTTCCGAAATAACTCCAGACAACTTAGCTCTAGAAATAAGTGCCAACTCAGCTTCAATATCTCTTTTTAAAACAGCAAACCCTCTTTTGATTGATTCTTCCGCTTCTACTAAATACTTCTTAAATTCTTTTTGTTTTTTACGTCCACGATGACTGAAAATAATAATAAATATAACTAAGCCTAGAATACAAACAAATAAGAACAAAGCTAACAAAAGATAAATATCTTCATAGCTAAATTTATTACCCAAAAGCTTCACAGCTGTTTTTGCTACTATCATTTGCTCCTGAGAACTTGTAAGACTCAATACGCCTTCAATTTTACCCTGAACCCACACAATATAATTACCGGGAGATAAAAACGTATCGTGTTTATAAAACCATTCACCATTTTTATCGGAATTCGTTGTTTTACTTGATAATTCACCGGATAGTAAATTTTGAATATAAATTATAACTTCTTCATTAGGCAAATATGTCTTTCCTCCTACATAAAATACTTCTTGATTAGAAATATTCTTTGAAAGAGTTGTTATAACTGGCGGAGAGGTAGTTAGCGAATCACCAGTATTTACTTGAGCAAAAACTTTGCCTGAAAATAAAATTGACGAAATAAATATTAAAATTGCAACAACTACTTTGGCTCCATATTTAGCTCTATATTTCTTAAGCTCATCTAATTGTTTTGCAATATTCTCTGGTAATTTCTTTTCCTTATGATTTTCACGTATCTTTCTATGCCAAATTCGAACTCTAAAGAAAATAAACAATGCTATAGCTAATAGCACGATTGAAATAATAAAAACAATCATCCATGATAAATTTACATTACCTAATTTAATCCCCTGGTCACTAACAAAAGAAAATACTGGTGTCGTCACAACAAGACGTTGAACTATTTCTTTATAATTCTGAGCTTTATCATAAGCACGTACAATCACATCATAAGTACCCAGACTAAGTGTCGTCGGAGTATAAGGGCTTTCTGTTTCGACAAAAAAAGTAGCATCTTTGTTATTGATATCAGAAAGTGGAATTATTTTTAATTCATAGTGGTCAATACCAGAAAGTGCATCCGTAGTTAAAAATTGAATAATTGGTTGTCTACTGGAAGTTCTTGTTGATGGAGAAATATTCACATCAAAATCAGCTGGTGGAGTAGAATCTATTTTAACTCCAAAATGAGTTGTTCCACCCCAAACTCCATCACGTAATGATTTAATATGAAAATAATGTATACCGTCAGAAAGATTTGTATAAGAAACCTGATTTTTTAAACCTTCATTTATATCATCTGGAATTGTTCCTGGATCATCCGATAATATATAACTGTATCCTTTTATACCTTGAGTATCACTAGCAAAACGAAATGTAACTGTTTTATTTGAATACCAACGTCCTTGATCTGGGTTAGTTTCAGAAACCAATTGAGGGCCCTCTGGAGCTGGAAGTTTAAATTCGTAAACAGCATTTCCTGTCTGAGACAGAGCATTAGTACCAAGTCCATCATTTAAAAGAACCTTAGATCCATCTAAAAATTTTACAATAGCTTCACCAACAGATTTAACTCTAAAAGTAAGAGTCGTAATAAGACCATCAGAAGCAGTTATTCCACCAGGAATTCCACCTTGCAAGTCGACTCTTCCAGTCAAATTGTCAAACTTAGGTGCAGCAGTCCAAACTCCAACAACTGACTGACCAGTAGACGGAGATACTACTTGAAGCATATCAGGTGGAAACTTAAGAGAAACAGCTAAGGCATTTGCAGATTTTCCATTTGTATTTAATAAAATCGAAACATCAAAAGTAGAACCGACAGAAAAAGTTCCAGTCGAAGGAGAAATAGAAAGTGAAGCAGCCGAAACAACTCCAGGTGTTATAAAAACTACACATAAAAAGATTATAAGAAATAATTTAACTTTCATGATTAATTTTTCTCTTATTTTTATTATACATTAAAAAACAAGAAATAATAAGCAAAAAGATAACAACACAAACAGAAAAAATCTTTTTTACAACTTCGCTATCAATAGAAATATTTTTTACACTTTCTAATCCACTATTATTTATAGCTTTTAATTCTATATCCCAGACTCCAGCTGGATATAAGATAGGATTTTCTGCCAGCTGCCAATTACTCCATTTAAACCACTTTTTGAATCTTATTTCTGTAGATTTTATTCCAGACTCTTGATCTTTTGCATCAAAAACAACTAAGGCTGGACTAGTGTCTGTTTTTTTAGAAAATTGAAGAAAAATAACGGGCGGGGTTACATCTTTCATATTGGTAGTAACGGGCAATACCGATGTTTCATTTTTCACTTCTGAGTTACTGGAAATAATTTTCAAAGCAACTGGTAAATAATTAGCTGAAATCTTTGTTCCCTTACCATCAGCTAAATACAAATTACTTCTTTCAAAATTAATTACAGAATCACCAACCTTTAAAGCCTTAAAGGTCAAATTAACTATCAATCCTTTCTCTCCTTTAAATTGTTGCAAAATACCACCGGTTAATTGAATATGACCTTTTGTTAAAAGGCTGGGGCTATTTTGCCAAAAACTAATTATTGATTTTGCATTATTAAAACCCAAAAATTCCAATTTATCTGCAGGATATAAAATCTGTAAATCGGCTGCATTTATGGAAGTCGATGTATCCACTAAAACAGATACAGATAACTCAGACTGTTCTCCAACTTGATCTGTATTTGTTTCTAAATAAATAGTCGGATCACTAAAAGCGTGAGCTCTTACAGAAATACAGAAAATACCGATAATTAAAATTGACAAAAAATATTTAAATCTAAAATTAAAATTCATCATAAAAATTAAGTTACGTCCCAATAATAAAGCATTATAGAAATATCTATGATATCAATTTTACCGTCTTGATTTAGATCGTAGGATTCTATAGAAGAATCATTTTTCCCGAAGTAGTAAAGCAAAATACTAAGGTCAGCAATGTCTATTCTTCCGTCTTTGTTAAAATCAGCAACTCTTAAAATTCTTTTTTTCTCTTCCGGTGAAACTTTTGGGGCATGTGAATTTCCACCACCACCTCCACCC
>Ga0224524_1000209_pt1 | contig 26307 bp, 29 predicted proteins | sample CFST75metaG_FD_179895 | JGI IMG/M metagenome (GOLD analysis project Ga0224524, IMG submission 179895) | Peat soil microbial communities from Stordalen Mire, Sweden - C.F.S.T75 | ecosystem: Environmental > Terrestrial > Soil > Wetlands > Peat | place: Sweden: Norrbotten County, Stordalen Mire... | reverse complement strand
AAGAAAGATCATTGACAATCAAATTTCACGGAAAAAAACAAAAAAAACATAAATCATGACACAGCCTAAAAAAATCGGAACGACTGGCCAAGGTAGCCAGCAACCAGTTAAAGTTAAATCTTTGTCGCTCCAAGTATTTTCGGAGCTGACACTTGGTGCTTCTGGCACCTATAACGTCAATGTTGACGTTCGCGCTTTCTTTGGCGGCAAGGCACTTGCCAATAAAGAGGTTGTGTTAAGAAAAGGAGCGACCACGGTCAATAAGTCCCAACTCAACGGAAACGGCGAGGGGGAAGTAATTGATTCTGGTCACTTAGCAAATTCCGAACAGTCTGTTACTTATCGGGTGTACTTGCAGGGCTATACGGAGTATGAAAAATTCACCGTAGTGATTCCCGCAATTCCCCAAGTACCAGTCACGCCGAAAACAATCAATGTTCTGCCTGGTGTTATTAACGCCGACCTCGACGCTGGTACGTATTCGGTATCGTTCCAAATAACGGTTCTTGACGGAACCGCTGCTTGGGCACATAAGTTCGTAGCTATCAAGGAAGGCATTGCTAATTTAGGCAGAGTCAAAACTGATAATAACGGACAGGCTACTTTTATGGTAAGCGGATTTTTGGGCTCAGCCCCAAAAGAAGTTAATTACCGTATTTCTTTAGTTGGACTAAATGACGAGGTGGAACAAAATATTGGTGTCCCTCCAATTAATCCAAAAAAAGTAGTTGATAATGATCCGGAATCATTGATTCTGCGTCGCTACCATGATGGTCAAGGGAACTTTAGCCTTTTAGCCAGAGTTATTAAAGCTCACGGTTATGGCTTGAGTGTGCCGGTTGATATCTGGTTTCGCGGGGCAATGTATCGGGTTAACACGAATAGTGAAGGAAACGCTTCCTTTAGCTTATCGGATCCGATTCTGCCCGGAGAAAACGATCAATTAATCGCTATGGTCTCAGGCATCGCCGAAGAAGCAAAAGTTGACATCAAAGTTAGAGAACATCTAAATACGGTGCCAGCATTTACTAGCGGTTGGTGGCTTAAAACCAATAACGGCAGAGCATTCCTGCTCTGTATGGCCATGATCGTTGCCTGGTTTGTCGCTATTTGCATCGGTACGGGCGAAGCGGTTTTTACCGGCAAGCTCTATAACGATGAAAGTGGCTTATCACGAGTCGAGCAATATCACAATTATGCTTCTCAGATTGCAAATTCTGAAGATTCGACTGAGAGAGCATATGTAAAGGACTCTACGAAAAATGCAGCCAAGATTAAAAAAGAGGAAGCCCGCTTGGGTCTGAATCAAGAATTTAAGGCTGACGATATGTCTGGTTCAAAACCAGAAGGCAGAATTGCTTACTGGGGTTGGATGTTGATTGCAACAGTGCTTGTTCTTATTTACTCTATCTTATCTTTAAGAGAGGAAATTTGGGCTGGTGTTGAAGAAGGGGTTCAAAAGCTATTTGATAAAGAGTACGCCAAGGCTGGCGATCCTACTTTTGAAAAATTAGCCAAAATGGTTGGCTCGTATCACGTTGCACGGAGAACTTCAAAAGCTGAATTTCTGCCAAACAATTCGCCAGAAGCGCTGAACAATAACGCTCAAGCTGGCCCAAGTGCAAATCCAAACCCAACTGCTAACTCGGGACATCCATCAGTCTCAACTTTGTTTAAGATGGATCTTTTAAGTGACGCTGTCGTTGCAATTGCTTCGGGCATATTCAAGAATATTTTTCGGAGATAAATTTTCACCGTCAAAAAAATTGTAAGTAATGGAAGAGATTAAAAAAAATAAAAAAAGCTTTATCATCTTTTTGATATTGCTTATCGTTGAACTTATTTTACTGAAAAAGTTCACGGGATTGAGTTTCTGGTTTAGTATTAGCGTGGTGGTTTTCTTTGCCATCACGACATACATTTGGCCGGGAAAAACACTGACCTTTGAGTCCAAACCACTAGTAATGGCCATGATTGCAGTTTTCTGCTTCGGGCTAGTCAATTCGTTCTGGAAAAAGCATTTTCCAGTTTCGTATGAAAAAGTGGTTGTCTTGGAAACTCGTATGGACCATGTACTTTCATGGGGCATGGGAGATAATACTAAAACCTTAGCCGTTGACATCTGGAATAAGAAAAGAGATGAAAATAGCCGCAGATTTTTGGATTATTATTCAAAATTACTGGATATGGGTCAGACAAAAAAAGCAGCTGACACCCTGAAGTCGTTTAATGAGCATTGGGATACTGATGTCCTTGGTAATCATAATGTTGATGCCGGGAATAATCATAATAATCCTGGTCAAAATAACGATAGCACGTCCGTATCTTCGCCGGGCCAATTTCCAAGTAGTTTCATATTGCTTGAGCCCCGTAAAGAGCCTTACGCTTTTTTCCTTAAAAAAGGAGAAACTAGTCCGCAGGCAATACGGATTCCAATAAATTGTGCCTACGAAATAGCCGTTCCTCGCGTAAAGCCTTACAGCATAAATTATGCTGACGGAACAGTTGTTCATCTTAATGACGGTAGAAACCATGGCCTGCCCGATAAGGATATCGCCACTTTTACCCTCACTAATGATGGAGTGAGCTTATTGAAAGTTGAAATAGTTGTCACCAGAAGGAGATAACTATAAAACACAAATTTTTTACAAGCTGCCAAGACTTCGGTTAAGGCAGCTTTTTTTATTGCTTTTTTTTTGCACCAATTGTATAATTTTAATAGAAATCAAAAAATATGATTCATCTTAAAAAAAGTATATTTGCGTTTGCTCTTAGCGTAGTTTTACTTGTTCCAATTTTTGCTTACGCTCAAGTCTCTCGTGGTAATTCAACTGATCCAAATGCTAATAGTGCCTCCGTCGCCACGGTTAAACTAGATAATCCTCTCGGTAATATTACATCCCCCCAGGCCCTTATGGGTAAAGTAATTACCGCGATTTTGGGAGTCGTTGGTTCAATCGCTTTAATCATGTTTATTTTTGGCGGTTTAACCTGGATGACCTCTGGCGGTAGTCCAGAAAAAGTTAAAAAAGGACGCGACGCGATTGTCTGGTCAGCGATTGGTTTGGCTGTTATTTTTGCTTCATATGGATTGGTTCGTTTTGTGCTGACAAGTATACAATAAAATATAATCTTAAAAATATTAACGAAATCCGATTTTTCGTTTAGTCGGTTTGACAAGTGTTAATATTTTTTTTATTATTAGACCAGGCTTACAAGAAAATATGGGTCGATACCAAAGCGGTCAACTGGGGCAGACTGTAAATCTGCTGGCTTACGCCTTCGTAGGTTCGAATCCTACTCGGCCCACATTAAATCAAGACTCCCATTTTGGGGGTCTTTTTTGTTGTTGACTAAACTATAATAACATGATATATTCTTTGATTAATTCTTGTTCATTCAAAAATAAGGGAAAATCGGTCTGATGGCTAAATTTGTCTATAAATAGGCGACTTTTGCCATCGGACTTATATCTATTAACCTTCAAAAACAATCAAAAAAATGGACACAAAAACAATCATGAATGAAAAATATTTAAATTTACCATTTGGTAATATTTCAAAAGAGAAATTAAAACCATGGTTACAGTGGCTGAGCGAGCGAGAAATTAGTCAATTCGGTTCTTTTCCGGAAGTAGTAACTTTTTTTAAAGAATTTTTTTCTTCCAAAAAACAGGAGTCAATTCATCTTGTTGATTATTGGGTTGGCGATTTCGATGACTCGAATGAGTTTATAGAAAAAGAATTATTATTTTACGTTCTCATTGATGTGTTCAGCTTTGCCGATACGAGTATTAACTTGCTCACGAGATTCTCTTTAGACGGAACAGTTGAAGTTAGTCATACTTATTTGGACAACTTGCGGCTAAATAAGTCCATTGGAAAGAATTGCGATAAAATCGACACTATTATTGAACAAAAACAAAAAAGCAATAAGTTATCTTGGAAGGAATTTGTTATATTTTTTGAAGAAATTGAGTCTGGACTGTATAATGAAGAGTTAAAAATTCCTGATTTTAATTAAAAGATTATGATTTAAAGGGAGTCTAGCAATAGCCTTCCTTTTTTATTACCCAAAAGCTATAATAACTATATATTTATTACTAACGAGCCGCATTTTAAGTGCGGCCTTATAATGTATGCCCATCTTTAATCCCGATAAATTAGGCGTCAGCTTAGTTAAAATTTTTGCCGTCTTATTTTTGGCACTGGCGATTGTTATTATAATTTTACGGTCTTTCTAATATATGCCCGAGCTGCCAGAAGTAGAAACAATCAGACGTGATTTAAGCACTCTCATCGGCAAGAAGATTGTTGATTTTGAATTGCTTTCGGCTAAAACCGCTTCTCATAGCGCTGCTTTTTTCAAAAAAGCTTTAGTCGGACAAAAACTGATTAATATTAATAGAAAAGGGAAATTACTGATATTGGAGATGGCAAACGGCTATTTTTTGTTAATTCATCTCAAGATGACTGGACAATTGATATTTCAATCAAAAGACAAAAATATTGTGGGCGGTCATAGTTTAAGTTCTGGTTCGTATGAGAAATCAGTTGGCGGCCAGCTGCCGAATAAGCATACGCGTGCGATTTTTAATTTTTCGGGCGGCGGGGAACTTTTTTTCAATGATCTAAGAAAGTTCGGTTATTTGAAACTCGTTAAAAAGGATGAGCTTAATAAAATCTTAGAAAATAATTATGGACCAGAGCCTTTAAGTCCGGAATTTAGCGCCGCAAAACTTAAGGATATTCTAAAAAACAGAAAGACCAATATTAAGGCCGTTCTTCTTAATCAGAAATTAATCGCCGGTTTTGGTAATATTTATGTAGATGAACTTTTGTTTGCCGCAAAAATTCGCCCGACCCGTCCCGCTAATAAATTAAGTAATTTGGAGATTAAGAATATTATTAAAGAGGGCAATAGAATCATAAAAAAAGCGATTGAAAATCGAGGGACAACCTTTAGTAATTATGTTGATTCAAAGGGCCGCAAGGGTAATTTCTCGCGTTTCTTGCTGGTCTACGGACGCCGTGGAGAGAAGTGTGCGGTCTGTGGCGGGCCTATTCTCCGGGTTAAATTAGCCGGTCGCGGGACACATTATTGCCCAAATTGTCAAAAATAGCTATATTTAGGTAAATTTTTTAAAAAACAGTCACTTAAAATCGTTTTCAGGCGGTTGACATTTGTCCTGTTTTTTTATATTGTTTATATACATTATATATGTATAATTAATTTTTTTAGAAAAATATGTCTCAAGACAACATGATGAAATTGGAATGTACTGTTTGTAAGACGACAAACTACCATTCTCACAAGAACAAGAAGCTTTTGAAAGAGCGTTTAGAAATGAAGAAATATTGCAATAAGTGCAAGGCACATACTTTACATAAGGAAACTAAATAGGATTTTATGCCTAAAAAGTTAGCCAAATTCTAAAAAGGACGGCAAAAAAAGGCCGCTCTTTTCTGGTTGATTATTTTTCAGTATAATAAATATAATTTAATTCATTTAATATTTTAAATTTATGTTTGGACCAAAAACACAAAAGAATTTGGAAACAGCCTTTGCCGGCGAATCAATGGCCAGAAATAAATATACCTATTTTGCCTCAGTCGCTCGTAAAGCTGGCTATGAGCAAATTGCTGCCTTGTTTGAAGAAACGGCGAATAACGAAAAAGAGCATGCTAAGCTCTGGGCGAAGCAATTAGAATTAATTGGTGATACGCCAAAAAATTTATTAGACGCGGCTAATGGCGAAAGCTATGAAAATGTAACCATGTATCCGACGATGGAGAAAGAAGCCCTTGAGGAAGGACATGGAGAACTAGCTCACTTATTTCATGAAGTGGCTGAAGTGGAAAGAGCTCACGAAGCCCGTTACCGAAAGTTATTAGCCAATATTGAGAAGGAAGAAGTCTTTAAAAAGCCAGAAGTTAAGCGTTGGAAATGTGCTAATTGCGGCCGCATTCATGAGGGCTTAGAAGCACCAAAAGTTTGTCCAACCTGCAGTCATCCCCAAGCCTATTATGAGGTTATGGGAGAAAATTACTAAGCTTCAAGTTTACATATTAATTTATTAATAATAATTTTATGGAAAATCGCGAAGAGAAAATTTATATTTGTAAGAAATGCGGTAATGAAGTAAAATTTGTAAAAGATGGTGGCGGCACTTTAGTTTGCTGCGGCGATCAAATGAGTGAAAAAGAATAGCTAAATTACTCCGGCTAGTGCCGGAGAATTGCGGGATTCGTATAGTGGTAGTATAACGGTCTCCAAAACCGCTGGCGGGGGTTCGATTCCCTCATCCCGTGCATAAATAAAAACACAGAACTTAGTTCTGTGTTTTTATTAGCTTTTTTAAGCGGCGCTTCTTTTCTTCTTCCAACTTTGTATTTTATACCAAGCAAAAATAATTAAAATTATGCCCAGGCCGATACCGACCCAATTAACAATACTGGCTGCCTTATTCCAGTACTCGCCGACAAGATAACCGAGTATGAGCATGGAAATCATATTAAGAAAGTTTCCGGTTATATCGGCTAAAATAAATTTTTTAAATGAATATTTGGTTAAACCGCAGAATAGATTGACGATAATTCCGACCGCGTTGCTAAAACGCGTAAGGATAATTGTCCAGATGGCGTAATTATGTAAATATTTTTCTAATAGGTCAAAATAGGCCGGACGTTTATGTGTTAGTTTTTGCCAAACTTTTTTTCCAAAACGCCAAGTAATAAAGTAGCCGCAAGTATCGCCGAAAACATTAGCGCTAATTGCGACCAGCAAGGATAGTGAGAAATCCATGTAGCCCTGATTGCAAAAAACGCCGACAACAATTACCATGGCATTTGAAGGCAGAGGAAGAATAATGGCTGCGAGAAAAACTAAAATAAATAAAGCTAGATACTTATAAAGGAGAACGAACGATAGAATTAGGCCAAGCGTGTAGCTCATTAACGTTGTTTTAGATTATTAGCAATGGCGTCCTGGATGCTAACTAGAAAGTTTTGTGGGTCAATTTTTTTTTCGCGAGTATAATGTCTGATAGTGATATTCGGATATTTTGGATCGGAAATTTTTAAAGTATCCGCTAAATAATTATCCGATAGAATAAAAACTTTATTTAAATAAGAAAAAGTCATCCAGTTTTGGACTATGGAAACGTCCTTAATCGTGAGAGGCTGGTGCTGGCCAAGATTAGCTGTCCGTAATCTTAGAGAATGAAAGTGGCCACGTGAATTTGAATTTAGCAGCGGATTCGGTCTCAAATTAAGAAAGCTAAAAATAGAAAGAAGGAGTCCAATTAAAAAAAGGAAAACTAATATCCAGGCGATAGTTTTATATTTTTTTGAGTTATTCATAAACAGTAAATATTAGGCCGATAAAATCTATCTTAATTATCCCACGTTAGCCTACTTTGTCAAATTGACAAAATTAGAGACTTTGTGATATATTTCTCTGTTACCTTAACAATCGAATAAAAATTAATATTTTGAATATCCACCAAAAAACCAACAAAATCATGGAAGAAAAACCAAAAAAAAGCCATTACAAATTAGTAATCAGGCTCACGCTAACCGTTCAGTTGCTTTATGGGATTATAAAACATGCTCTCGCCGGCGTGCTTATAGCCGCCGTCATTTCCTTTTTCTTATATGTACTAGGAGATGAATCTTTCCGCCATTACATGAGGCCAGCCTTAATCTGGGTATTAGCAATAATTTATTTTATTGATCTACTAGCCCTAATAATCCAGTTTGCTTTTTATAGCAGCAATGCTAAGAGGCTAGGTGTTTCCTTCGAAAAGTTATATGAATTGAAGATTAGTAAAGCTTTTTCAGTTAAGGAAATTAAGGAAATGTCTAAAGAGCAATTTGAAGTTCACTGTAATATCGAAGAACTCGTTAAGGGGTGTTCAAGTGATTTTCAGCGCCGACTGGCAAGAGTTGTTCTGGAACAAAGCCAAAAAAATAAATGATGAATTAGTTTTTAACCAAAAAAAACAAGGAGGAAAAAAATGTCAGAAGAAACAAGCATTTATGAACGCCTCGGGGTTGATGCCGACAAGGAACAGGTCCGCCAAGTATTTGAAACAATAAATGACAATGACTACAAAGGTGCTTTTGTTAATATTGTAGCTGATCCTTATAACAAGAACCGGGTGATGACCCTGCATCAAGATGGGGATGGCAGTAAAATGATTCAAAGATTCCTTTACTATTATGCCACTAAAGACATTAGTGTGTTTGAGGGCTCGGTCGACGATGCGTGGTCAATGAATTTTGGTGATGTGGCTGCTGCCGGTTTTGTTAACGGCCATTTTATGGTCGGTGATGTGCTCAATTTAGCCTTACCAAAAGAATTTAAGGTTAAATTTATGAGCCAAATCGCCAATGGTTTTGCTAGAGTCATTGATCTCTATCGGCGTTACGGATTCTCAATCAAGTTTTTGGGCGGTGAAACAGCGGATTTACCTTATCAAGTCAGAACGGGCGTCTTCGATGTTGCCGTTGCTGCTTGGGAGAAAAAAAAGAATATCATCAAAGGCGACGTACGTCCGGGTGATTTAATTTTTGGCTTTCCCAGCGATGGTCAAGCTGCTTGGGAAACAGAATGGAATTCTGGCATTATGTCTAATGGTTTAACCACCGCCAGACAATGTACCATGCATCATGAGTATAACTCGAAGTATCCGAATTTAAGAGGTGACACTTATTTTTATAACGGACATTATCGTTATGATGATAAGCCAAAAATTCTTGGGGGTATGACGGTTAATGATGCCTTGCTTTCTCCGACGCGCCATTGGGCGATTGTCATCAAACAAATAATTAATTGTTTGGAGGAAGTTGGAGCTTTGTCCATGCTTCATGGTATTACGGTTAATACTGGGGGAGGTGCAACTAAAATAAAACATTTAGGAAAAGGCGGCGTTACTTTTATTAAAGACATGATTGTCTCTCCGCCATTTTTCCATTTTATTCAAGAAGCAAGCCAGGAAACCTGGAAGAATATGTTTAAAAATTTTAATTGCGGTATTGGCATTGATGTGGTCGGTGAAAATAATCCGATTTTCATTGAAGCTTTAAAACAAGCCGCTTTGAAATGTGCTTTGCCACTCTATCGTCTGGGTTCATGTGAAAAATCTCACGATCCGGAAAAAAATACGGTTATACTAAATTCACAATTCGGGAGTTGGACATATAACTAAAAAAATATCGTTTTTTTGTCTGAGGCCTTTCTTTTAGAGAGGCCTTTTTTATTATTAAAATTTTCAGAAGTTTTCTAATTGGAGTGCGTAGTATAAGTCAGGACAGTCCTAGAGCTCTTGTTAAGTAAAATTAAACATTAATCAATAAATTATATGAAGAAAAAATATATTGCGACAGGCTTATTAGCCTTATCAGTTTTAGCAGTGACTGCTGGCGCGAGCACAGTTTCGGCGGCAGGATTTAACGCTAAAACAAGTTCCTTGTTCAATAAATTTAACATGCATAGTCAAGTTGAAGCATCCCTGACCGCTGATCAAAAAGCGGCCCTAAAAACAAAAATGGATGCGGTTAACGCCGCTTTGGCCGCAGGAGATTATAATGCCTGGGTGACAGCGGAAACAGCTCTGAATGCGAAGTCGCCACTATTAACAAAAATAACAGCGACCACTTTCCCGGCGTATGCTGCTAAATATCAAGCTCAAGTAGCAAAACAAACAGATCAAAAAAATAAAATAGCAGCCGTTAATGCTGCCATTACTGCGGGAAATTATTCTGCCTGGGTAACGGCGGAGACGGCTCTGAATGCAAAATCTAACTTACTGACAAAAATTACCGCTGATAATTTCGGCCAATATACTCAAGCTATTAGTTTACAGAAACAGGCCCAGACTATTATGACCAATTTAGGTTTAAATGGTAAGGGAATGGGTGAAAGAGAAGAAGGTTTCGGTATGGGCCGCGGCTTGTAAGAAGAGAAAAATTTATATAGAGAAAAGTAAATGCAAAAAAGCAGATGGCGTTCACCATCTGCTTTTTTTTGGTTCGAAAAATTTACAAATATTAGTAAAATTGCTAAAATTTAAGTAGTTTTAAGTCTAAATCACTTAAATTAAATTTATGCCAAAAAATAAGCCAAAAGAAAAGACACAAATACTTTCTATTCATGGCGGTATGACTTTTAAAAATGATAAAGACTATTTGCAGTATTTGCGCGAAAGACCGATAAAACTAGAAAAGAAAATCTATTGGAGCGAAGACTACTTAACAAAAAAATTAGGGAGCGGATTTGAAATTATTCGTCCGCGGATGCCGCTCATGGATAACGCCAAATATCGCGACTGGAAAATTTATTTTGAACGCTATTTCCCGTATTTGCAGAATAATATAATTTTAATAGGTTCGTCGCTTGGCGGAATATTTTTGGCTAAATATTTGTCGGAAAATAAATTTCCGAAAAAGATTTTAGCTGTTTATCTGGTTTGTCCACCATACGACAAAAGCGGCCTAAGTGAAGACTTGGTTGGCGGCTTTACGCTCAAGCCTGATTTAACGATGATAGAGAAGTCTTGTCCACGCGTTAATCTTTTATTTTCTAGAAATGATGATGTTATTCCGGTCGCTCACGCCGCAAAATATGCGCGGAAATTAAAAAAATCTAAGGTTATTATTTACGACCATATTAACGGCCACTTTAAAGTTCCGGTTTTCCCGGAAATAATTAAGATGATTAAGGCCGATGTGGCAAGTTTAAAAAAAGAGGGAAGTTTAAAGAGATAGATGCTTATCTATCTCGGCAAAAACTTCAGTAATCGTTTTTTCGCCGTCTATTTCTAAAAATTTATCCATTTTTTGATAATGAGCCATTAAAGATTCTGACTCTTGGCGGAAAACTTCTAAACGGTTATTTACTACATTTTTGTCTTTGTCGTCGCTGCGTCCGCCGCTCTCGGCCCGATTACCGATTCTTTGTTCTGCTACCTCAGGCCGGATTTTCAAGAGGATAAATAAGTCAACTTCCAAGTTTACCTGGGTCAACATTTCATCAAGGAGACGAGCCTGCGGCTCTAAGCGAGGAAACCCGTCAAAAACAATGCCTGTTTTTTGCGCTTGACCCTGGATATTGTGAAGAATTTTTATAATTTGTTCATCGGAAACAAGCAGACCATTATCAACTGTCTCTTTAATTTGTTGGCCGAGTTCGCTCCCGGATTCTATTTCCGCCCTCAATTTATCGCCCATACCAAAATGGTAAAGGCCATATTTTTCCTGGATCAAGAGGGCTTGTGTGGTTTTGCCGGCGGCAGGCAGGCCGTAAATTATAATAATTTTTCCCATATATTTTTAAATTTTTTTATTGTTATATAGTAATAATAACAGTAAAATCGCCGTAAAACAAGAAAAAGCCCAGTAAAGTCAAATTAATCATTATTTCTTGCGTACTATCAAGTACGGTATCTAAGATGCTATAATAAAAGCATGAATTTTCTCGAAAGATCAATCGAAGACATATCCGGACTAACTGATGCTGAGCTAGTCAAACTCACCTTGGAAAACCAAGATAATTTTGTGTACCTGGTCGATCGTTACAAAGGGAAGCTTTCGAGCTACGTTAAAAGACTGACAAATGCTAATAATGAAGATGCGGAAGACGTGTTGCAGGAAGTTTTTATTAAAGTCTATTTAAACTTAAATGATTTTAATAAAGATTTGAAATTTTCTTCATGGATTTATCGTATTACTCATAACCAGGTAATTAGCGGACATCGAAAATTAAAAGCCCGTCCCGAGGGTTATGCGGTTGATTTAGATGATCAACTGGCTAAAAATTTAACCGCGGACATAGATATTAAAGGGCAGGTTGATAATAAGATATTGCAAAACACGATTAACCAAGTTTTAAAAAAGATAGATAGTAAATATAAAGATGTTCTAGTTTTAAAATTTTTAGAAGAAAAAAGTTATCAAGAAATTTCTGATATTTTAAAAAAACCGCTCGGTACTGTCGCTTCATTAATGAATAAAGCGAAACAGGAATTCAAAACGGAATTCGAGCGGCAGAATTTTAAAATTTAAAATATGTTAGACCCAAATAACGCCGGCTTTGAAAATAAATTGCTGGCGAAAATAAAAGAAGAAAAAATTTGCCCGAAAGCGCGCTGGCGTTTTTTATTAAAAGAATATGTGGTTTGGGTGGCGGGTATTATCTCGCTCTTGATTGGTGCGGCCGCTATTTCCGTCATGCTTTATCTTTTTAAATATAATGATTGGGAAATATATGATCAAACTAGAAAAACATTCTTAGAGTTTTTTATTTTAACGTTACCGTATTATTGGATTGTATTTTTAACGATTTTCGTCTTTATTATTACCTATTATTTTAAACATACTAAGCGCGGCTATCGTTATTCAAGCCTTCTTCTTATTGGTGCTTCAATAATTTTAAGTATTATTCTTGGTGGTATTTTTTATATAGCCGGGCTGGGCGAAAGTTTAGATAATATTCTTGGCAGCCGGGCGCCTTTTTATGACAGCGTAATTAATCGCCATATAGATTTTTGGTCAAAACCAGACGAGGGTAGACTATCGGGACTGGTTATTGAAAAAGAAGATGGAGGTCGATTTATTCTGATTGATCGCGGAACGGAACAATGGCTCGTTAGCACGGAAGAGTCAAAACCGCTTCCAGGGGCTGTTATTGTTGTCGGACAGCCAATTCGCTTATTAGGCGAAGAAACCGGGAATCATCAGTTTAAAGCTGATGAAATTTTGCCTGTTCATGCGGGCGGTAATTTCTTCCATCGCTTTAATGGACCGCCAACACCGATGATGAGACCGGCGTTTAATGAGCCTTTAATTATGATTTCTGTGCCCGTACAGCCTCAAAATTAAGTATATTTTCATGTTTATTTAATTTTAAAAAAGCGATATTCCTTTACTGAGTCGCTTTTTTTGAAGAAATTAGCTAAATAACGCGTATTTTAATGAATGAGGTAGATAATTAATTTTTTAAACTATATTTATGAAAAAAAAGGCTAATTTTGTGGTGCTTGGCATCGCTATGATTGCGTGTTTATTCGTGCTAAGTGGTTGTACTAAACAAAGCTTAACCTCAAGTTCGACTGCTCCTGCGGGCGGTCCAGCCGCTGGTGGTACGCCTCCAGATGGTGGCAATGGCGGTACTCCTCCAGATGGCGGTACTCCTCCGGCTGGTGCACCAAGCGAAGCTCCAAGCAACTAATAATTACATATATAGATAAATTATATATAAAGATATGAAACGAAATTTAGCTTTATTTAGCGTTCTTGTTGCCTGCCTGTTTGTTTTAACTGGTTGTGGGACAAAATCCGCAACGACAGCAAATAATGGCAGTAATGGTCAAAATGCCCAGGATGCCCAAAATACACAAAATCCCCAAGGTCAGCCGGGAGGCAAATCGGGTGGGAGAAGAATGCCTGACTACGGCCAACCGAATCGATCGGCCGATATTCGAGGCGTTGTTAAATCTATACTTGGTAACCAGGCAACTGTTCTTGAATTAGCTGCTCCGGTTGGTGGTGGACGCCACGCAAGTTCGACTAATCCAAATTCCGCAAGTAGCTCAACTCAGGGTGCTGCCTTATCTTTAGGTGGAACAGGTGCAACTAGAGGCGGCGGTGCTGGTGGATTTATGGGCGGTGGCGCAGGCGGACCGGGAGGACGTGGTGGCGCTGGTGGCGCTGGTGGCGCTGGTGGCGCTGGTGGCGGTACAACCGATAGAGCAACCATGCTTGCAGAAATGAAAAAAATGAGCACAGGCGAAGTAGACGTCACTATTCCGGTCGGTATTAAAATGTTAAAGTCTAGTGTTAACGCGGATACTAATAAAAGGGAAATGGTGGAAGCGACTTTAGCCGATATTACCGCAGACAAGTTTATTACTATTTGGTTAAATACGAGTGTTACTGATAAAAAGGTAGCTGACTTCATCCTTATTAATTAAAAAAATTTATGGCGCAGTCAATTCTTGAAGAAAGCAAAAGAGCACGCGGTGGCTTTTTCGGTTTTATCTTCAAAAAAAAGGTTCTTATCCCCTTGATTATTTTAATCGCTCTTGGTGGCGGTGGATATTATTATTACAATAAGACAACCCAAAAGAAAACATCCGTTGTGCAAATAAAAAATTATACGGCTAAAAAAGAAGACATTAAGATTTCGGTTAGCTCGACTGGAAAAGTCGTAGCTAAAGACGGGGTTGAACTTTCTTTTCCGGTCACCGGTAATTTAGAGGTTGATAATGTTTATGTAAAAGAAGGCGATAAAATAAAAAAAGGTGATAAAATTGCTTCCGTAAAAACGGAAAGTTTAGCTTTTGATTTGCGTAATGCCTACGCCAGTTACCAATCAGCCGTTGCTAATTTTAATTCTAAGAACGCATCTCCGACTGATAGTGAAATTAATAATGCAAAATCTTCAATTGATCAGGCTCAAGTTTCGCTTGATCAAGCAAAAATTAGCTTAGATCAAACAACGTCCAGTGCTAATCAAAGCGTGACCAATGCCCAAAGTAGTTTAGCTACGGCGGAAAATAATTTAAAGATGAACACTGATATTAATGATAGTGAAATTGTTCATAATTCTTATTTGAGTTTAACGAATAATTTGAGAGCCATTAATATCAATTTAGCCAAACAGCTTCGCGATTCAGATTCAATTGTTTCAGTTGATGATACAAATTCTAATAGTGATTTTAGAACAGCCCTGGGTGCTTTAGATTCCTCGTCTCTAACTGCCTCTAAAAATACTTATTCCCGCGTTGAGACCTTGAAGCAAGAATTTGAGCCAATGGTTTTGGCACTTAACGATAGCAGTTCTAATTCCGATATTGATAAAACCGCCGTTAAAGCCGCTCAGGTTTTAAGTGCGATGCAGGATCATTTGCGCAACATGCAAACCTTGCTTGATGCAACAGTCGTCTTTACTGGTTTGCCTCAGTCAAAATTAGATGGCTTTAAGTCGACTATTAATTCTAACCAGTCTAACGTAAATTCCGAAGTCGCTAGTTTGAATAACGCGACTCAGGATGTATATAATTCAAAAAATAATTTAAGCCAATACCAGATTTCCTATAATAAGGCGGTTAATGATTTGAAAGTAGCACAAAATCAAGCGACGCAAAATATTAATAACGCGACTATCACTGTTAAAGCGCGTCAAATTTCTTTGACGAGCGCGCAGAATTCCTATAAAGATTTAATGGCTCCGGTTAAAGAATCTGACTTAGCCTCCGCTCGTTCTCAGTTAACCTCAGCGGCCATTTCAGTTGATCGAGCAAAATATAATATAGATCAGGCGACTTTAACTTCGCCGATTGATGGCGTTGTTGCCATGCTTAATTACAAGAAGGGCGACATAATTCTTGATAATAGTAATACTACTAAAACGGTCGCTTCAATTCTAAATAGCGATACTTTATATATTGAGGTCAATGTTGAAGAAGCTGATATTAGCAAACTTAAAGTGGGCGACAAAGCGCAAGTAACTTTTGACGCAGTTGATGGCGTGAATTTAACCGGAGAAATTAGTTTCATTTCATTGACTTCAACCACCAGTTCAAATGGTATTGTGACTTATTTAGTCCGGGTTATTTTAACTAATACAGCTAATTCACAGATTAGAGAAGGTATGACCGCAACTCTAGATTTCATTACAGCTGAAGCGCAAAACGTCGTCGCGATACCAGTCCAAGCAGTTCATAATATCGGGGGCAAGCCGTCTGTAGAAATGAAAGATGGCAGCGTTCGTAATGTTGTTACTGGTTTTACTGATGGCAAAAAAGTTGAAGTCATTAGCGGTCTCCAAGAAGGGGAAGTAATTGTTTACTAATATGAGTAAGGAAAATTCAACTCCAAAAAAGGAAAATGAGTTTGCGATTAAATTAGTTGATGTCTATAAATCTTATTATTTAGCCAATGGCGAGGAAATCCCAGTGCTTAAAGGTATTAATTTGGAAATAAAGAAAGGTGAGTTCGTCGCGATTATGGGAGAATCAGGCGGTGGTAAAACAACTTTACTAAATGTAATCGGTTGTTTGCACCCGTTGTCTAAAGGAAAATATTATTTGAGCGGGGAAGATATTGGCGGCGTAAAAGATGATTTTACCCTCGCCTTTATTCGTAACAAAAAAATGGGATTTATTTTCCAGCAGTTTAATTTATTTTCTCGTTTCTCCGCTTTAAAGAATGTAGAACTACCGGCTCTTTATGCCGGTACGCCAGCCGCGGAAAGAGAAAAGAAAGCGCGGGAACTTCTTAAATCTCTCGGCTTAGGCGAAAGAATGCGCCATCGCCCGACCGAACTTTCTGGCGGACAACAACAAAGAGTGGCGATTTCTCGTGCGCTTATCAATAATCCGGAAATAATTTTAGCCGATGAACCGACCGGTGCGCTTGATTCAAAATCAGGCGTTGAGGTCATGGGTATTTTTACTGATTTCAAAAATCAAGGCCGAACAGTTGTTATGGTTACTCATACGACCGAAGTCGCAAAGTATGCTGATCGCATTATCTATTTGCGCGATGGCCAAGTTTTGGATAACGATTATAAATTGAAAAATAATTATTAATTATGCTTTTTGAAATTATTAAAATGTCCTTTGAGTCGCTGCTCGCGAAAAAAACGAGGACGTTCTTATCCATGCTCGGTATTATTATTGGTGTTGCGACGGTTATCGCGGTTTTTGCAGTTGGTAAGGGAGCGCAGCAAACAGTTAGCGCCCAATTTCAAAATTTAAGTGCGAATTCAATTTTAATCATGCCAAACCGCGGCCGTGGTTTTACTAGTAGTTCAAAATTAAAAACTGAGGATGCTCTATTATTATTAAACGCCGATCATATTTCATCCGCCTCTGGTGCCATTGAAGGCAATGTCAGTGTTTCCTATGGCTCAACGGATAAAAGTTATAGCGTTGTCGGCGTTGACCAAAATTTTATTACCCTATCTAATTTAAGCGTTGAATCAGGGAGAGCAATTACAGCTGATGATATTAGTAGTAAGGCCGAAGTGGCTGTTATCGGTAGCACGGTTGTTTCTGATTTATTTACTGATGCCAGTAGCGTTGTCGGTAGCACGATTACAGTCGGCGGTAAAAAAATTGAAGTTATCGGTGTTTTAAAGAAATTAGGTTCGCGTGTCGGGATGATTTCAGTTGATGAAGCAGTTATTCTTCCTAACTCAACAGCGGAAAAAAGTATTTTGGGCACTAAGGGACAAGTCATGATTACCACGACAGTTGATAATGTTGATAATACTAGTGCGGCGACAAGTAGTATCACGACAATTTTGCGAACGGAACATAAATTAAATTCTAGTCAGGAAGATGATTTTAGAATCATGGATGCAGGCAGTATGGTGGCCGCCGCCCAGGCTTCAGCCAAAACACTATCAACTCTGTTAACGGCGATTGCAGCGATTACTTTGCTTGTTTCCGGTATTGGAATTATGAATGTTATGTTTGTGACGGTTGCCGAAAGAACAAAGGAAATTGGTATTGCTAAAGCGATCGGCGGTAAACAAAGCGATATTCTTTTGCAGTTTTTATTGGAATCAATTATTTTATCGACCGTGGGCGGAATAATCGGAATGATTATCGGCCAAGCCGCCATTCCGATAATTTCTTATTTTAATATTATGACCATGGCCTCATCCTGGACGGGTCCGATACTCGGTTTTTCATTTTCAGTCTTGGTTGGTGTTTTCTTTGGCTTTTATCCGGCCTTTAAAGCGAGTCGCCTTGATCCGGTTGATGCCCTAAGAAGCGAATAGTACGGGTAACAAATATATAAACAAAAAGGAATCCATTTTTTCGGGTTCCTTTTTTTGATAAGTATTTTAACGTTTTACTTTTAATAAGTTTTTAACATTTTGCGCGATTTATGATAGAATTAATATAGTTAAAAATAACTTCATATTTTATGAATTCTAAATTTAAAAATTTCTGCCTCTTAATTCTTTCGCTAGCCATTCCATTATTTATTGGCTATATCGGCTCACTTCTAACTATGCCGAGCATCTCGGGCTGGTATGCGGGCTTGATTAAACCTGTTTTTACGCCAGCCAGCTGGGTTTTTGGTCCGGCTTGGACAATCCTTTATGTTTTAATGGGCGTGGCTTTGTTTCTGGTTATTAAAGACGGCGGAGGCAGAAATTATTACCGAGCATCAATTATTAGTTTTGCTACGCAACTATTTTTAAATTTGTATTGGTCATTTCTATTCTTTTATATTAAAGAACCGTCCCTTGCTTTCTATGCCATTATTTCTCTCTGGTCGATGATTATTGTTAATATTTACTATTTCTATCAGGTCAAAAAAACAGCAGCTCTGTTATTGATCCCATATATTATTTGGGTAACATTTGCTGCTGTTTTAAATTATTCAATTTGGTATCTGAATATCTAAATTAAATCTAATAAGATTTAATTATTCTCATTCCAGTTATTCTCTCATGCCCGCGACAACAGCCGCAGTAATAACCTTAATTCCTTTACGTTTTGCGTAGTTTTCTACTTTGGCTTTATAGGCTGGACGAACTCCGCTTGGAATTCTGGCCACTGATTTTAAACCGGATGCATCCCATTTAACAGAACTAGTGGTAGTTTTTTTAGCAGCAGCTACTTTGGTGGCTGCTGTTTTGGTAGTAGCGACTTTTTTTGTTACGGCCGCTTTCTTAACAGTTGCTTTTTTGGCTGTCGTTTTGACAGCGGTTGTTTTCTTCACGGTCGTGGTTTTTTTGACAGTGCTCTTGGCAGTAGTAGCGGCTTGAGCCGGTAGAGAAGCTGCAAATAATGCGCCGACAATTAAACAAACGACAGAGAAACTTAATATTGTTTTTTTCATATGTATCAATTATACAAAACAATCCCGTTTAATTCAAACGGGATTGTTTTTGGAAAAGACTAAAATTATTTAGCAGTATTTGCGGCAGTTTTAGCAGCTTTTAAAGTAGCAAGAGCAGCTTTATAAGCAGCGGATCTTGTTGCCTTAGCACCGGCAGTAGCATCTTTATAAGTCTTTAAAGCAGCTTGCTTAGCAACTTTAGTAGTAGCTGTCTTTAAAGCAGCTTGGTAGGCAGTTTTAGCGCCAGCAGTAGCTGTCTTATATTCAGCATTTGCAGCCTTGTTAGCAGCAGCATAAGCAGTATTAGCAGCTTTTAAAGCGGCTGATTTAGCTGTATTTACAACTGGTTTAGTAGTCGTAGTTTTTTTGATTGTAGTTTTAACTCTCTTTACTACCTTCTTAACTACCTGGGAAGCTTTTGATCCAGTTAAAGTAGGAGTAGCGGTAGCAGTCTGGGCTAAAGCTGGAGTTGCAACTAAAGCAGCTAGAGCTAAGCAAAGAGTTAAGGTTGTGATCTTTTTCATATTTTTCTTTGATTTAGCTGAGAGTATTTTTAAAATTAATACATCTCAAATTTATAATTTTTAAATTTTTAATAATTCGTTATGGTAACGTTTAAATAAAGTGGCAAAATAAATAACCATAATTAAGTTAATCATTAAGAAGCTAGATTCCATTAGCGGGAGAACTTCTTTTAATCCGAACATGGCATTAATAATGTAGTCCAGGCTGAAATCAAAATCAGAGACGACGACACCGATAACAGATATAGCATCGCTTCTGATTAAATGTTGCAAGAAGCTGTTTCCGAGAAAAAGCAGGTTGGCAATGAGTGCCAGGGAAAATCCGTAGATAAAAGGTCTCAACTTAATAATCAACATGCGATGCAAGCTTCGGGACTTAATATTCTTCGGTACTTCTATTTCGTTTAGGTATTTAATTGTTTCAAAATTATCTTTCATAATTAATTAAATTTCTCCAGAAGCTCTTTCTTGGCACGGAAGAGTCCGGTTTTTATCGTGTTTAATGGTTGGTTCATGATTTCGGCGATTTCATCATAGCTGAAACCTTGCTTATAATAGAGCAAGAGCAGATTTTTGTATTTTGGTTTAATTTTATCAAGAGCGATTTCGAGGCCGACACGATCGAGCTCCTCTAGTTTATAATACGACTGATCAGCCTCAATTGTTTCAAAATTTACATTTTCATCATCAATAATTAAATCCTCTTTTTGGCTCTTTTTCTTCTTTAGCCAGTCAAAAGCCGTATTTGTGGCAATTTTATAGAGATATGAACGAAAATTAGCCTCACTATCAATACGTTCCCGGGTTTTGAAGAGCTTAACGAAGGTATCTTGAACCAAATCGCCAGCGTCATCGGTATTATTTACTAGGCGGTAGACATGGTTAAAAATAGCCTTTTGATAAAAGCTAATTAAAGCGTCAAAAGCCTTAAGGTTGCCCTGGCTAGCGGCGACGAGAATCTCTTTGTTGATGTTTTTTTCATCCATGAGAGTATTATATATATAATATTACGCCTTAGCAATTAAGAAAATTATTGACATAAGTCAGTCTTTGTAGTATTATTTCTAAAGTACTTAAAAAAATCAAGAATGGGAACGAACAAAGGAGAAGTAGGGACCGGAAAGTTTTTTGGTAATTCGCAACACTATGACGGTGCGAATAAATTCAGGTTAAAGATTGTAAAAGTAAAACCACTGATCATGAACAGCGAGCAAGAATTGATTGATGTACTCTGGGACGAAATTAAAGAAATTATCCCGTCCAAGTACGAGAAAATGGGTTATCAGCCAGATTATAAATTGGTTGATATAAATCTCGCTGATCATAAGCCGAGAACAGATAATAATTATAGCGGCGATATTGGCAAACACATTGCTAATGCCGCTCGATTAATAGAAATTCTGTCCGTGCTTGAAGTTCGCCTCGGATTTGAGATGGACGACAGCGAGATGTTCTCCCTAAAAACGTTAGGAGAAGTGACTGATTGTATAAAAGCAAAAATTGGTCTGGCCTCTCCGAACTAAACCCAAACTAAAACAAAAAACATTAAGAAAGGCGGGCCGCATTGGACCGCTTTTTTCATAATCTAAATTGACAGAGATTTAGTTAATTGATAAACTACATTTGTAATATATAAGGCTTGAATACGGCAATTAAGAGCTAAATACATCAATATTACATTAATTAATAGACAAACATGACAATTCCTAAAGATAAATTAGACTGGTCTAATCTTAGTATTATTGGCTTAATAAGTGCAACGGCTTTTCGTTTGGAAGTTGTGGCTGATCGTAAGTTTTTTCAACCGGCTGGTATTACGGCAGCCAGTTTTAAAATTCTTGCCGTAATTAATAAATTTGGCGCCATGTCGCCCTCAGAACTGGTTAAATATTTAGGTGGAACAAAGTCTAATATTACGCAGCGCCTTGCTTTTTTGAAGCGCGCAGGATTGATTGAAATTAATCCTCTAAAAAACGGTGATAAGAGAAAAATAATTATAAGTTTAGCACCCTCCGGTAAGCAGCAAATTAAGGAAGCGCTAATTAAAGTGGACCAATATAACGCAGAAGTAAAAAAAATATTCAAACCGAAAGAGGTTGATAATTTTATTAGCTTCATGTTGAAAATGAATAAGGGTCTGGATAAATGGGAAAATAATATTAAATTATAAAAATATTTTTTATCAAATTTAAATATATGAAAACTAAAAAAATATTAATAAGTACTTTGTTGGTCCTAATCGCCTTGACCGTGAGTGCTTGCGGCAAGAAAGCCGACACAACTCAAACCGAAAAGCCGCTGCCGATAGCAGTTAAAGGGCAAGCGGCCGCCAGTAGTGTCAGTATTAAACAGGATTTAGAATATCCTGGCATGGTTGTTGCGGAAAGTGAAGCCGTCGTCGCTGCCAAAGCGAGTGGCAATTTAAGTTCAGCTAATTATAAGGTTGGCGACCAAGTTACTCTTGGCCAAGAACTGGCTAAAATTGATGACGTAAATTCGGCCGCGTTTAATCCGAGCAATTATAATACTAACCAAATTAAACAGGCAAAGAATGTGGTTGATCAAGCTGATTCCGCTTATACACTAGCCAAAACTAGTTATAATAATTTATTAATTTCCTCGGTAAAGGACTTGCGCAGCGCCGAAATTAGCCGCGATCAAGCAGCTAAGGGACAAAGCAATTTAGGCGTTACCACTGCGGAGAGTATTAAAAGCGCTGAATTGGCCTTTGATACCTCTAAAATTGCCGTTGAGCAAGCGCGCCTCAGTTTAGAAAATCGTCAAAAATTAGCCGACCAATCGGTTAAAGATACTAATACTAATGCGGAAAATACGGCTAACACAGCCGTCAGCACAGCCAGCGCTATAATTACTAACATTAATAATGTCACGGCCGTTGATGATAATAATACTGTTTCCATTCCTTATCGTTCAAATTTAGGCGCTCTTGATTCAACCGCCTATAATACCATGAAGACTTCCTACCAGGCAGCCAAAGATGCTTATAATAGTTATTCACAAAAAAAATTTAGTTCTCTAAGTGATAAATTAAGTGCTGCCTCGGTTGTTGTCCAGGCGACTAAAAAATTAGCTGATGATGCCAAAAGTTTATTAGACAAAACTGTGCCTTCAAGTTATTTGCCGCAAAGCGCGGTGACTGGCGTGTCTTTGTCTGGTTTACAATCAGCCGTCGCCGGTTATCAAACGCAAATGAGCGGTGCCGTTAGCCAAATTGATAGTGCTAATCAGGCGCTCGCCAATATTTCTTTAAATAATTCAAACTTAATTGACGGCCTTAAACAAGCTTATGATTTAGCCCAGAAACAACAAGCCAGTGCGGAACAAGCGTTAACAAATTTAAAAGCCGGCAATACGAGTCAGACAGATCAAGCCGGTTTCGCTTATAACTTAGCGCAGAATCAATATGATAACTTAAAGGTTAAAATTGAATCGCAAGTTCAATCCGCTAAAACGCAAATGGAAACTGCGCAAAGCCAATATAATAATGCCGTCACCTCACTGCAAAGTTTATATGATGCGCATTCAGTCATTTCTCCTTTAAACGGAACGATTACTAAAATTTATGTGCAAAATGGTGAGGCCGTGGCAGCCGGACAGCCGGTTTTAACTGTCTCGCAAACACAAAATATTAAAGTTCAATTTTATGTTGAACCGGATAATTTGAATGCGATTACTCCCGGCTTAATGGTAAAAGTTGAGACAAGTAATAATAGTGAATCTGATGGCATTATCTCGGCCGTTTCTCCGCAGGCCGATGCGGTTACTCGCCGCTTCTTGGTGGAAGTTAAATTAGAAAAAACCGATGGTCTTCTTTTAGGAACAGTGGCGACGGTTAAATTAAGTTTAACAAAAAATGCTACTGAATCTGGCGCTTTAATTTTACCGATTGCGGCCGTGACCATTGGGCAAAATGGCAGTTATATTTTTATTGATGATAATAATCAGGCAAAAAAAGTTGATGTTCAAGTAGAAAATGTTATTGGTGAATTAGTCCAAATTAAAGCTGATCTAGCGCCGGAGGCAATTATTATCACTGAAGGCAATAAGCTTTTGAGTGAGGGGCAAGCAATCTCTTTGACTCAATAATTTTGGCAACTTTTAAACTCAATCATATGGAGATAAATATCAATAAAAAAGAGGAAGGGAAATATCAATTACCGGTGGAAAATAATCCCGGACTTGATAATAATGAACCAATTGAAGAAAGAATCAATAAAACTTCCGATCATCTTTATTTAGAGAAATTAAAATTTAATCCAGAGTTGCGTAAAAGCTGGTTAAATTTTTTTATTGTTAATTTTCGCGTGGTTGTTTTATTGATGGTACTTTTAACGGCCCTTGGTATTTATTCATTTTCTGTTTTACCGCGCGAGTCTAATCCGGAAGTAAAAATCGCGATGGCCGTCGTCATGACAACTTATCCTGGCGCCTCGCCATCTGATATTGAAGAGTTGGTAACTAAAAAAATTGAAACACAAATATCCGGCGTAAAGAATATAAAAAAAATTACTTCATCATCGGCTAATTCCGTTTCGGCAATTACGGTTGAATTTGACGCTAAAGCAAATTTAGATGATTCTATCCGTAAATTGCGCGATGCGGTTAATACTTCAAAAAAAGATTTACCGACCGATGCTAATGATCCAACGGTTACCGAAATTTCTTTAGACGATACACCAATTTGGACTATTTCTTTATCCGGTCCTTATGATGGCTTTACGATGCGTAAGGCGGGTGACGATATTAAAGATGAACTAGAAAAAATACCGGGCGTACGCGAAGTGCAAATATCCGGCGGTGACGAAAGGGAATTTTCAGTGGCTTATGATCCGCAAAAATTAACTTTTTATAATCTCTCGCCGACTTCAGTAAATCAAATTATTGCGGGAAAAAATTTGGCGATTCCCGCCGGTAATTTTGACGGAACAGAATATACTTATCCGGTCCGTGTGGATGGTCGTTTTTTTAAAGTTGAAGATTTGGCCAATTTGCCGATTCTCCATACTGATAACGGCGCTGTCTTAGCCTTAAAGGATGTCGCCGAAGTTAAAGAAACAAGTATTAAAAAAACGGTTTATTCTCGTTTATCTTCGGAAGGCGGAGAACCGGAGAGCGATATTACTTTACAGATTATTAAAAAGACCGGTGGCAATATTATTGATACTGTTAACCAGGCCAAGAAGACAACTGATAGCATGTTAACCAAATTACCAAGCGGCCTGCATTATGGCGTAACGAATGATATGGCCGAGCAAATTGATACCCAGTTTACTCAACTTGAACATGATTTTATTTTAACTTTAATTTTAGTTTTTGCTGTTTTATTTTTAATTGTTGGTTTGAAAGAAGCACTGGTAGCCGGACTGGCTATTCCGCTGGTTTTCTTTGCCACTTTCGGCGCGATGTTGGCGTTCGGAATTACCTTAAATTTTCTTTCTATCTTTTCTTTAATTTTGGCCCTGGGTTTATTGGTTGATGATGCCATTGTGGTTGTTTCGGCGACGAAGCAATATTTAAGAACAGGTAAATTTACGCCCGAAGAAGCGGTTCTCTTAGTTTTAAATGATTTTAAAGTTGTTTTAACAACAACAACCCTAACCACAGTTTGGGCTTTTTTACCGCTGTTAATGTCAACCGGTATTATCGGTGAATTTATTAAATCAATTCCAATTACTGTTTCTGTTACGCTTATTACTTCGCTTTTAGTTGCGCTAATGATTACGCATCCATTAGCGGCGATTTTAGAGAGAGTTCGCTTAACCAAAAAAATGTTTACCATTTTTATGTTGGTTTTGTTTGCTCTTGGTTTAGCTAGCTTTTTATTAAGCAATACCATTGCTATTATCATTATGGCCGTAATTTGTTTTGGTATTATGGCGACAATGTTGATTTGGTATATGCGCGGTGGACGTTCGGTCTTGCATGCTAATACTGATTTGCAGGAAAGGGAATGGCAAAGCGAGGAATTGATTAAAAAGAAATTACGCGAGCAGGGTGATCATGAAAACAGTACTTTTATGAATCGCTTGATGCACGGGATTATCCACTTTAATGCAATTTTGCCGTACTATGAAAAATATTTGAATAAACTTTTAGCAACGAAGCGCAGCCGGATAAATACTCTATTAATTACTTTTGTTTTATTCGCAGCCGCGATTGCTTTGCCGGCGACCGGGATTGTGCAGAGTGAATTTTTTCCAACGCCGGATAATGAAATGCTCTATATTAATATTACCGCACCGACCGGCTTGAAGCTTGATGAAAGTGATAAGATTGCTCGTAAAGTTGAAGAGCGTTTATTAAAATATAAAGACATTGAAAATTTTTCAACTATTGTTGGCCAATCATCCAGTGGCAGCCATCTAACTGTCGGCGGCAGTTCATCTCATATTTCTTCCATTACCATTAAATTAAAGCCGACAAAAATCAGAAAAATTAAATCATATGCTTTGGCGGATCAGATTCGAGCGGATTTGTCTGATATAAAAGAGGCAACGATTACCGTTGAATCACCTGCAGGCGGACCGCCATCCGGTTCGGCTTTTGAAGCGCAAATTAAAGGCGATGATTTACAGACGCTTGATAAAGTTGCCAATGACTTAAAGCCATATCTGACCTCAATCAATGGTGTTATTAATCCCGATATTTCTTTGAAAGATGCGCCGGCTGATTATACTTTTGTCCTTGATCAAAATCGCCTGGAGCTTTATAACTTAAATGCAGCTTACGTCGGTTCGGTTTTACGGATGGCGATTTCCGGAACCGAAGTAACAACGGTCTTGGATAATGGCAAAGAAATAAAAGTCATGGCTCGTTTTGCGGCTGATAAAATTCCTAATTTAGAAGCAATCCAAAATCTTCAGGTCTTGAATCTAAAAGGCCAACCGGTTTTCTTG
>Ga0224524_1000208_pt1 | contig 26313 bp, 22 predicted proteins | sample CFST75metaG_FD_179895 | JGI IMG/M metagenome (GOLD analysis project Ga0224524, IMG submission 179895) | Peat soil microbial communities from Stordalen Mire, Sweden - C.F.S.T75 | ecosystem: Environmental > Terrestrial > Soil > Wetlands > Peat | place: Sweden: Norrbotten County, Stordalen Mire... | reverse complement strand
CAGCAATAGACAGCCAATGGCCGATAGTGATTTTTGTATTTAGATCAAATTATTTTTCGGATTTTAAATCGTTGACTTTTCTGATTGATTGCAAATCTTTGTCAAGTTTCCTGGAATCAACGGCACCTTTAAATCCATATATAAACCAGGTTATAATAAATATTTTTATTATCAATCCCTGGTAAAGAGTATTTGGATCTGCAAAAGCTGACATGATAATAAATGCAATGTAAACAAAAAATCCGCATAGAATAGCCGGGAAAGGATCCTTTTCACTCCATTCAGCCAATGCATAAAATATAATAGCAGTCAAAGTCCCACTGATTATTATTGCCAAGTTAATATCTGAGAGAAACCCTACTATGAAACCAAATATAAGATTAATCGCAGCTAAAATGTACAAAATATTTCTTGCTTTATTAATTGCTTTTTTTTGAGTTGCCAAAATTTCTCTCTTGTTTTCAATTGTCCAAATAAATTTTTTCATTTCTGTTTGAGTTCCTCTTTGAGGAAATCCACAACTTGGACAAAACTTGTCAGTCTCGGAGAGACCTGTGGTATAGCAGTATTCGCATACAGATAAATCATTGATTATAATCTGATCCCATTTCTTTTCTTTATTTCCTTCGATTTGAGAAGAAGTATTTGTCATGGTTGTAATTTTGATATTTATGTTAAAGCAAAAATAATTCTGAAAATTAACTTTATAATCAGTATTAGCTTTCTTTAATATCTTTTAATTTAAAATCCAATCCGAAATCAAATCTTGTTATGCATCTTCTATTACAAGCCATTTAAGCTAAAGAAAGTTTTGAACCATTAAATTTATAATCATTTTTTTAAGCGCTTATTGATTGGAAGTTTAAGCCCGAATAACAAATTAAAACTATCTCCTTTGGAAATAACACCAGCTTTGTATGGCTGATGGTTATTAAGTGTATATGTCATGTCTAATTTCGTGATAGTATTAAATCCCGAATAATATATTCCTGAAAGGGTTATATAAATTTTTCTAAAAAGCAGAAATTCGAATCCAACACCAGTTTGCAATAAAATATTATTACCGCTGATTTTGGTATTGGTAAAAGTATATTTTACACTGTCAACTTTAGTACTGTCCATATATTCCGAAGCTGATTCAATCCCATAAGATTCCGTTCCAATATAATTGTTAGCCAGCCATACGAATCCGATTATATAATTGAACTTGATTTTTTCTTTATAAAGATTAAACCTTGTCTTAATGCTTACGGGAATTTGCCATGACTTGAAATTGCCGCTACTGCTATACCTGTCAGGTTCAAAGCCGTTGTCTCCCTTAAAGTAATACGCAATACTGAAATTGTTTTTGTAAATTCCTGTTTCAAAAAAAAATGGCTTTTTGATTTCACAACCAAAATTAAATCCCCAAAGTCCATTAACGGGCTTTGCATTTCTTAAATACGTTGATTCATCATAATGCTGGAAGAAGTCTATTTTTGGGCCAAAATCAAACCCAATGTATTTTTCTTTCTGACAAAATCCATGTAATGTTAATGTCAGTATTATTGCTATTGAGAAGAACTTAAATGCTTTCATTTATATAGATTTAATTAAACGATTTCATTTTAGCCACTAATATATAATAATTTCAAAATATCAATTTGAGCAACGGAATTACTTTACAATTCTTTAGATTCAGTTAGTATAATAACTTTTTAATAATCCTTTGCATAATTCCTATATCCAGCATTTTTCTTACAATATAGCTTCCGCAAAGGCTCGTAATCGAAAACCTGGAAACTTATATTGCAAGGGCCGATAAACATTTCACACCATTCCCTGTCATTAAGATATTCTGAGGCATCAATCAAAAGAGCACTGTAATTGCTTTGGGGATATTCTTCATAATTCTCATAAATCATTTTGAGATATAAAATCAATATTTCATGATTGGGATTTTCAACATTTACATAGGGCATTATGGTTAAGAATGCATATTCCATGTTTTCTTCATAAATAAAAAACTTTGCGAGTTTTAATGCCATTGTATCATTCAGAAGACTGTCTTCTATATAATGGTTGTATATCTTACCCAGGCAAAAAGCTTTTATTGCCTTGGTGCTTTTATTCAATTTAAGTGGTTGCAGGTAATCAATAACTTTTGTGTAAAATTTTAATGACAATGCTCTGTAATTGTTTATAAGTGTGCTGTCTGTTCCTATTGATGGATTTACTGATTCAAGAAGATTGTTAATATAATAAAACCGCTTATCATCGGATAATCCAGTATAAGATAGATCTTCAAAATTATCAATTAAAAAAAGAGTTTTGTTGAATAGAATCTGTTTGTAAAATAATGAATCCACCGAATACATTTTACTGCAATCGGAGATAGCTGTCAATTCCTTATAATATTCTGATTTTTTTGAATTGGTCCCGACCTGCTTAAGTTTATCTGACATCCATAATTTATTAAACCGTAACTTGTAATAAGAACAACCTGTTGGTATACGTAATTCAAAAAGCACAGATGTGTCAAGTTTGCCTTTAAGAATATACCGATATGTATAATTCTGGATTTTAACTAAAGTGTCAGTATAGGCAATTATTTTTTCGGGAAATATTTTTTTCTTGGAAAATTTTGTGATGCTATCAATACATCGGTTATAATTATGTTTCACATAATAGCGTCTGTTTGAATCGGTAATATTTTTGTAAATATCCATAGATATATCTGCTTTCCTTTGTATTGCCAGAAAAGATTCGTATTTCTTGCAAATAGCAGGATCTGCAAACATTTTCTCTATTTCAGTTTGTGATTTGTTTTTGAATTCGTCCAGGCTACTGTTCACAGCAATCTGCTTTAAAAACATTTCCCAGCCATCACCTGTTGTAATGTCTTTTGAAATGTTTTGTTTCTGAACCTTCTGTAGTGCTGACACAATACTCTCGGCTCTTTTTTCCTGAAGAGCAAGATTAATGTTGGCCGTGCCTTCAATAGAAGTTTGTGCGAAAATCTTCAGTTTTAAAACTGTGATAGAATCTTTAGTCAGCGAATCGAGAAATGGTTTTATGTCGGAATATTGATATTCAAATTTGTCTTTTTTGAATGGTATGGTGAAATTGTAATGATAGGAGTAGGGTTTAAGTTCAAAAGTCGAATCAGTTAAGTCCCCCAAAGCTGAGATTTTTTTTGACATGTCCAAAGGTTCTCCACAGAAATTTGAAAAATGCATAACCCTGCACACCTCTTTCTTTTTTATTACTACTAAATTACATTCCAGGTACCCGCCGGAAAATTTCTTTGGAAGTTTTGCAATACGGGCATAAAAATAATCTGCCTCAGGTTTATTTTTAATTATGCTATGGATCTTTAGTTTTTTTGCACTAAATTTTCCTTTCGAAAAAAATGTTTTTGTCACTCCTCCAACTATTTCAGGAAAAGTGAGTTTGTACTTAGGTTTAAATCCCTTTCGAAGACTTTTTTTATATTTGGGCTTTAGCACCGTTCCGCTGAATACGCACTGGCCATTCCTCCTGCTGGGCTTTTCGTAATAGGCAGGATTTCCGCAGTCGTAGGGAATGTAGCTCATTACTTCTATTGCAAGACCGTCTTTTCGCTTTTTGAGAATATCATACATCAAATCCACCTTATCAGTATATAATAAAATATTCCTTCCTATAGTATCTATTTTCATTATACCTGTGCTGGAGTCAATCTCCTGAAAACATTTTAGGATTTCTTCGTCAGTAAAGTCCGGAGTTTTTAGTTTCCATGCATGTTTCCCTTTGTGCATTACATGACTCACTTCATCAAAACTTGAAGTAACTTTTGGCGGGACATAGTTTGAGTATTCAAACATAGTGGGACTTTCGTTAAATACATATTCCCATTTTACCAGGGCAAAATTTTGAACAGCCCGCACTTCGTTTGTATTATAATCGATACTCACAGCAACGCCTGTTATCTGGTAACCCGGTGTAATAATATTTGCGTAATGACCCGGAGAATGCACCCACATGTCAACAAAATCAAAGGCCGTTTTTTCGTAGGTGTCATTTATATGAATCTTTCCCTGCTTATTCTTAACAGGGCTGTTTGTGTAGGTAAGTGCTACGTTTTCGCCAACTGAATAATCAACAGCACCATAGTAATCCGCTCTTAGCTGTGGAGTTTTTTTTGTGATGTTTTCATTCTGGAAATGACTGAGTATTTTTTTTCCGTTCAGGTAAGAAGCATGATCACTGGCCGCAAGATAAAGAATAGAATCATTGACCAGTGGCTTTAACTTATGAAGAACTCGTACACTGTCAATTTTTATTTTAATAAGGTGCTCAAGTAATTTCTTATTGAAATTGCTATAAGATATTTTATCAGAGGGAGATTGCCCGATAGCATATGATACAAGGGTTATAAAGAAAAAAAATATTTTAATAGATTTGGAAATCATTACTAATCAATTCATGATTATTTTATTTCAGTTATAGTGCCTTTCAAATCTTATCATAAGATCCTACAACTGTTTGTCTATTAAAACGCCTTTATTCTTGAATTCTTGTTTATTGACTAAATAATAATATGAACCTTCATCCATATACTTAATGAATCGTTCTGTTATTCACCTTTTATTTTAATTATTTTTGGTTTTATTCCACTTATAAGAACTTTATATTCTAATCCATAAATACAATCGCAATAAGAATAACAATCAGAGTACGTTTTATACAACAAATTCAATTTGGTTTTGTCTTTATAGTCAATTTCAGCTATAAATGATGTATAGCATGCTTCATCAATATTTGAATATACAATTAAAGTATCTCCGGAATAATAAATTGTGTCACTATGACAATATACAGGTTTGGTTTTATTATTTATTGCTAATCGTTCAGCATTAATCCGATTTTCTGTTGAATCTTTATATCCTAATGCTTTCTTCGTTCTTATTGCGTGTCCATGGCAATCATCAACCATAAAAGAAATTAAACTTGCCCCATTAATTTTTGAATTAGTAGTTTTTTTACTATTCTGTCTAATGAAATTTGGAAGATTTCCTTTACATTCATCTAAAACCTTGAAATAAAAAGAGTCTATATCTGTAGAATCAAATCTTATTACGAAAATCTCTTTTCCTTTGACCGAAAGGCTATCTGTCACCTGGCATAAACAATTTGTATAGGACCCAAATATTGTAATCACTAGTAGGAATATATTTCTCATAAATCATTTTTGTAATAATGATTGTAAATTATTACTTGCATTGGCATTCTGTGAGATTGAGACTGACAAGTATGTTGAAATTTACATTTAGTTATTAAATGCAATATACGGTTGGTCACTTTAATTAATATTGTATGTCAGTTTCCAAATAGTCGTCAATGATTATCTTGTCACCCAAATCAGCTTGAATAAAAATAAGAATTAGGTCAACATATTTCATGAATTTAAATTTTACCTTATAACTTTTTGTTGTAAAGTCAGAAGACAGAAATTTTAAATTATTGTTATTGTCACGAACATTTGCGAAAGACCACAATATTGCATAAGGATGTAAAATTTCACCATCTGTTTTACTAATCAAACTGATATTTGAAAAATTACTTTTAAGCCTGAAGACTTTGCCGTTTTTTCTTGTCAGTTTAAGTCGCACAGTTTTGTAACTTGAATTTTTATTTATCTCGTCACATGTTAAGTAGTGCTCTGTTGTTGAGTCACATTTTATTATTCTTGGCAGCTTTATTGAGTCAGGTGAAATACAGAAACTTTTTGGTTTCCATAACATGCATAGTGTCTTTGCAGTCTTTTGTGCATAAATTCCATGAGTAAGGAAAATGGCGATTAGTGTAATGCTTATTCTTTTCATTATTTTAACTTTGGTTTTACATTATAATGTCGAACCACAAAGAATGTTACAATTTTTATTTTTGTGGTTATGTATCGTGATATCATGCAATGGCTGACTGTAAAGTGCAGACAGGCAAGTTTGCCAAAATATTAATTTTAAAGAACTCTGATGAAATCCTCCAACTCCCTAGTGCAATCTGGACTATTGAAGCATTATTAAGCTTCCAAAGTTTATTTCTTAAAAATATTAAAACCAACACTTAGTCCTAGATGTAATGTTAAATGATAAGAAATATCATTACTTGTGTAATAATGTTGTTTAAGCGATATTACTCTCCATCCAAAACCAGTATAGAAATCAATCAGTATGAGATTTTTTATTAAAGACTCATATCCAACAATAATTTCTGAAGCATAAATATTTTTTCGGTCAGTGTTTTCTTTTAACAGACTTTTAAACATGAATATTGGTGCTATATATCCAAATGATTTATCTGCCTTTTGTTCAACAATAAATTTGTTTTGCAACAAAAATGATAAACCTTTTGCATTATAGAAGTAATAGATATCATCTCTAATTAATGGATTGTCACTGACTGCGTTCAACCAAGGATTAAATGGATAAATAATACTAAATCCAATTTCTGGATGTATTTTGGAAAAGAATTTTTCACACGAAATATATGTCTCCCCTGTAATATATTTTGTCAGATTGGTTTTAATTATAAATGGAGTTCTGTTTTTTATTGTCTCCTGAGAAATACAGGGAACTGTAAGAACTGAAAGAAAAATATATAATAGAATAATTTTCATATAAATTTTAACTAATGAAACTGTACTGCTTGCAATGGCTTACTTTCAGGCGAAGACTGACGTGTAAGCCAAAATGATAATTTTATTTGCCCCGCTTGTCACCCCGAGCTTGTCGAAGAACAGGATGTCCCAAAGCGCCTTGAGCAACGAGCCATTTAAGTAAAATATTCAGTATTAGGAGTGTTTACTATTTGCAAATCTGGAAATATGTTAATGGTTTTTCTTATACCACTCATTATATTCCTTTATTATTTTTATGGTGTTTCTATTCACACAACCTTCATAGTTTGAAAAATCAAGATAATCTTCGCTGTTAATTTTTGCAACCAAATCAGTATTGTCTTTAACAAGATCACTCATGAATACTTTATATTTTAAAATAGATTCATCAACTTTTTTTCGTGAATTATTCCAAGCTACCATGAACGTTCCATCGCCAAATGACAATCTTATAATGCTGTCATTTATTTCGAAAAAATCAATTCTTCGATTAATCCAGTAGTTTATTTTTCCCTCGCATCCATTACGCGCCAAAACATATTCATAATTAATAAAATTAAATCCAAATTGCTTATAATAGAAAGAATCTGTCTTTATTTCGGCAACATTTTGCCACCATAATTTATCTTTACTTCCATCCTTTAACAAATATTCAACATATGAACTGCCAGCCGTTTGATCGCTGGAAAAGTAATCATAGTTCATGTTTTTAATTTTACACTCAATTTTTGTATTTGGTACTACTTTCTTATTCGAGGGGTTATCGCTCGTTATCACATAACCATCATAATATTTTTTATCATATTGAAAAATACTCTGACCAATTGATATCTGAATAATGGATAATGAAATGATCAAGAAGAACAGGAAACTTTTACTTTTTGTTTTCATAGTCTTTATTTTTTTCATTAATACTAATTTGTAAATTTAGCTATTATGCAGATAAATTCGGACAAGTCAGCCGAAATCTACTTGTTCTTATCAGCTTAGCAAAAGCTTTTTATACAAGCAATGCCGATAGGAACAAATATAAAAAATTATTTCTTGAATTACTTTTAATATCGGTATCAGAAGTTTTAGTTACACGGCTTGTCAAACTGATGAGTCTCTCATTCCTTCAAGACGTCCGGATAGCTATCGGGACTCCTCAGGATTACGCGTGACGTTGCGAAACGCTTCAATGGTCCCGATTGCAATCGGGACCATTGAAGAAATTTAAATGTTATGGTCAGGTTTATTAATAATACTTATTGTATTATTATTTTTTCAGTATATATTTTTTCGCCGCAACTAAGCTGCACATCATAAATGCCTTTTGGAAAACGACTCATATCAATATTGGTCACACTTTCGGTAGTGCTTTTCTTCCAAACCAATGCACCGACTGAACTGTAAATAAAGATCCGCTTTACGTCATTACTATTTCTATCGGGGATACTGATAGTCATCTTTCCTTCCGATGGGTTAGGATAGATCAGAATATGTGATTCAGCCACAGGGGTATTATCTATTCCTGAGTAAATGCCATTGTAGTACTCAACATCCTTAACAACATTGTGTTTGTCGCAATGTACTATACATGCTGGATAGCCTATCCCGTGAGTCAGGTAGCTATACGTATTAGTGGAGTCTCTTGAATATTCAACAGCATATACCTGGAACGTACCCATCTTCGCATAAACACTGTCGATCTCGGTAATAAATTCATGTTCGCGCAGAACCTCCGGATATGTGCCATGGGGTGTTGTCAGTGAACCGCATGCATCGGCGATAATTTGCTTTTTGATTGTTCTGACATAAAAGGTATCGACATCGGCAGAATTTTTATTCAGTGGTAAAACCCAGCGCCCGTAGGCAGTGAATATACTTCCAAATGTTGCAGGCGTGCCTATCACAAGTTCCTGAGGGTTGTTCTGTACATTTGTTTCTGCACAGATTCCAGATTCAGGACGGAATCCTGTTACCCAAAAGCCTGTACTATCGCTTCTCCAGAAACAATAACCATTGCCGGGACCAACAGGAGCGCCACCAAATAAACTGCCATACAGATTGCCCGGACCATAGGTGTCAATATTGGAATAGGGGAAAACCGAAGCGTATGGAGTTGCTGAAGTAGCCTGGTAAGCGGCGTACTTGGGATATTGTAAAGTGAGCGAAGAATAATCCCATGTTTGTGCTGTTCCCGGAGTTCCAAGCGAAACATTGGTAGTGGTATCTACAGCCAGCAGTACGTTAAGGCCGGCATAAGGCAGATCAGCCCCTGTTATTAATATTCCGCAACCTGTACCAATTGTATAACATGCCGAGGTATCACTACATCCGTTCTGTGTAATGATCACGGCATAGCTGCCCGGACTGTTAGCAGTGAAACTCTGGAAGGTTTGTCCGCTAATGGGTGCGTTTCCGTTGCAGTCAATCCATTGATATGTGGCACCGGCTGCATCGGCGGCAAGGGTCGATCCTGTCTGGGTGACAGAAGTATTGATCGTGATTAACACAACATATATTGTTTGTGCTGGTGAAGAACCAAATGAATTGTTTGCAGTAACAGAAATAGTCCCGCTGGTACCTGCAGTAGCCGTAATACTATTGGTAGTGCTCGATCCGCTCCATCCAGAAGGTAATGTCCAGGTATAACTTGTTGCGCCATTCACCGGTGCCACGCTGTATGTGTTGGTACTTCCGGGACATATTGATGCAAAACCTGAGATAGCTCCCGGCATGGGAGGTGGACCACCGATGTATACGGAATAGCATTCTGATGTGTCGGGACATGCATTCTGTGTTACTATTACGGCATAGCTTCCGGAATTAGTTGCAGTATAGCTCTGCGATGTTTCCCCTGCTAATGGTGCGTATCCGTTGCAATTAAGCCATTGGTAAGTGGCACCGGCTGCCGTAGCGGTAAGGGTTGCTCCGGCTTGTGTTACACCGGTATTTACGGTAGTCACGGTAAGGCCAAGTGTCTGAGCCGAAGAGGAGCCAAAAAGGTTATTAGCGGTTACGGAAATAGTGCCGCTTGTGCCGGCAATGGCAGTGATAGTATTTGTGGTGCTGCTGCCACTCCATCCCGAGGGAAGTGTCCATGTATAGCTTGTGGCACCGCTTACAGGTGATACGCTGTATATATTGGTGCTGCCTGTACAAACAGTAGCAATGCCCGAGATAGTACCGGGTGTAGAAGGGACACTTCCTCCTGCGCCGTTGATCTTACGTATAACATTGTTTTCATCTGAAATGTAAATATTCCCCTGTGCATCAACAGCAACTCCTTCGGGGCCATTGAAAGTAGCCAGAGTAGCAGGACCGCCATCACCGGAATATCCATTCACTCCTGTTCCTGCTACTGTGGTTATGTTGCCTGTAGATGCATTGACCTTACGTATCCTTTCGTTGGCATCGTCAGCAATATAAAAATTTCCGGCAGCATCAAATGCTACTCCCAGTGAAGGATCATTCAGTTTTGCCGAAGTTGCAGATCCGTTATCTCCGCTGAAACCAGCAGTTCCGTTTCCGGCCACGGTAGTGATTTTGCCCGTGGAAGCATTGATCTTGCGTATCACGTTGTTACCATCGTCTGAAATATAAATATTTCCAGTAGAGTCAATAGTCACACCATCAGGTGCATTTAATTCAGCAATATTTGCCTGGCCATTATCGCCAGAGTAACCGGCATTCCCGTCTCCGCAAATAGTGCTTATTATACCTGTAGATACAGTAACCTTGCGAATAACGTTATTGCCGCGGTCGGCAATATAAATATTTCCTGCTACGTCGACGGCTACTCCCCATGGATTATTTAACTGGGCATCTGTTGCCAAACCACCATCGCCACAGAAGGGCCACATATTCATAAAAAAAGATCCATCGCCTGCAACGGTACTTATGATTCCTGTGGAAACAGTTACCTTGCGAATTACATTATTGAGATTATCAGCTATGTAAATATTCCCTGCAGTATCAAGAGCTACACCAAAAGGATTAGCCAGATAGGCAGATGTTGCCAGCCCGCCGTCACCGCCATAATACCAGTTGCTACCGTTATTGGGATAATCAATTCCGGCTATAGTAGTTATTACTCCAGTAGAGGTATTTATTTTGCGGATCACATTATTGCTGTTGTCGGAGAAAATAACATTGCCTGCAGCATCAATCACCATTCCAAACGGGATATTCAGTTTAGCTGAAGTGGCCTGACCATTATCACCGCTGTAGCCCGCAGTACCGGTTCCTGCAATGGTGTTGATATAGCCCACCTGGGCATTGGCCATGTAACCTGTCAGGATCAAGGCGAGGAGGAAAATTTTTGTTTTCATAATTGTTTTATGTTTGTTCATTGTTATTTTAAATTGATAAACAAATTCAATCAGCTAACCTGATTGCTGTTTATTTATGTACAGTAGCTGGTATCTATAATTTTAGAACTGACAAATTTGATACATTTTGTTTTTACTTATTAGACGTTTACAAAACTATGACTAATAATTAAATTAAAGCAGAGCAAAATTACCCGATTTTATCAGGTATTAATACTTGATTATTGCCAGAATATTCAAGGAATTTGCAAAAATGTATGACTTGCATTGCACGCCTATCAATTGGAAGGCGAAATATTGATTTAATATTACACTGTTGAAACCCTTCTCACGACTGCCCTGTATGTACCAGGCAAGTATCGGGAATAAAGCATCGAAGTAATATACTATTATGTGGTGCTTACTCTACAATTACTTTTTTTGTTCCTAAATATACATTGTCACATGTTACTGAAAGAAGATAAATACCTGAAGATAGTGTCAAGTTTCGTAATTCAACATATCTTGAATTAGAGATTGATTTTTTTACTAAAAATTGTCCAAATGAATTATAAACAGAGATAGTTATATCTTTATACGATTTTTTAAAATTGATTAGTGAATGGTCAGATACCGGATTAGGGAAGATATCAAAATCAATATTGTCAAAAGCGTCTTTACTTTCTAATCCATCAGTTTTCAATGCACCCCATTGTATTGAATACAAAATGCCACTTGAATTATCATATTGCATTTCGAAATTTATCATAGTGTTTATTCCAACCGGAAATACAGTACTTGAAACTATTCCAGTATTACAATTTATCGAGTATAAATTATTACTGTTACCATAAATGTAAGTATGACTAATTTCATCAAAAGCAAATTCAATGGAATTATAGCCTGATGGTAACGTATCAATTGTAACAAATGTCCCGTTACTAATATTTATTTTAACAAGATACATAGAAGGCCCATCCATAACGAATCCATAAGGTATCCCGGTAGTATTATCAAATTGAAGTTCATTAAATGCAGTTGGGGCAGGGGTAGTTGTGATAATACCTGTATTAACATTAACTGAATAAAAGGAGCCTGAATTCTGAATAACATACGCATGATCAGCCTCTTCAAAAAAAGTTGTTCCGCCCCCATATCCAGATACAGGCAAGGTAGTTATAGTTGTTGTAGCAGCCGTATTGATATCTATAGAAGCAAGGGTCAATATATTTCCAGTATCACTATATAGTGTATATAGAGTATTAGAAGCATTGTCATAATGGAATTCACCTGCATTAAGAGTAAAACTTGCTTGAGAAAGTATAGCCCCTGTAATTGCATTTATACAATACAAACGATTATTTCCACTGCGGTCTATTCCATAAAAAATAAATCTGTGGTTATTATTATCAAATGTGGATACGCCACAATATATGAGCTCATCCCCAGGTATACTATCAATTATATTATCAGTTCCTGTATTTGGGTTGATTATTCCAATAAATTCTGATTGCCCTTTTACAATATATAATTGCAAAGTCAATAAAATTACCAGAATAGTCTTTAGATTTTTCAAATTTATTAAATTAAGTATTATACATAATGCCAGTGGTTGCTTCCAGTGCCGCAATAGAAAGTATTTTCCAATCTGTCGTGATTATGATTCAAATGTATAAAAAAGATTCTGTCAATCACCAAACTTCGGCATGAAAGCAGACACAGGTTAGCGGATCGTTGTATATGGTTTTCGTTACTCTTAGCTATTTATTTTTGATTATAATTACATTAATTCCAATCACAGGGCAGGGTATAGGCATCTCGAAATTAATTAATAATATCTCCTTTGATATTATCCAACTTTTCGCGCCATTTTTTAAGTTCCTCAGGTGTTTGTCTCGCCCAATCTGTTATTTCACCCACAATTTTCAATGGTGCCTGAGTTCGATACGATCGTGTGAGATTGCCAGGAAATTTTTTATCAGTAACGTTCGGATCATTTTCAAAACTCCCAGTTGGTTCAACGATATAAATACGTTCTTGTCCATCGCCTTTTGCCAATGAAGCAGCAAGTCCCGCCCCATTAATTAAAGCCGTAAAATAAATGTGATTCATTTTGAGATCAGCTTTGTAATTAGAAATGCCCCCTGCTGTCAGCAAATCGCCAACCTGCAAATCTGCTTTCGTCCCATGATAAAAGGGGCCTGTATCAGTAGGTTTATCTTTATATAAAGTTGCTAAGTCATAATTCGTTTTTGCTTTGTCACGGTCGCTTAAATCCTCATAGCACCTGGCAATTTTTAAATATATAGAAGGGAAAGCACTCTTAACAGAGTCGTCATTTATTTTTAAAGCAAACTGTAAAGCCGTTTCGAGCCATTTTAATTTGTCTGAATCATTTTTTTGATGTAAAGCTACAAAATGAGCAGCAATAAATTTTTCAAAGTCGTATTTCGCTTCTTTCCATGCTTGAAGAAATAACTCGCCTGCTTCTTCTGGTCTGTCCTTTTCTTCCATGCCCATACCTTGAAGACAAAGTTTGACGATATTGTTATTTGGTTTGAATTCCATTTACTAATTGTTTGGTTAAAAAATTATTTGTGTCAATTTAGTTAATTGTTCTTAGAACGATAAAGCATTTCACATTGATCACTAACGTAACCGTATATCTTGCAATGGCGGACTGTAAGCGGTAAACAGACGAGTCTGTCGAAATAATAATATTACAGGGCACTGATTAAACGTTTAAACCATGAGCCATTGAAGCAATATAAAGTTATCGGTTCGTTGTTATTGTCTGTCCTTTATATAATTTAGTTCAGTTACACCGCATGTAAATTGTCGAGTAGTCAATAGTTTTAGCTTTATTTTGTCTTTGATGTCTACAAACAATGGAATACCTTGTCCAAGAATAATTGGATTAACAAAAAGCCAGTAGCCGTCAATTAAGTTCAGTTGAATAAGTGAATGTGTTGCTGTGGGGCTACCAAAAAGCAAGATGTCTTTACCAACCTGTTTTTTTATTTCATTTATTCTGTCAGAAAGGTTGTCGTTAATAATTTTAGTGTTAGTAAAACCCTCGTCTTTCATTGTTTTTGATAAAACAACTTTTTGAACTTTGTTATACCACTTTGAATGTTCAATGTCGTGCTTTGTCGCTGTCAGATTGTCTCCAGCGGTAGGCCAGTAATTTTCCATCATCTGATAAGTTACTCGTCCATATAATGCAGTGTCACCTTCGCTTATCCGCATCCCGACATAATCAAAAATTTCTTCATCAACTTTAATCCAGTCCATTTCTCCGTTCAGTCCTGCCACAAAACCATCAAGAGATATGTGCATAAATGAAATTATTTTTCTCATATGGTCCTATTTTTTATTGTTATCTATGGTTTGTTACTATCTATTTACAATGGCCGCTTACTTATGTATTACTTTAACGCAGTACTAATTATTTTAATTTCTGTGTTCCAAAAACAGAGAAAATATTTAAAGCATAGGAATTTTTTTGTAAAGTTGATTCAAAGCTTTCTCAACCACTAGTCTTCTTTTGTTTTAGATACTCACATATTTTTACAATCAGATTAAATACTTCATCTATGGAATGATCTTCGGTATATTGACGTGTAAAACTTGTTACAGACCTGTCCCAGATAATTAGTTCCATAGTCGAAAATAATTGTTCATTTATAAATAAATACATTTTATCTACAACATTAAATTCCTTTTTAAAATTAATGGAGTAGATTTCATTAATAGATATATAATTCTCAGGAGAATAAATTTTGTTATATGTAATAAGTAAGCCATTCTCTTTTGTCCCGGAATTCATATACTTCACATATAATATTGGGGCATCACCCAAGGCTTGCGGAGCAAAGGATTCAGTAATTCCTGAATACTCCAGTTCGTCTATATCATCATAATAATGAACGTACGCATTTTCAGCCATCGATTCACGTTGTTTTTTTACCATTGCGAAAAGCTCCTTATCCTGCATTTGCTGATATCTTGTATGTAAAAATTCTGGGATATTAAGCGATACATTCAGGTCAAAGAAAAATGAAAGTAATTCTGTTGAAACTTTATACTCAAAGCTGAAAAGATACTCATCAGAGTTATATTTAAAATCTATTAAACCATCATCATATAGAAATTGTATCTCTGAAATTTTTAAAATATCAAGAGGAATAATGACTTCTTTAATAGTCAAATTCAATTTTCCCCCTTTTGTAGAAAAGGAAACAAATACATCTTCTCCCTGGTATTTTTCTTCTATAAGCTTGTCGATTGTTTCATTGCCTGAAATATAGAGCAATTGGACCTCTGCGTTTATTCCATTCATAATAATTTATTGGTTAAGATGTAAAATGCAAATACTGTTTCAGAAATAAAATATTTTCTGCAATTCCACTGATTTAACTTTATTACATGTGATTTCTTTTATTTCGGCTCTTCTGTAATTTTCGAGTCTATTATTTTGATCGAAACAGGCAACTTATGATACTTAAGTATAATTGCCATATCTTTTGCTTCATCTTCAGTAAAGTTTCCTGTAATCTGTGACTTACCATTAGGTATTTCGCCATTAACTGTTGGAAAAGTATAAACATAATTGTCAAGAACTATTGCTATACATCTTCCAATGTTTTCTTTAGTAATTTTTTTCCAGATTTCAGTACCTTCTGAATTCATAGTCATCGATATTTCTGAAGTACTATCATGCCCGGAGGTTTGGCGGGCATCAGTTATCGCATTGCCATCAATTGGAGCATTCTCATTATGGTTTGTTAATTTAATTGCGATAAGTCGAAGCATTGATTTCTTTTCATCGAAGGGTTTTTGTTCCCATAAGAGTTTCAGGTCTTTGGATAAAACATGTTCTACAATATCTGATTTCAGCATTGCATTCACTCTTGCAGTATCAGCAATTGCTACATATCCCACGGTAGGACCTTTACCATAATAATATTTTCCGTCTTTCTGATCAAATGCAGGTCGCAGGTATGCAAACAATGGATTCTTTTTAGCATACTCACCAAATGATATCTGTTCGTTATTTGTGTTATCCTTTAATGTGGAATCTGTTTTACCAATGCCTGACAGTCCCAGTTTTTTATTTGCTTCTTCAAGATCAGGATATATTTCTGAAAATTCATATGTTTCCCAGAAACCAAGATCACCTCTTATGCTTATAAGGGAAATTATTCTTTCAGGACTCAACACATGATGAATATCAAACGTAATAACATCTGCATTGACCATGATTTTTATATCTTCATCACCCAGCCCGCATGCAATCAGCCTTTCCTTGATGATATCAGTAGTTGCAGTAATATCCTTGGTAGACGATAATCCCTGGCATTTTAAATTAACAACAACATTCTTATTTCCCTTTAATGATTTACATTCCGTTAAAAGCAAGCAGAATAAGGTAACCACAATAAAAAAGCAGTTTTTAATTTTTATCATGTTTATGAATTTTATTATTGTTATCAATTATTGTGTAAATATATAAAACTTAATGGGCAAGTAAATGTGGCATTTTTAAGTATTCTCCAGAGCAATCAAATAAAAATAATATTTAGAAAATGTTTCTCGTGTATGTCAGTCAATCAATCTATAATTTATTTTTGCAGAGGTTATAACGACAATACGAGGCTTTTGCAAACGGTAAGTGTAAGTTTACAAGTCTAGAAAAATAATTTTAAGATGCACTGCTGAAACCAATCAACCACGAGCTATTGAAGCAATATTCTGTTAGCAACTGTTTATTTTTTTATAGTTTTTTCAATCGTTCTATTCGTTGCTTCCCATCCAAATTGTCTGGATTTAAATCCACTGATTTTTCGTAATTTATTATTGCCGATTCATTTTGATTATTTTTCATATATGCATTAGCCAGTGCATCATATGCACTCCAGGAATTAGATGATAATTTTATACTAATTTTGAAAACATTTATAGCAGCACCATAATTCTTTTTATCCATCCACATATTCCCAATTTCACTAATCTTATTCGAAAATATACTGATTAGTTTAACATCCATTCTAAAAAGAGTACTTGTAACATTGTTATATCTTATCGAATCACTCAAGACATCTTGATTTTTAAATAAGTCAATCTCATTACTTAACTCATTGTAGTTATTTAAGAAATCTTGGCCTTTTTTATTTGCTGGAAATAAGTCTGGAATAACCAAGCTATAGTCATTCTTTTTAATTTCTTGATTTAAATTAAATTTCACAACATGGGTATAATCACGAAAGTAATACAGATAAATAGTTCCTTCTTTTAAGTCATAAATGGTTGTATACATTGTACCACCACCCCAATCCCTTTCTTGATGCATTGTATCCATAACAGATGAACAAAAACTAATACTTGTATCCTTTTTGCTTTCCAATAGTCTTTTCCCTTTATGGTAAAAAGATATTTCTATTTCGCTTTCATCTTTTATCAGGGAAGGGTAAAAGTTTGAGAGAACATAGGATTGATTATTCCCAATAATAAGCGAATCTCCTTCGACAACAAGGTATTTTCCTGTTTTGTCTATGAATAAAAACATGGATGTTTCTAATCCGTGTAAATTATATTGACTAAAGTATTTTTTTACGTCGTCAACATTAGTGCATTTCTTCAATATATCCTTTAAAAAATCAAAACAAAGGTTTTTTTTCCCCAGTGTGTCATTGATCGCTAAATAATCCATTGCAAAACCATCGAAAACAAGACCTGCTTGATTCATCCCTCCTTGTGGCCAAAAATCATCATATCCTACATAAACAGCTCCATATTCTCCATTTTGTCCTTTTTCAAACCAAATCCGGTCATTGGGATTCCAAAAATCTTCATTGTTTCCAACCAATGTTTTACCATATATGGTCAATTTAAACATGCTGCAACATAAAGCGTTTTGAGTAAAAATTAATCCAACGATTAGAATTGATAAAATTATCTTTTTATTCATAGTAGGTTGTCTTTTTAATTAGTTACTAAGAAACTGTATTGCTTGAAATGGCTGACTGTCAGGCGAAGACAGACGAGTCTGCTGAAATAATAATTTTATTTTCACCTCTGAAACCCTCAACCACGAGCTATTGAAGCAATATGAGTTAATGCTACGTTGTATTTTGTTATCACAGTATTGTCCATAAAAATCAGTTAAAGACAACGATTTTTTCCAGTTTAATAGCTTCAGATAAAATTTTACTTTTCTGTTTTTTGCTAGAGGTTATTGTTATAACCAAATATTTGCGCTCAAGCTTTATTGTCAATGCATTTCCATCAAAGCAATTTAACTTCTATATTCGCTATTGGGTTCATCAGTATGATGATCTATTTTCTTTTCTTTGCGCTCTTTAATAATTTTTCTGACAAAGTCAATAGAATAAAGAACTGCAAGGATAAATAGCAAAATCGCCATAATTGCAAGTATGAATAAAATTTCATCATTTCCACTACCTGTTCCAGCATAGACGAAATGAAATGAAAGTAAAAAAGAAATTAAAATAATTTTCTTCATATTTATTATTTTTTGATTATTCAATATAACTTGTTTTCACAAGTAACTGTGTGATTTCTCTCGTAATTATCCATTTATTTTTGTTGTGTTTTTCTCCGGTTCTTTTATTTAAAATTAATGATAACGAATTTGTATTACTTGCAATGGCTTACTGTCAGGCGAAGACAGACGAGTCTGTCAAAATAATAATTTTATTTGCACCGCTAGTCACACTAAGAGTCCACTCTTCAGGACGTCTCGAAGTGCATTCAACCACGAGTCATTGAAGCAATATAAATTTATACACTTTGCATACTTGTCATATTTCTTATAATTCAATTTTACTTTTGAATTATTATTTTATTCATATAATTCACTTTCTCATTTTGCATAGTGAGCAAATATACTCCGCTACTTAAACCGCTCACATCAATTATATATGAAGTAGTGAAATTCAATTTTTTATTAAAGACTTCCTGTCCTTGAATGTTCTTTATTGTAATTAGATAATTCCTGTAATTACTATTTGGATTTTCAATTGTGATTTTCTCTGTTGCGGGATTTGGAAAAACTGAAATTACATTTTCTGTAACAATTTCTTTTATTCCTGCACCAAAATTATCATAAAGTGAATCTATATCTGCGTTACTTAAAGCGCAGTCATATATTCTAACATCATCAATTGCTCCATCAAAGAAGCGGTCTAAATTTCTGCTTACTCCAATAAGTGCTGTACTATGTCCAGCCGCTGATGAACCCAAAGTTCCCCTCGGGATTGAATCCAATACAACACCATTGATATAATATTTAATGTAAGTTGCATTGACTACAATTGCGGCATGATACCAAGTATTTGTTAACGCATTCTGGTAATTGTTTCCATTTCCACCTAAAAGATGTAATATCTGGTTAACGCCGGAAATTTGATTAACGAATATTCCAGTTGCTCCATATTGCATAGTTGGATTGTCAGAAATAAAGACATAGGCGCCGGGGTTTGGTGATCCTGTTGTAGGAAATACATTTGCTTTAAGCCATAAACTTAATGTTCGTTGAGTAAAATCAAAATCATCTGGCAAGTCAATATAATCTGATGTTCCGTTAAAAAGCAATGCGCTGTTGGGATTGCCAAATCTATCAGTTGTTGGAGTTGTGCCATGTAACACTCCATTATAATTATTTCCACTTTGGTCTGTTGCATTTCCATCTAATTTATATATAGCAACAGGCTGGCAATTTATTTCTCCTAAATATAATTGATTAATCTCAGCGTTACTTAAGGCACAGTCATATATTCTAACATCATCAATTGCTCCATCAAAGAAGCGGTCTAAATTTCTGCTTACTCCTATTAGCGCCGTGCTGTGACCGGCTGCTGATGAACCCAGAGTTCCTCTTGGAACTGAATCCAGTACAGCACCATTGATATAATATTTAATGTAAGTTGCATTGACTACAATTGCTGCATGGTACCATGTGTTTGTTAATGCATTCTGATAATTGTGTCCATTTCCACCTAAAAGATGTACTATCTGGTTAACACCGGAAATTTGATTAACAAATATTCCTGTTGCACCAAATTGCATAGATGGATTATCGGAAATAAAGACATAGGCGCCTGGATTTGGCGATCCTGTTGTAGGAAATACATTTACCTTAAGCCATAAACTTAATGTTCGTTGTGTAAAATCAAAATCATTTGGGAGGTCAATATAATCTGATGTTCCGTTAAAAAGCAATGCGCTGTTTGGATTGCCAAATCTGTCAGTTGTAGGAGTTGTGCCATGCAGTAAACCATTAAATCCATTTCCACTCTGATCAATGGCATTTCCATTTAATTCATATTGGGCAACCAAACAATTTGTCTGTCCGAAACTGCTGTATATGGATAATGTGAAAATCAGCAAAATAAGGGTTAAGCGAAAATTTAGTCTTTTCATAATTTTTATTTTTTTATTAGTTAGGTGTTTTGTCGTGGCTTTTTTAAATTTGTTTTAATTTGTGCCTTGTGTTTAACGATGAGCCTGAGTTACTTTGAAAGGCTCACTTTCAGACGAAGACAGTCGAGTCTGCCGAAATAATAATTTAAGTTGCACCGCTGAATTCATTTTATCAATGGCTATTGTGGTAGTATGAGTATCTAATACCATTTTTATCTTTTAATTATTAGTCTCTGGTTTTCTATCAGGTCTTTGGAACTAACAGAAACGGTGTAAACTCCGTTACATAAGTCGTCAATATTAATTTGTTGCTGATCTTGTGTCAAAAATTCTGATCTGACCAATTTCCCAATAGCATTATAAATGTTCACTGTAAAAATCGTATTGGTTCTATTTTCAATTGACATTGTAACAACATCCGACGCAGGGTTGGGATACATGGAAAGACCAGCAGTATTTGAATTTTGTGTTTCAAAAATGCCTGATGCCACTGTTGGTAAAACTAGAAATTCGCATAGACCTCCGCCATACACATTTGTGTAAGTCTGAAAATTTTCCTGGTAGAACTGGCTATAATTAGTGGTTCCTGGAATATATTTTATATTTGGTTGTAATATCCGTCCTAATTTTATTTGATTGGAATATGTTCCATTGTCATAAATATTATATATTAAACTATCAGGTCCCAATTTTAAACCAGTTCCATATTCGTATGGAAAACTGTGAATAAGTGTTGGTGTATAAACCGGATCTTGCAAGTCAATCTGGAATAATTCATTCGAAGAACCATTGAAGGCGTAAACGGTATAATATAATAACTTTCCATTTGGTGAAAATTCCACATTATACACGGTTGGCATTGAAGATGCATAACCCGTGCTACAAGTCTTAGCGGTGTTAGTCAAAAATTGTCCGTTTATATTATCAAACTGACAGGTGAAAACAGCACTTGAATATTGCAGGGCAAATGCTACATTGGAGATCCCAAAGTTAGTATTGGCTTTAGTATAGGTTATATCAATAATTGGCGAAGCGAAACTTCCTGCAAGCGGCATTTTTATAGCTCCTAGATCATAATCTCCTTGGTAAGTTACAATGTTTTTATCAATTTTATAAACCACATATTTTCTCTCATAACCTGGGCTTGGATAAAGGCTTACTATAAGCCATAGAATATCGCCATTGTTATCACAAGGTATAATCTTCATTCCTTCAGTAACAGTAGCAGTACCATAGATACCAGGTAAATTATGACTTGTGCCGAAGGTTTGGGATACTGCATTATAAAACCTGTATGTGATAGTGCCTGTATCCGCAGATGTTGCTGTGGCGCCCGTTTCATTTGAAAATATATAAAACACTTTGTAAGAAGCTTTAGTATCCGAACGAGGCACAGGAGCAATAGCCACTGGTTGTGAGCATGAAGGATTGCCTCCCAGATCCAGGCTGCTAACCATGTTGTTTAAGCTATCGAAAACATTTTTACCGTCAGTATAAAAAATAAGTTTTCCATTAAATGGATTTGTTACAACTGCCCATTGTTCGGCGCCGTTATTTACTGTAATATTATTGGGCTGTCCATTAGGAAGATTCACAACTGGATTTGACAAATTTCCAAAATACAATGTGGCATTTGTTGACCCGGTAATAGGTCGGCCAAAAATCCATATCCTGTCCTGAAGCTGGGAATAAAGTTTATTTCCAATTAAAACAATTAAAATAAAAATGTAGATTTTTTTCATTTTTATTTCGTCAGTGTGTATTGTGCTGACTCCGCACATTTAATAATTATTAATTAAAATATTAGCTATTGCTAGCAATTAGCTATCATATATTGCTTGCAATAGCTGACTGTCATTCGAATACAGTGAGTCTACCGAAGTAGCAATTTTATGTAACGCTGCTAAAACCCTTCAACCACGAGCCATTTAAGCAATATAATGTTAGGCACTGCATTCTTTACTAAACTGTCAATAGTAAGTCTAAATTCATATTACTAAATTTATATATTTTATTTGATAATTTTTTTTCAGAATTGTAAAAAAAACCTTTTGTAAATTCAATATGTCTTGCTCTTCCATTTGAGTTGTTTTCGCCACTAACAAATAATACTTCTTTGGTAGGCATTGATATTACTAATTTGTCATTTAGTACATTTTCAAATTGAGGCCAAACGTAGTCTAGTAAAATCACACTTAATACAAAAACAGCTTCAGCTTTTACAAATATCAAATTAGGAACTATGCTTTGATAACCAATGTTATCACCTATTCTCTTTTCTAAATTTATAATAGCAGCTTTATTAATTTCTTCAATATCATAGTCAATAGGAAGATCACTTTTCTTTATTAATTCTAATGTATTGTCCGTTGGAATTCCGTAAAATATAAATAAATCATCAGTTAAACTTTTTGTAATTGGTTCGTGTTCTTTAGGAATTGTAATCGTCTTAATTTCCAATTTATCGTCAGTCGAATTTGTGTTTTTTACCAAATGAGGATTATGAATCACAGGTAAAATATTTTTCAAATCAATCATTTTTCTTATTTTAATGTTGTGCCTAACTCATATATTGCTGCTATATGATTACAGCAATCCCTAATGCATTAGTAGACTTGTTTTATTTATTAAGAAATACTACCTAACTCTTTGATTATAATCGTTATTTTACAAAATATTAATTCGATAATTATACAAGCATTACTATACTTATTTACTTATTAAATATATATTTATATTCCAAATATAACATGCATAATTCATGCAAAAAAACAATTGGTCGAAAATATATTATCTGTAAATCGTCAGCAAAATGTTTACCAGTAATTGATTAATTTTAATGGTCCATTATAGTCCGATGACAAATTTATTGCATTATCAAGTAAAATCGGAAGGATATGATAATTATATTAGACATGGCTTTAATGTCGGAAAAATACAAAAAATCCGACATTAAAATTTTTATTTGTCGGATTTGAAATTATTGTTAATTCCAATTTTTCTTGGTCGGGTATTAATTTCAAAGCTTCCGATATTCAAAAATTTCTTGAAAATAATTATAATGGAAAATAAATTGGACTTTGAAAATTGCTTAAAAAGAGAGGTGAAATTGACCTTAAAAATGAAAATTTATTACCGATCCAAAAAAAAGACCTGATTTACAGGGCTTTATCTCTATTTTTTGTCGGGGTGGCAGGATTCGAACCTGCGACCTCCTGCTCCCAAAGCAGGCGCGATGAACCGGGCTACGCTACACCCCGAAATAATGAACTTTGTTTGTTAGGGTTGCAAAATTAGAAAAAAAAATGAGACTATTACTATTGAATAATTTATTTTTCAAATTTTTTTCTGAAATGTCAATATAAAAGCCCGCTATAGCGGGCTTTTATATTGGATGCGGAGTGGGAGGTCTTTGAACCTTCCTCTGTGTTGCAGTGATAGCAATTGTTTAAGGATTTGAATCATGTGTGGTAACCGAATTGGTACCCTGCGTTAACCTTTCTTTCAAATTGTTTCATCTCTATTCAATGTGGGAAGAATCCTTAATCAATTTCGCTTTCGGCAATTTTCTTTACTTCTAATTTGAAAAAAGTTTATCCATATCAGGAATTAATTTCAATATAGCAGTTGCAGCAGGTTCAATATTGCCATTCAGTGTTCCGGATCTCTTATCTCCACAGTAATTGATATCACCTGAAAAAACAACTTTTCCTTTGCTTGAACATGATAAGCTTTCTCCGTCTCCACCTGGACATCCGTCATTGTTCGCTGATGTGTCGCATCTGAGTTTCCCTGTTTCAAGAAGGTCGATTATATTCTTGAATTGTTCTTTTGTACATGAAAAAGTGGTATCGTGAAAATTTGTAAGAACACTTACAATATCTGGTTTAACAATAATTGTATAGTTGCGCGCTAAATGAGGAGGAACAGATGCATCATGATAAGAATATTGTATCTCATCTATATCCTGATTTTTAAAATCGAAACTCTTTCCATTGCTGCAGAATTGCAGGAAGGCAATGAACGGAAGGAGGAGAACAGTTTTTATTTTTTTCATGACTCTGCTTTTTAATTAATAATTATTCAATAACCGCAAATAAAATTAAACAATTATGAATTGCAAATCAATCCAATAATCATGAGCAATGCGAAAGGTGAAATAATTACATAGAACCACATTACAGGTTTCCATGCACCTTCCGTTTGTTCAGGTGGATATTTTAATCCCACTATATACCAGCAAAAAAGCCTGAAAACAGGAATGAAGATTGCGAATGACCATGTACCCACTATACGGTAATATTCTAAGGTTGTTGTGGGGGCAAATTCGCTAAACAGCATAGCATATCCAAGAAGTATGAATGCATCAATAAAAATATAAGAAGGGTGTGTTGAACAAAAATCTGAAAAATCAATTACCTGTAAACTCTTAGACACACTGTATTCGCTGGTTCGCCTGGGTTTTATTATTGTCCATATAAGCCATACCAGGCATGCAGTGCCCAGAATTAATGTTGTAATTAAATAGGAGAGGTCATCGTTTACTGTATTCTGTTCAATGTCCTGCGCAAGGTTGGCAATAAATCCAACAAGTAAAATCATCAGAAGAAATTCGAAAAAGATGATCCTTACAATTCCCGCAACTTTACTGAATGAGTTCATGATTTTTCGTTTTTAAATTTTCCACTAAGACACTAAGAGCACAAAGTTAAACGAAGTATAATTTTCTTATTACCTTAGGTTTCTTAGTTTCTTAGTGGTCTTATTTTAGTTTGTTTTTTAACATTTTACATAAAATGTTGCTCAATTGCCTTCCATATCTGTATTCTAATTAAAGTCTTTACTTTTTATAAATGATAAAAGTAAAAGCATAATCAGCATAAATGCCACTAATATTATATGTTTTAATGGTCAAATTAGGAGAGGAACTGTCCCATACTATAATACCAGGAGAAGCCAGGAGTGTTGCAACAACTACGTAATTTTGATATGAGAAGTTCTCTCCTGAAATAGAATATTGATAAATTCCGGAACCAGCAGTATGTGAGACTAATGTAACATTGGAAGTAGTAGAGGCACTTTGCAGGGCTCCTGAAGTATTTACTGAAGCATTTCCATAAGCAATCGGCACAAGACCTGACTGCCAGCTAGCACCTCCACTTGCATCGGAAGTAAGAACTTTGCCTGCACCGGGCGAACCGCCCGTTATTTTAACAGGGCCGCTGAAATAGCCTGCCCATGCGGTTGTTCCGTCGTGATAACCCAAGCCACCAAATATAGATGCACTGTATGCGCCTACAACACCAGCCTCGTTGGCCACTCCGCTTCCTTCAACATATCCGTAAATACCAGCCTGGTATGAGTTGGAATGCGATATGCCATAAATACCTGCATTGGGCGAAAGCCAGTCGCTTGCAGCGGTGGTAGCTGAAACTTTTCCCATCAGGGAATATTGCTGGTTATTATCAAAAACAACTACATTTGTATTGTTGTTGGCATATATATTACTGCCGCCAGTAGTCCACAAATTCGACCCCGCACCAGTAGGTCCCGTTGCACCAGTAGCGCCTGTTGCACCTATTCCTGTAGATCCCGTAGCACCTTTAGCTCCGGTTGCTCCTGCAGAACCAGTAGCTCCTGTTGCACCAGTGGTACCCTGTATTCCCTGGGCTCCAGTTGGTCCGGTAGCTCCCTGAATTCCCTGTGGTCCTGTAGCGCCAGTTGCACCATTGTTTCCTGCACTGCCCGTAGCACCTTGTAATCCCTGGGTACCTGTTGGACCAGTTGGTCCGGTAACTCCCTGGATTCCCTGTGAGCCTGTTGCACCAGCCGCCCCATTTGTACCATTGTTTCCGTTTGTTCCGGCTGCGCCTGTAGGGCCTGTAGCCCCAGTTGCACCAGGAGTTCCTGATGCATTTGCGTACAAGGCAAAGG
>Ga0224524_1000206_pt1 | contig 26450 bp, 23 predicted proteins | sample CFST75metaG_FD_179895 | JGI IMG/M metagenome (GOLD analysis project Ga0224524, IMG submission 179895) | Peat soil microbial communities from Stordalen Mire, Sweden - C.F.S.T75 | ecosystem: Environmental > Terrestrial > Soil > Wetlands > Peat | place: Sweden: Norrbotten County, Stordalen Mire... | reverse complement strand
ATTTTTCAATATATGTGGCACAATCATGATATTCTAAATAATTTATAACCAAATGCTCTTGATTGTATTTAAAAACTGTATCTCTAAAATCTTTATAATTATTTTTAATATATATTTCAAGATATTTTTTTGATTCATACCCTGACAGCAAGAGACTAATGCTACCTTCAGAAATTATTGCTTTGATGATATTTAATTTCGTTTTTTCATCTATTTTATTACTATTTGCATCATATTCAATTTCTGTAATTTGTTCCAATTTATCAACACAAGAAAGACGAACAACTTCATGATTTTTATCATTAAACAACCCTCCAGCCCTTTTTATATCATAAAGATCCCCATTGTTCTTAATAAAAATATCAACATACTTTTCAAATTCTATTTTTGATAAATTTAAATTAATAAGACCAATTATTACGTCATTATCATCTAAATTCCCAGATTTAAGAATTTTTTCTAAAGATTCACCTTGGAATTTATCAAAATATTTAAAACACTCTCTTCCATAACCAGAAGCAATAAGGTGCTCAAGAGTTTCATTATCATATTTGCCTTTTTCAGCAGCCTTTAATCCATACCCAATTGGATAAATTCTTGAATCTACTTTAGATTGAGCTAACCCAATCATTAGTGATTTTGGAATTGACTCACAGACTCCATTATCTTTATCTATATAATATGAAAGATCACTACCAGTTAAATTATTTTTAAACTGAGTATTCATTAAAATATCTATATCTGCCTCAGTAAAATAATTACCTTTACCATATCCAACAATATAATCTCTAAAATCTCTTATGTTCATTTCTAAAATATTTCTACTTGTATATTTTTTCAGATCAGTAAAATCATTAGCCATTAATAAAGCCATTTCTGATCGCTTGACTAGTTCTGGGTCAAGTCTTTTTTTGTCATTTTTATTTATTTTTTTTCTTTCATCCTCTAAAATAGATTTAATCCTAGATATCAAAACTCCTTTCATTTCTTCAAATGTTTTGTCTTCATCATATTCAATTAAATTACCTTGAGCTACTTGAACTTTTTTGACGCTTTCTTCTAAATCAAGTCTGATTTTTTTTTCATATTCTTCAAGAAGTTCATCATCTGGACATAGTGCTCCTAAAAGAGGTAAAATTTCTTTTTTGTATCTATCCTCAAAAGATATTATTTCTTTATCGTTTTCTTTCTTTTCAATTTTAGGAGGTTTTTCTGTCATAAATTTTATATTATTCAAATTTTATTTCTCCACCTCCACAAACTTTAGTTCTTGAATATTTACCGGGCTAGCAAGCAGTGCTTTTTGGAAAGAGTCTCGAGGATCAGAAATTATTGTAGAAACAGTTGCTAAAACATAAGGATAAGTTCCAGGCAAAGTGACCTCTACTCCTTTTTCTAAAACAAAATCTCTAGGTAAAACCATTTCAAAATTTCCACCCCCACGACCGACAGCTTCCATATATGCATCTCTGCCAACATATTTTCTAGAATGATAATCTTCACTAGTATAAGCTTCACTACCAGATCCAGGCACTAAAGAAACAATAGCTTCAATTTTTTCTCCTGGGTTTGAATATAAAATAACTTTTGAAGAATCGGCATATGTTTCAATAATATGTCCAATCGGAACATTACCAAAAGCAAAAACTCTCTGCCCTACTCCTATACCTTGATTTATTCCTGCATCAATAATAAAAGTCCCATAAATAGATTCTTTTGGTTTTGATAGAATAGTAGCCAATACCATATTCACTGCTCCACTCTTGCGTCCCAATATTTCTTTAATTTTATTATTTTCATCTACAATAGAATTATAGTTAGCCATTTTAGCCCCACTTTCATCTAATTGAGATTTTAAAATTTCATTCTCTTGCAATAAAGCTTTCTTAGAAGAAAGACCTGAACTTAAATCTGAAAATTTTTGACCGATACCATTCCCTAAAATTAAAACAGGACGAAAAATAGAATGTGAAGCATAAGATAAACCTCTTGAAATTCCATTTCTGAAAATAAAAAAAACAAATAAAACAACAATAACTAATATTATTTTATAAATTCTACTATTTTTTTTTCTTTTATTATCTAGGAGGTAGTTCATTCTGATTACCAATCAAAACCTCTTTATAAAATTCAATATCATCTAATACAATACCGGTTCCTCTAGCAACAGCAGAAAGAGGATCTTCTACTACATAAACTGGAATTTTAAGATTATTTTGCAAGAGTCTATCGAGACCATTCAATAAGGCACCTCCTCCAGATAAAGTAATTCCTTTATGCATTATATCTGATAAAATTTCTGGCGGAGTTGTTTCTAACACATCCTTTACTCCTTCTATAAACCCTTTAAGAGAAACAGAAAGTGCTTCACGGATATCTGAGTCAGTAACCACTACTTCACGTGGCAAGCCAGTCAATAAGTCTCTTCCACGGACTTCTGTCTCCATATATTCACCGGGCACAGCAGAACCAATAGCTATCTTTACCATTTCAGCTGTTCTATCTCCAACTAATATCTTAAACTCATCACGCATATAAGTGATGATGTCATTGTTCAATCTGTCTCCGGCTATTTTTAGATTTTTTGATTTAACAATTCCTCCAAGAGAAATAACTGCGATATCTGTAGTCCCTCCTCCAATATCAATAATCATGGAACCTACTGGTTCTTTAATTGGAAGCCTAATACCGATAGCCGCAGCCATAGGCTCTTCAATCAAAAAAACTTCACGTGCTCCAGCAGAACGAGTAGCATCGTAGACGGCGCGAGTCTCCACATTTGTCGTACCTGAAGGAACACCCACGAGAACTCTAGGTCTAGCAAACTTTTTTGATATTTTATTAGCTTTGTTTATTAAATAAGAAAGCATTTCTTCGGTAACTTCAAAATCAGAAATAACTCCATCTACCAATGGTCGAACAGCTCGAATGTGTCCCGGGGTTCTGCCCAACATTTCTTTTGCTTTTTCACCTACCGCTAGAATCTGATTGGTCTTTTTATTTACAGCCACCACAGAAGGCTCGTTGATTACGATGCCATGACCTTTCAAATATACCAAAGTATTGGCAGTACCTAAATCTATCCCGATATCATTTGAAATTAATTTGTAAAATTTTTCTAACATAAATTAAGCTTTCAATACTTTCAATAATTCATCTATGCTGATAATCTTTCCTTTTTCTTCATTACGTTTCTTTACTTCCACTCCCCCTTCTTTCAAGCTTCTTTCTGAAACTAAAATTCTATAAGGAATACCAATCAAATCGGCATCGGCAAATTTTTCCCCAGCGGACATTTCTCCACGATCATCAAATAAAACTTCCACTCCAGCTTTCTGTAAATCTATGTAAACCTTACCAGCTTCCTCTAGAACCTTCTTATCTTCCCCTAGTACAAGTAAATGTGTTTGAAATGGAGCAATTGATTCTGGCCATATAATACCTTTGTCATCTGACAATACCTCCACAACTGTACCCATAAGCCTCCCAAGACCTATTCCATAACTTCCCATTATTACTAACTTATCTTCACCCTTTTCATCTTTATATTTTAAATCAAAAGGTTCTGAAAACCTAGTTCCAAGAGAAAAAATATTTCCCACCTCAACAGCCTTTTGCTCAACCAAATTTTCTCTTTTTAATTGAAGAGTGTCTAATACTTCATCATTTAAAACTTCTTTATTGACTGCAATAGCTGAATTCTCATCTAAATATATAACATCTTCTCCTACAGAAGTAATCGTCTGAAATTCGTGAGAAAACTTTGAAAAAGATCCACCAGAGGCAAAAGTTAAGTAAGTCAAATGTCCGATGCCTGTTCTTTTGAAAATATTTTGATAAGCTATTTTTGCTTTTTCATAAAAATCATTATGCTCTGCTTCGTCTTTTGAAAAAGAATAAAGTGCCTTCCAGTAAAATTCTCTACCTCTCATTATCCCTGATTTGCTTCTTACTTCATTCCTAAAAATCTCTTTAAAATCATATGGGTAAACTGGTAAATCTTTATAAGAACTTATGTATTGTTTTAAAATGTTTGAATATGCTTCTTCATTTGTAAATGATAAACCAATCTCTCCCCCATTCTTTAATTTTGTTTTAAACCAAACATCAACCTTTTCATCATCCCAGCGATCTGACCTTTCCCATATTTCTTTGTTTTGAAGTGCAGTAGTTTTCATCTCTGTACCACCAATAGCATCCATTTCTTCTCTGATTATATTTTCAATTTTTTTAATGACTCGAAGTCCTAATGGTAAAAAACTATAAACCCCAGCCATCTCTTTGTGGATAAAACCAGCACGAATAAGAAACTCCGCATTTTTAGATACCTCCTCTGAAGGAGCCTCTTTCCTCGTTTTTGTGAAAAGCTTTGATTGTCTCATAGACTCCATATTAACCGAAAAAAGCCTTTTTGGCAAAGATTAAAAAATTTGCAAAAATAGAGGCTTTTTGGTAGAATACTCAAATGCAAAAAATAGAAAACAAAGATGGAATTGTAGAAGAAATGTTTAAAGCAGGAGCCCAGTATGGCTACTCTAAGACCAGAAGACACCCTTCTGTTTCTTCTTTTATATATACCACTAAAAATAAGACAGATATTATAGACCTAGAAAAAACAAGTAAAATGCTCGAAGAAGCTTCCGAATTCATAAAAGAACTAGGAGCTAAAAATAAAGTAGTCCTTTTTGTTGGGACAAAGCCTGAAACACAGGAAGCCATCAGAACAAAAGCTGAAGCATTAAATATGCCTTACGTTGTAGAACGCTGGATTGGAGGTACTTTGAGTAATTTCACAGAAATAAAGAAAAGAATCGCTGAACTTGAAAACTACCACAAAGAAAACAAAAGTGGAGAACTTGAAAAATACACAAAGAAAGAAAGAGTCGTTATGGCTAAAAAAATGGAAAAGCTTGCAAAGTATTACACTGGCTTAATTCCACTCAAAAAGGCACCTGATGCATTATTTATAGTAGATGCTAAAGCAGAACACATAGCAGCAACCGAAGCTAGGAAATCAAACATCCCAGTTGTTGCTCTTGTAAACTCAGATTCAAATATTAAAGGCATAGACTTCCCTATCGTTGCAAACGATGCTGGAATGCCATCTATCAAATTCTTTGTTAACGCAATAGAAAAAGCTTATAAAAACGGTCAAATGTCTATGACCGATAAAAAAAATTAATAAAACATTATGTCTACAACAATAACTACTGAATTAGTTAAGGAACTTAGAGATTCAACTGGTATCTCTGTTATGCAATGTAAAAAAGCCCTGGAGGAAGCAGAGGGTGACATGACCAAAGCTTTAGCTATTCTTAAAAAAACAAGTTCTGACATAGCGACCAAAAAAGCTGATCGTAATGCTAAAGATGGAGCAGTCATGATCAAATCTGAAAATGGCAAAGCTTTATTGCTTGCTCTAAGGTGTGAAACTGATTTCGTATCTAAAAATGAAGACTTCGTTTCCTTACTTTCCAAATTAACAGATATGGCTTTTGCTGATGGTGAAGAAAAAATGAAAGAAAATGCAAAAGACTTAATTGATCCAATTATTCAAAAAACTGGAGAGAACATTCAATTAGGTGATTCATATTTAGTAGAAGGCAGTGTTTTGGGTACTTATGTACACAACAATAAATCTGGGGTTATTGTCAGCCTAGAAGGTGGCACAAGTGAATTAGCTAGAGACATCGCTATGCATATCACAGCCATGAAGCCGGAATATATAACAGCTGAAGAAATAGACGCTGAAACAAAAAGCACAATGGAAGAGATTTTCCAGAAAGAAGTTGCTAACGTAAGCAAACCAGAAGAAATCAAGAAAAAGATGCTTGAAGGTAAAATCAATACTTATTTCAAAGAAAAAACCCTAGTAGAACAGCCATTTATAAAAAATGGAGATGAGACTGTTGGTAAACTTTTAGAAAGATCAAAAGCTAAAATAAAAGAAGTAAAACGTTATACAATCTAAATTAAAATAATATGTATTTCCCATTAATTTTATTTTTCGTATCTCTTATAGGGATTACTGTAATGATCGGAAAAAAATTAGTTTTATTAAGAAATCAACCGGTAATAATAACTGAAGAAGAATTTATAATTCAACTTCCAGACTTAAAAGATTTAAGACACAGCCTTACACAAAAAACAAAGAAAGTTAGTTATATTATCCTTGTAAGAATCTTTCGTCTCTCTATCAGGTCTTCAAAGTTTTTAAAACATAAATATAATCAATCAACAGATAAAATAAAACACCTAATAAGAAAGTACGTACCAAAACACAAAGAAACACAAAAGGAAGTATCAGGTTTCCTTAAGAAGGTTTCAGAATATAAAAATAGAGTAAAAGAGATAAAAGATAAAGTAAGAGAAGAAGAGAACGAAAACTTGTAGAAAGTTCAAAATATGTTATATTAAAACAACATAAACGTAAGCCGCCTTAGCTCAGTTGGTAGAGCAACGCTTTTGTAAAGCGAAGGTCCTCAGTTCGAATCTGAGAGGCGGCTCTGAAAGAAAAAGCTCAATAATAACGACAAGGTAATTATATAAATCCCGTTGGGATTATTCGAATCTGAGAGGCGGCTCAGCTTTAACCACCCCTCTAATTAAGGGGTGTTTTTATTTTACTAGGTATAAACAAAAAACTATATTATAATTGTATTATGAATACACTTATAAATTCACAAGTTTTCTTTTTTATCTCTTCCGTAGGTTTTGTAACATTATGGATTTTAGTAGCTATCTTCTTGTACCATCTTATAAAAGTTACAAAAATTTTTTCTAGAATTATGGACAAGGCAGAAAAAGATATAAATGAAATTGGTGATACAACCAAAGAAATGCTTGAAGATTTAAGAGACAATAGATTTTTTAGCTTTATCTTGGGGAAAAAGAAAAAACATCATAAAAAATAAAAAATAAATAGTCGTAATGATTTTATTATAAAAACAATTAATAATTAATTAAAATATAAATATATGGTAAGTAAAAAAGCAACAAAAAAGAACGGAATTTCAACAAGCAAACTAGTAGTAGCTGGAATAGGTGCAGCTGCAGTAGGAGCAGGAGCAGGAGCATATTATTTTCTAGGACCTAATGGCAAGAAAAACCAAAAAAAAGCTAAAGTATTAATAAACAAAATAGAAAAGAAAATAGAGGAAAAAGCAAAACCAGTCATCAAAGAAGCAAAGAAAGAAATAAAAAAAATAGAAAATAAAACAAAGCCTACAGTCAAAGAAGCAAAGAAAGAAATAAAAAAAGCTGTAAAACTAGTAAAAAAAGTTACAGCCAATACTAAAAAGAAAGTTATTAAAAAATAATTTCTTAATCAAAATGAAAAAAATATTACACATGCTAGTACTTACAATGACTCTGTCAGTTTATTTGCCTGTACTTGCCCAAACAAGTGATTCGACTATTGGCTGTGTCCAAGCAACATTTACAAAAACTCTCCAAAAGATACAAACTGGAGATTCCCAAATAAGAAAACTGCAAGAATTTCTAAAACAATTTCCAGACATTTACCCAGAAGGACAAGTCACTGGTTCTTTTGGGCCTCTGACGGAAAGTGCCGTCAAACGTTTCCAAAAAAATAACAACTTAACTCCTGATGGTGTTGTCGGTCCAAAAACAAGAACAAAATTAAATGAACTTATGGCAAGTAATTCCAACACTCCCCTTTGTACAATAAATAAAACCCTGCCCCTCACTTCGACTATTAAAAAGAGCACCGTAACTGGAACGACCGGAGCGACGGGTGCTACTGGTTTAACTGGTGCCACTGGAGCAACAGGTCCTGCTGGTATGAGTATTGGTGGAAGAACTGGAAAAACTGGGGCAATTGGAGCAATAGGTTTAACTGGCTTAACTGGAGCTACGGGAAACACTGGAGCAATTGGATCTGTCGGTGCCACGGGGCTAACTGGTGGAACTGGTGCTACAGGATCCACCGGTAGCACTGGAGCAATTGGGCAAACAGGTGTTGCCGGAACAGCTGGTGCTACAGGATCCACTGGTAATGTTGGCGCAACTGGTAACGTTGGATTAACAGGTCCAGCAGGAGCAATTGGTCCAATAGGGTTAACTGGATTACCTGGAATAATTTCATCTGCTCAATATGTTCAATTAGGAGCACAGCCAGCACCAATTGCCGCTGGTGAGGCTTTTACTTATACTGACGCTATACTAGAAACACCCAGTATTATAGCCACAACTACTGCTGCCCCAGGTGGTACAATTTTCACCTTACAAAATGTTGGTAGATATGAGATAACTTATCAAATGGTCTACCCTACTGATGGTGGTGTTGTTTTATACCTCGGAACAACGACTTCAAATATGCTACCTCTTCCATACACTATGATCGGGAAAACTGCCGCGGGTACTATGAGTGTAAGTGGAAATATTATAATAGAAACAAATACTCCAAATTCAGTTTTAAGCTTAAACGCTGCAGCTGGAAATTCAGTGGCTATTGAAATACCACCAAATTCCAGTACTACAAATCAAAGCGCGACAACTATTTCAATCAAACAAATATCTTCCTAATTAATCAAAATAAAAAACCCCTTAAATAAGGGGTTTTTTATTTTTACTCTTACTTTTCCCTATCAGTAAATACAACTAATCTTTCTGAATGACTTTTTTTTACTGCATTCCAAGTTCCAAAACAAGTAATTAAATTGAGGTGTGCCTTTTTATCATCCAAATTAAATACCTCTGGAGCATTTACATTGGGCGCATAACTTTTAACTTCACGTACTACAAAAGCTACAGTTACACCCTTATCATCTACTGTGTATATTTTATCCCCTTTCTTTAGTTTATATAAGCTATCAAATACAGCTGGTATATTGTTCTTCCAACCAGAATGTCCGTCAAGAATAGAGCTCCCCACTTCTCCAGGGCGTGCTCCTAGATTAAACCAAGCTGCGTCACTTGGACCTTTGGGCACATCAACTGCTCCAAGTAATGTGAGACCGACAGACTCAATCGGAGCATCAATATTTATTTTGGGTATTTTGAGACGTACAGGAATTCCAAAAGTTACTGGATCTTTTTTGTAAAAAGCGGTAGTGCTCGTAGTAAAAACAAGCACAAATCCTAGAGAAAAAACAAGTACTGAAAAAATGAATATAAAGGATTTTTGTTTTGATAAGATTTTTAACTTCATAAGTTTTCAAAAAATTGATAAATGCAGGAGCCAAACAAAAATATACTTAGCTCCTGTTTTATTAATCTTTATTAATACTTCAAATTATTTAGCTTGTTTCCTAAGAGAAAAACCTAGAAATACTAAACTCCCCAAGACACCTCCTGAAATAATAATATTCCAAGGAATATTACTTTGTTTAGGTGGAAGTCCTGTTTGAGGTAAACCAGGAATAACTACGAGGACAGTAGCTAATACTGAGTCTTTGACAACTACCCCATTAGCTTCACCAGTAGCTACTGCAGTATTTGTAGTAGTTTTGGTAAGTCTTGTTTGGCATGTATACACCCAAGTCTCTGTGTTTTCAAGTTTTGAATTATTGTTTATATCACCAGAAATATATTTTACAGGACTACACGTATCATCAGTTAAGGTGATATTACTTAATGTAATTGTTCCTGGATTTGTTATTTTTTCAGTATAGGTAACTATTCCAGGTCCTGCATATAATCCAAGTGGACTAAAAGTTTTAGTGACATGAATTGAAGGTTGGGTCGATGATGGCACTACTGATATTGAGTGAGATCCACCAGATGAAGAACCACTAGAAGCAGGATGATATGTATTCACGATAGTACAAGTAATGTCGTCACCATTAACAAGATTTATTGTATGACCAACAACAACTACTCCACCATTACAAGTCCATAAACCTCCTGTATAATGAGAACCTGTTACTTCAGTAAGATCATATGAACCAGCAGGAACAGATACACCTGTGACAGATCCCGTACCACTAACACCAGTTATTGTTGCAAGTAAACCAGTAGCAGTTAAAGGAAAGTCTGTAACTAATAGATGTCCTCCAATTATTGTTTTTTGTAATGTTAGCTTTGGTGCAGCTGAACATGCTATAGGCACCGTAATAGTATTAGAATCAGTTGTAACTGTTGTAGCAAAAGACAAAGCTCTTCCTAATAGATTTGCAAAATGACCCAATGTAATACCAGCATCATCAATAATAGTTCCGATAAAAGTAGGACCTACAGGGGGAATTCCTCCAGTAGTAAATGCTCCAATACTTGTGCCACCAACAGGTGCCCAAAATACATTACACTCTGAAGCTCCGTTTGCTAATGCAATAAAAGAATCTGCTCCTGTTGTAAGAGCACCTGTTGACTTAAATATCCAAACATTTCCCGTTCCACCTGGAGCAGTTAAGTCTAGAGTTACTGTACTTGATAATGTTATATCCATTGCGCCAACAACAGAATAACAACCAGGTGGAAAAGTTCCTGGTGGATTAGTTCCTATAACTACAGCATCCAATGTTCCACCTATTGGTGTACAAGGTTGACCATTAAGAACAGCCAAAGCAGTAGCTTGATTTACACCCGCCAAGGTATGTGTGGCATCAGCTGGATGCAAGGCACCGGTTACTGTGATTGGTGGAGTTACTGGTGCACCAGCAACTGTATAGCCAATGTCTCCATTGATAATAGTCTGTGGAGGGGTATTAGAGTTAGTAAAAGTACTTGAAAGAACACCAAAAGTTGATGTCGCTCCAAGAACTGGGGCCACTGCTGCATGAGCAACAATTGGACCAACAATGCCAAACATAAACACGATAACCGAAAAAGTTATCGAAAACTTTTTGAACATTTTCATATATTTAATTTTTATACCTCACTAGTTAATAATGGCACTCTATCGAATATTTTTTTATTCGAGGGTACTCTTAAGTTAAGAATACCATAATAACAGTATTAACCCTATTAAAATGGGGAACAAGTTTTTATTTATTTCTTAACGCTAGTAGCTTTCTTAGTCGTTGTAATAGGTTCTTGAAGCTTAAAAGACTGTTTTATTCGAGATTCTAGGGCTTCTACACTCTGAAAACCAGTCAAACGCTCATCGTCAATAACCACTGCAGGAAGAGCTGTGTCTTTAATCTTATATATATCAAGCATAGCTTTTACGGCTGAAAGGTCAGTACTGAAATCAAAAGAGTAAACGCGAAGTTCTGGGTATCTTTCTCGCAAAGAAGAAAGGACAATTCCCTGCTTCTCACATTCACTACAATTCTGAGCAGTAGTATAGAAATACAAAACGAAAGCTGATTTCACCCCACATCTGGAAGAAATCTTTTTCATCAAAAGATAATCTTTTATTTCAAGCAAAGAATAATATTTTCTTAAATAATTAACTTCATCTGTATTTCCAATATTCTTTTGGCTCCATTCAAGCTTATTACCCAACTCACTCATCTCGCTCGATAAGGTAGAATCCGATATATTTTTGCAAGAAAGCTCAGACAAAAGAGAGTATTGTGTTTCTGAAGATAAAATATCTATCGAGATCTTGTCTTGAATTCCTTGAAGTTGGTTTAATTTTTTACTACTAAAATAATCACTTATATAAAAAGCAGTTAAAAATAAACCCATAGTTATAAAAAAAACTATCACATATCTTTTCCAATCAAATTGTTTTTGTGTTTGCATATTATTGTTTTACTGTTTTAACTTCCCTTTCCAGAATCCAACTTGATTCTTTGTCTCTGGTGGCATTTATAAGTGCCTTGAGAACCCAAAACGGCGCAATTAAACTATAAATAATCATAAAGTAAAATATATCAAAAGATATACGAAATTTACCCTCCAACATTCTTCTCCCTAAAAGTAACGACGTCAGAACTGAAGTATATAAAATAATTGATACGAAAACAATCGTTTTTGTATTAAAGAAAAAGAAATCAAAATGCATACTGACAAAAGAACTATGAAACCCGACAGCGCTAATTTCAACTATTTTATGAATTACAAAATTAATAAAATTATAAACTATCATTGCGAATAAAAATACTACTGATAAAACCGAAATAATACCAGACGGCAGTGTAAAGAACGCCAACGTTCCATATCTCTTTTTAAAGAAAAGCCTTCTGTAGTCCATGGCATTACGAACAAAACCATAAATCCATCGAAGTCTCTGACGATAAAGTTTTTTAACTGAATTAGGCACAGAAGTATAAACATAAGCATCTGGGCAATGTTCAATCGTATAATGATTTTCTTGCATTCTAAGGGCTATTTCCTGATCTTCTGTATTATGGGCATGTCTATAAGGACCTAAATCATCAAACACCTTCTTTCTAAAAATAGAAAATGGACCAGGAGTGACGTGAATTCCACCCAAGAAAGCTAACATCTTTTTATTGTAGATGGCCATATCATATTCAGCTTTTTGAGCTCCCTGAATAATGTTTTTAGGTTTATCTACTATTATTGATGGGGCTACTGCCATCGTGTCCTTCTCATCGAAATAAGTCATAATTCTCTTTAACGCTTGAGAATCTACAAAAGAATCTGCATCTAAACAACCAAGGAAAGGAGTCGTAACTTTACCAAGAGCAAAATTAAGCGCTGTGTATTTACCTCCATTTTCTTTTTTAAAAATTTCAATATTATCAAATTTCTCAAACTCTTGAATTACCTCCCAAGTATTATCAATACTTCCGTCATCAATAACCATTATTCTAAGTTTATCTTTTGGATAATCTAAATCTAAAAGAGAATTTATTGTACCAGCGATAGTTTTCTCCTCGTTATAACAAGGAACAATAACTGTGACCCCAGGATATTCTTTTAATTCAATTCTTTTATCTCGAATTAAAATATGCTTTCTCCTTTCAATAAAGGTAATAAGAAAAAATACCTGCACGTAGACAGATAAAAAGGTCAATATATATATTATCCAGGACAGTATATTCATAATTTAATTAATATGATTATACCATTTTATAGCCGAAAAAGAAAGAGCCCAACTAAATGAAAGCTCGGGCTCTTTCTATGAAAACTCTAAAAATTATTGAGGTTTTTCTTCTACTTTTACTTCCCCTCCACAAACACCACCAGGGCACTTGTCGCACTTCTTGCACTTGCAACCAAAAATTTTCATAACTGCTGCAACACCAACCAAAACATAAATGATTGCCTCAATGGAAGGCATTCCACCAAAGATCATATTAACTAAATTCCAAGATTTTCCTATGAGCATTCCTAAGCCCACAAAACCCCAGTTTACTCCTCCTATAATCACCAACCACTTTGCTATTTTGATTGGAGAACACCCTTTATTTTTTCCACACATATTTTTTAAATTTTACCCCGTCAAAGCGAGATAGATTAATTTATAAAAAGACCTTTTAATACATAAATTGTAGCATATATAAAAAAACATGCTACAATAGTGTATTATTAATAATACGACCAAAGGTCGTTATAATAGAAAACATAATGGAAAACAAAAAAAATCAATTTAATATAGCCATGGCTGTGGTTGTCGCAGCAATAATCATTGGAGGAGCAATACTTCTTCGCGGTGGTAAGCCAAGTTCTCCTACCCCTACTAAGGGAGAGAACCCAAGTCCATCAGCTCTTCAAGTAAAACCTATATCTGCTAACGATTTTGTATTAGGAAATAGAAATGCAAAAGTTGTTCTAGTAGAATATGCTGATTATCAATGTCCTTTCTGTGGAAAATTCTTCACAGAAACATTAACTCCCCTAACCAAGACATATATTGAGACAGGTAAGGTAGCTCTAGTTTATAGAGATTTCGCTTTCTTAGGTAGTGAATCCGAAAAATCAGCCGAAGCTGCAAGATGTGCAAATGATCAAGGAAAATTCTGGGAATACCATGATTACTTATTCACTCATCAAAATGGAGAAAATCAAGGATCTTTCGCAGACAAAAACCTAAAGACCTTTGCAAAAACATTAGGATTAAACGAAGCAGATTTTAATTCATGTTTAGATTCTGGAAAATACACACAAGCAGTAAAAGATGCTACAGCAGAAGCTGGAACAGCAGGAATAAATACAACTCCATATAGTTTCATAATGAAAGATGGAAAAGTATTAAATGAAGTAAAAGGTGCTTACCCTCTTTCTGATGTAACTGCAAAAATAGAAGCAGCATTGAAATAAAATTTCAAAAACGTTCATTTAAAAATCCCCACATTGTGGGGATTTTTTATTAATCAAAATAATTTTTCAATCTTGCGATTTTTTCATGTTGGCGAAGTTTTTCGTGCACCTTTGCTTCAATCTGACGAATACGTTCACGAGTGACTCCGAACTCTTCCCCTACTCTTTCTAGAGTATGTTGAATCCCATCCACCAAACCATAACGCATTTCTAGAATCTTTCTTTCTTTTGGATTTAATTCACCTAGAACTTCACGAATTTGATCCGACAAAATTCTACGAGATGATTCTTGGTCTGGGCGCAAAATCTTATCATCTGGAATAAAGTTTTCTAAAGTTGATTTATCTTCATCATCACCGATAGGCTGTTCTAAAGAAATAGTTTCTTGACTAATATTTTCAATCACGTGAATTTTTTCAACATCGATTCCCATTTCGGTAGCTATTTCTTCAGCTAGTGGTTCACGACCTAAATCTTGACTGAGTCTTCTGTATGCTTGTTTGTATTTTGAAATTGTTTCAACCATATGCACTGGGATACGAATAGTTCTTGACTGATCAGCTAAAGCACGAGTGATAGATTGGCGAATCCACCAAGTGGCATAAGTAGAAAATTTGTAACCCTTAGTCCAATCAAATTTTTCAACAGCCTTAAATAATCCTAAATTACCTTCTTGAATAAGGTCCAAAAGGGTTAAGTCTGCACTTCGGCCTACGTATTTTTTAGCAATAGAAACCACTAAACGTAGGTTTGCTCGAGCTAAAAGATTCTTTGCTTCTTCATCACCTGCTTCGATACGTTTTGCTAAATTCTTTTCATCACTAGCGTAAATAAGAGAGTATTGACCTATTTCCTTCAAATACATTTGAATAGAATCGTGTATAGTAGATTTATTTAGATCTTTATCATTAACGTCATTATCAAGATTTAATAAATTTCCACCTTCCAATACATCTACCCCAGCAACAGAAAACTTCTCATATAATTCATCTAAGAATAAGATATTATTCTCAATGTCAGGAAAAGTTTTTAATATCTCATCATAAGTTATAAAACCTCTTTTCTTACCTTTCTTTATCAACTCATCTGCAACATCCGATAAGACCTTAGCTTTCTTTTGTGTGGCTGAAAGTTTTTTGGGTTGTTCTTTTTTAGATTTAACAACCTGCCTCGCCGAGTCAAGGCGGGCTTTTTTTGCTTTTTTTACTGTTTTTTTAACAAACTTTTTTACCACCTTTTTTACTTTTTTAGGCTTTATTTTCATCACCTTCTTTGCTTTTACTTTTGTTTTTTTATTTTTTTTCATATAAATTATTTATTTTAAACGACCATTTTTAATATTTTGTATTTTCTTATTTATTTCATTTATTTCTTTTAAAATTTCAACCGACTTCTCGTTATCTTTTTTATTTTCATATATCCTTAATTCTTGCATTTTCTGAGATAATTCTTCTTTTAAGTATTCCTCTTTTAGATTATCTAATAATTCTAAAACATCTTTTTCTAAATTTGGATTCTCTCCATAAAAAACTTCTGCCTCAAAAACCAAATCTTCTTTATTATCTTTAAATTTATCCAATAAGTCTTCTTTTTTAATATTTAAAACTTCTGCTAATTCTTTATTTATTTTTTCAACATCAATAGATTTATCCGGAAGTCCATTCTGCCAAAATATTATACCTAACAGTCTCTTTTCAATATAATCTTTTCTAAATACTTTTGTTTCTAAATCTTTCACTTTTTTTATTTCTTCCTTTTCTCCTTCTAGTTCTTTTTCAGTCTTAATTAAATCTTCCTTTAAGGCACTTTCAGGAATTCCTGAAGCATCACTAATCTTCTTTAAAAAATGAGCTTTTTCAATAGAACTTTCCAATGCACTAACATATGGTAATACTTTTTCCTTGATTTCCCTACCGATTTTACGTGAATCATTACCAAAATCCTTTATTGTTTTTTCTAAAATAAACTCAATTATATGTTTAGAACTTCTCACAGCTTCACGCCAAGCATCTACTCCAGATTTAGAAATCAAATCTGCTGGGTCAATGCCCTCTGGCAATTTAGCCACTTTTACATCCATTCCAAAAGATAAAGCTATCTTACTAGCTCTGTTGGCTGCGTTAAAACCAGCCTTATCTGCATCAAAAGCAAGTACAATATTGCTAGACAAACGACGTATCAAACCTAGATTAGACACAACGTTTTCCTTAGAAACAGTCGAATCAGAAAGAGCCGTACCAGAAGTCGCCACAGTATTTCTGAATCCTCCTTGATGGGATAAAATCAAATCAAATTGGCCCTCAACTAAAATAGAGAAATTATTCTTACGAATAGATTCTTTTGCTTTATCTAATCCGTACAACACTGATGATTTACTAAAAATAGGAGTTTCAGGGCTGTTTAAATATTTTGCAGACTTACCATCATCCTTAAAAATTCTTCCAGAAAAAGCAATAATTCGTCCGCTAGAGTCAGAAATAGGAAACATTGTACGTCCACGAAATCTATCATAATAACCCTTCTCAGTTTTTTTAATTAATCCTGCTTTCTCCATTTCAACTTCAGTAAATCCCCTCTTTTGCAGATAATCGTAAAGCAAACGCCAATCATTCTCTATAAAACCTACCCTAAAAATTTTTATAGTTTTATCTTCCAAGCCTCTTGTTTTCAAATAATCTAAAACTTCTTTATTCTTTGATAAATTATTTTCAAAAAATTTGGTAGCTTCTTCCATTATCCTATACAACTTTTCTTTCTCACTTTCATTTTTAGAATCATAATTTTCCAAAACTACACCAGCCTTTTCGGCCAAAAGTTTCAAGGCTCCTTTAAAATCAAGACCTTCAAATTCCTCTACGAAAGTAAAGATGTCCCCTTTTGCCCCACAACCAAAACAGTAGTAACTTCCTCTATCTTTAGAGATAAAAAAAGATGGAGTCTTTTCATTATGAAATGGGCACTTTGCCTTTAGGTTAGCACCCACTTTCTCTAATTTTATATAGGAAGAGACTACTTCTTCGATTGAAAGCCTCTCCTTGATTTTTTGAACTGGAGAGTTCATATTTTTTATCCTTCTATCTCAGGAATAATTTTATCAGCTTTAAAACCAGTACCTGCTGGAATCAAGCGACCAATGATAACATTTTCTTTCAAACCTCTTAGGTAATCAACTCCACCCTTAATAGCATTCTCAATTAAAACTCTGTTTGTGTTTTGGAATGATGCAGCAGATAACCAGCTCTTTGTACGTAGAGATACCTCTGTAATACCAAGTGCTATTATTTCTCCTTTTGCTTCCTTTCCACCAATCTTACTTATTCTTACATTTTCTTCAATCAAAGCAGTATTTTCAACAATATCACCAGCTGAGAAATTAGTCTCACCGGCATCTTTTATTCTTCGGCGTGAGAACATTTGTCTAATGATTATTTCTGTATGCTTTCTAGAAATAGAAGCACTTTGTAATTCGTAAACTTTATTTATTTCACGAATAATATATTCTTCAGCTAATTCCTTACTTCCATATTTGAATATCTCGGCGATATCAGCAGAACCGTCAGTCAAAAGCATTCCTTTCTTTACTTTATCACCTACTTTAACTATTGGAATTCTGTAAAATGGAGCAGTATATTCTATTTCATTATCCTTCCCATCCATCTTTGTATCGGAAAGAACTTTAATAATTTTTTCTTTTCCATCTTTATCTTTTATTTCCAAAACTTCACCATCTGTCTGAGAAACGATAGCTGGGGTTTTTGGAATACGTCTTTCAAAAATTTCTTCAACACGAGGCAAACCAGTAGTGATGTCTGTACCTGCGACACCTCCGGCGTGGAATGTACGAAGAGTAAGCTGAGTTCCAGGTTCACCGATAGCTTGAGCTGCGATAATACCTACAGCTTCTCCAAGATCTACCAAACGATTACGTCCCAAATCAAGACCGTAACACATCTGACAAATACCGTGCACTGTCTTACAAGTCAAAGGAGATCTTACGAAAACTTCAGTAAAGCCTAATCCTTCGATAGTACGGGCTTCTTCTTTAGTAACCAAAAATCCTTTCTTGTATAAAACTTTTCCATCCTTATCTTTTAGATCTTCACCTAAAATACGTCCGCGAATATTTTTTGAAAGTGGGATTTCAATACCAGAAACATTTTCTTTTTTAACTATCTTGCCTTCTTTTGTTCCACAATCTTTTTCTGTAATAACCACATCTTGTGCCACGTCGACTAATCTACGAGTCAAATAACCCGCCTTAGCTGTGTTCAAAGCTGTGTCGGATGCACCCTTACGAGCACCGTGAGTAGTAACGAAATATTCAATAGGAGAAAGACCTTCTTTGTATGAAGGAATAATTGGGAATTCCAAAGTTTTACCTTGGTTGTTCTGAATCAAACCTTTCATTCCACTCATTTGAATAAGCTGTCCCATCGATCCTCTAGCTCCAGAAGTAAACAAGTCAAAAGCTGATCCATTTTTATCTAGAGATTTTGGCAAAACTTTTTCAAGTTCTTTTTTAGCATGAGTCCAAACTTCAATAATTTTTTGATATTTTTCTTCTTCAGAAAGAAGACCTTCGCTCCAGTTGGAGATTATTTCTTCTTCTTGTTTTTTACCTTCAGCTATAATTCCAGCTTTTTCAACTGGAACACTGACGTTGTCTAATCCCCAAGTTATACCTGAGACTGTTGAATATTTGAAACCGAAATTTTTAATCTTGTCTAAGATCGGTGGAGTCATATCAACTCCGTAAGAAAGAATAAGCTCATCAACCAATGCTGATAATCTCTTCTGGTTCATTTCATCTTCAACATAGCAAAAATCACCTGGCAAAATACTATTGAAAAGAAGTTTACCAACTGTGGTTTCAAAAATTTCTCCACCAAATTTTCTGTATTTATGAGTATCTGTTGCCATGACTTTCACCTTGGCACGCAAGTCGATAACTCCGTATTCATAAGCAGTGATAGCCGTATTAGGACTTGAAAAATATTTTCCTTCCCCTTTTTCTCCTTCAACATTTTTAGTCATCCAGTAAGAACCGAGAACCATATCTTTACTTGGGTGCACTATCGGATCACCATTTTGTGGTTTAAGTAAGTTCTTATTCGCAGCCATTAATTCTTTTGCCTCATTTTGTGCTTCATCTAGAAGAGGTACATAAACAGCCATCTGGTCTCCATCGAAGTCGGCGTTGAAAGCCTGACAAACGAGAGGATGAACTTGAATGGCGTTTCCTTCAATAAGAATAGGATTAAAAGCTTGAATACCCAGTCTGTGAAGAGTCGGTGCTCTGTTCAAAAGAACGTATTTACCATCAATGACTTCTTCAAGCATTGCCCAAACTTCTGGAGTTCTATCTTCTATAAGCTTGTTTGCTCCACGAATATTGAATGCAAGTTCTGCTTGTAAAATTTTAGAAATTACGAATGGTCTGAAAAGTTCAAGTGCCATGTGTTTTGGCAATCCACATTGATTCAATTTGAGCTGAGGACCAACCACGATAACAGAACGTCCAGAATAGTCTACACGCTTTCCAAGCAAGTTTTGACGGAAAAGACCTTGTTTTGATTTGAGGTTATCAGAAAGAGATTTAAGTGCGCGCTTCTGAGATTGACTCATTGCTACACTATCATTTTGCTTTGCAATAGAGTTATCTATCAAAGCATCTACTGCCTCTTGGATAATTCTTTTTTCATTTCGAAGAATAACGTCTGGAGCATTAATCTCTTTTAATTTGATTAAACGATTATTTCTATTTATAACTCTACGATACAAATCGTTCAAATCAGATGTAGCATGTCTTCCTCCATCCAAAGCCACGATAGGTCGAAGCACTGGTGGAATAACAGGAATAACGGTCAAGAACATCCATTCTGGTCGAACCTTTGCATAAATCATCGCGCGGATAAGAGATAGTCTTTTCTGTAATTTTTCTCTCTCAATTGCGCTAGCTTTTTCAAGCATAGTTTCGGTGTGAGTTTTAAGCTTGTTTAAATCAAGATTTTTAAAGATAGAATAAATAGCTTCTGCTCCAATGTTTGCCTCAAAACATGTACCGTATTTCAAAGAATAATTATGGAAAGAAATTTCATTCAAAACTTTTCCTTCATAAATTTCTCCAATTTCTTTTTTAGTACTAGAAAGTAAATTCTTTAATTTTTCACGAGTTTCGTCATCAGCAGAATTTTTTAATTTAGCTTTATATTCTTTATCTAAATTTTGAAGAACAAGTTCTTTCTCTTCTTCATAAACCTTGGTAATTATATAACCTGCAAAATAAATAACTTTTTCAAGATCAGAAACAGTTATATTCAAAAGGATACTCATTCTGGAAGGCACGCCACGTAAGAACCAAATGTGAGCAACCGGAGTTGCAAGTTCAATATGGCCCATTCTTTCACGACGAACTATAGATCGAGTAACCTCGACTCCACATTTTTCACAGATAATATCTTTATATCGAATACGTCGATATTTTCCACAATAACATTCATAGTCCTTTTCCGGTCCGAATATTTTTTCATCAAAAAGACCTCCTCTCTCTGACCTACCTGTACGATAGTTTATAGTCTCTGGTTTTGTGACTTCTCCATAAGACCATTCTTTTATTTGCTCAGGTGATGCAAGCTTGAGTGTAATATAATCAAATTCAGTTGTGTTTAAAGTTTTCATAAATATTTTTTACTTTATTTTTAATTATTATTTCCCTCTTCTGCTTCTCTATCTCCGTATTTTTTCAAACTTACGTCGAGAGCAAGACCTCTTAGATAATTTAACATCACATTAAATGATGCTGGAGAATTTGGAGGTCTGATAGGTTCATTTTTGATAATAGAGTCAAATGTGGCAGAACGACCTAATATATCGTCAGATTTGATAGTAATCATTTCTCGCAAAGTATAAGCTGCGCCATAACCTTCGAGTGCCCACACTTCCATTTCTCCGAATCTCTGTCCTCCACCTTGAGCCTTACCTCCAAGTGGCTGTTGAGTAATAAGAGAGTACGGTCCAATCGAACGCATATGTATCTTGTCTTCCACCATGTGGTGAAGTTTCAACATATACATATAACCAACTGCTATGTCTTGATGAAAAGCATTTCCTGTGCGTCCATCGAAAAGTTTAACCTTACCACTTTCCGGAACACCAGCTTTTTTCAACTCTTCTTTTATTTCTTCATGTTTTGCACTTAAGAATGGTGGGACGATAGCTTGGTAGCCAAGAGTATTTGCAGCCATACCAAGGTGCATTTCCAAAACCTGTCCAAGGTTCATACGAGAAGGAACACCAAGTGGTGACAAGATAATGTCTACCGGTGTACCATCTGCCATATATGGCATATCTTCTTCTGGAAGAATTGTTGAAATAACACCTTTGTTTCCGTGACGTCCTGCAAGTTTGTCTCCAACAGAAACATTTCTAATTTGTGCTACTTGAATCACAATCTTTTTAATAATTCCAGCTTCAAGAGTATGACCTAAATCACGTGAGAATATTTTCACATCAATAATACGTCCGCGCTTTCCGTGTTCCATGCGTAGTGATGTATCTTTTACATCACGAGCTTTTTCAGCAAAAATTGAACGGAGTAATCTTTCTTCTGGGGTAAGTTCTGTCTCACCCTTTGGAGTAATTTTACCAACCAAAATATCATTTTCTCTTACTTCAGCACCGACACGGACAATTCCATCTTCATCAAGATCTTTAAGTTTAATTTCTCCGACGTTAGGAATATCACGAGTAGTTATTTCTGGACCAAGTTTAGTGTCTCGAACTATACAAACGAATTCTTCAACATATACAGAAGTGAATTTACTATTCTTAACCAATCTTTCAGAAATAATAATAGCGTCCTCGTAGTTTGATCCAGACCATGACAAGAAAGCAACGAAAATATTTTGTCCAAGTGAAATTTGTCCTCCGACAGTGCTAGAGGTATCAGCTAAGATTTCTCCTTTCTTTACCTTTTCCCCTACACTTGGTATTGGACGTTGATGAAATACTGAGAAATTGTTATTTCTCAAAAAGTTTACCAATGGATAAGTTTTTTCAGTCTTTCCTTTAATCGTTATTTTTTTAGCATCAACATAAGAAACAACTCCTTCTTCTTCAGAAATAATCAATCTGCCTGAATCCATAGAAGCTAATTCTTCAACACCAGTAGCAACCAATGGAGCTTCAGGAAGAACACAAGGCACTGCTTGTTTCTGCATATTACTTCCCATCAATGCTCTGTTTGCATCGTTATGTTCCAAGAAAGGAATACATGAAGTGGCGATAGAGAATGCTTGGTTAGCAGCCACATCTATGTAATCAATTTCATTTTTATCAATTATACCTGGTTGAGTTTTAATACGAGCTTCAACTTTCTTTTCAGTTATTTCACCAGTAGCTTCATCGTAAGGAATTCCGGCATGAGCAATGTTGAATTTTTCTTCTTCGAGAGCATTTAAATAAACAACTTCTCCAGTAATTTTTCCATTTTTAACTTTGATATATGGAGTTTCAATAATTCCGAATTCATTTATTTTTGCATAAGTTGCAAGGTGAAGAATAAGACCAATGTTTGGACCTTCTGGGGTATGAATAGGACAAACTCTTCCATAGTGAGAAGGGTGCACGTCACGAACTTCAAGACCTGCACGTTCACGGGTAAGACCTCCGGGTCCTAACGCAGAAAGAGTACGTAGGTGCTCCATCTCGTAAAGAACGTTTTCTTGTGCCATAAACTGTGAAAGCTGGTTTGTGGTAAAAAACTCTTTAATACGAGCCTGTAATGGCCTTTGGTTGATTATATGGATTGGCATTGCTGTATCAACATCAATAGTAGACATTCTATCCTGAATGTTTCTCTTAATTTGCATCATTCCTGTACGAATTTTGTATTGAAGCATTTCTCCAACGAAACGAACACGTCTCTGTCCTAAGTGATCGATATCGTCTGCTTTTGATCCTGGAGTATTGTTTAAAGCAATAATATTCATCAATACAGTAATCAAATCTTCTTTAGAAATAGTTCGGCGAGCAAGTTCTTCCTCGTCAGAAGGTTTATCAAAACGTTGGTTAAATCTAAATCTTCCGACTGGAGAAATATCGTATCTTTCTTTTGTAAACAATGAATCGATAAATTCTTTAGCATTGTCTGCAGTCGCCATATCTCCATCTCGAAGACGTTTATAAATTTCGATATATGATTCATTTAAATTCTTTGCAGCATCTTTGGCAAAAGAAGAGTTAATCGCTTCTTCCCAAATTGGTTTTCCTTCTGCATTATTAAATGAAAGATTGCCAGCATGTTTTTCAAATGCTTTCAAAATCATTTCATTGGTGTGATAACCCATCACACGCAATAATGTAACAGCTGGAAATTTTCTCTTCTTATCTATTCTTATATAAATTGCACCATCAGATTCTGATTCTATTTCAATCCAAACTCCACGAGCTGGAATAATTTTTGCACCAAAATATCTTTTACCTTTACTTTCAGATTCAGTAAAGAAAACTCCGAAAGAACGTGCAAGTTGTGGAACTATGACACGCTCTACTCCGTTTATTATGAATGTTCCGTGGGAAGTCATCAATGGAACTTCAGACATAAATATCTCTTGTTCTTTGACTGTCCCTAAGGCTTTGTTGGTCAACTTAACTCTAGCTTTCAAAAGACCCTGATAAGAAACCTTATCTACTTTAGACTGGTTCTCATCTACTTTTGGCTCACCTAGCGAAAAAGAAGTAAACTCAAGCTGAAACTTTTTTCCAGAATAATCCGCTATTGGAGAAAATTCTTTGAAGACTTCTTTGATTCCCTCTTCGGCCAACCATTTAAATGATTTGACCTGAGATTCTATTAAATTAGGGAATTTTATTAATGGCTTCTTGTACCTAGAAAAATACTTCTTTGGACGCTTGGTTGTATTGTGCATAGCTAGTTTTTTCCTAAAAAACAAAAAGAAACGCCTTAAAAGCTTCTTTTAATTTATTTAGAATATTATGATTAAGTTAAAAACCTTATAATGTAATAATATATAAAGAATATCAGCCAAAACTCAATCTATCAGTGTTACTAGTATACAGATTTTAAAAACTAAGTCAAATACTGGTTTGTGAATTATAAAAATAAAAAAAGCGACAAGTTCAACCTATCGCTTTTCATTTTAAAGCATTAAATTTTCTTTTTGTATTTAAAATAAGTAAAATTACCATATTTACTATTATAAATAGCCCCATAATTACTTTGTATACAAATGGAATAAAAAATAAAATATTCCCTTGCTTATTGAGTAAATCTATCTCCAGTATGTCCTGAGAAAAAAAAGAACTTAAAGCTATTATTGTAGATAATAAAAAACATATTTTTATATTATATACAATATAATTAACAAGGTGTGTTTTTCTGATATTTTTAGAAAAAACAGAAAAAATGAACCAAGGGATAAGCCCCGAATTCAAAAAAAGAATAAAAGTAACCAAAAAAAATGCAAATATTTTAACGAACATTAGAACCTCCCTTTTTTAAATTAATTACAAAAAACTATTTCTATATTACATAAATAATATCACAAATAAAACAATCTGTCCACTCCACAATCTTCTGTATTCTGCGTTAGGTCTTGTCTAACGCAAGTTATTTTTCCAATTATCTATTTCTTTATGATTTCCAGATAAAAGTACTTTAGGTACTTTGTAGTTTTTGTTCTTGTATTTTAAAATTTCTGGACGGGTATAAACTTCACTTGAGGAAACTCTTTCTTCCTCTAAAGACTCATATTTACCTAGAACTCCCGGAATCTGACGAGAAACACAGTCTACCAAAATCATCGCCGGCAATTCGCCACCGGTCAAAACATAATCCCCTATTGAAATTTTCTTTGTCTTTAAAATTTTATCCACTCGCGCATCAATACCCTCATAACGTCCACAGATTAAAATAATATCAGTATATTTTTTTGAAACCTTTTTAGCAAAATCAGTAGTAAATTTTTCAGCGCTAGGAATGAAATTAATAGTCAAAACTTTTTTATTTTTTCCTTTTATTGAACTTAAGGCCTTTTCCACTGCTTTAAGTATTGGCTCAGCTCGCATGACCATTCCTGGACCTCCACCATAAGGCTTATCATCCACTGGTTTATAGCCATTGCCTTTTTTATCCTTGATAAAATCTCTTGGATTATAAAACTTAACAGAAACAAGCTTATTTTCAATAGCCCGCCCTAAAATAGACTCATTTAAATATGAATCAAATATATCCGGGAAAATTGTAATTATATGAAAACGCATAAACTTAGTTTATCACAAAAATACAAAAATCCCGATTGCTCGGGATTTTTGTCTAATGTTTCAATTCCTATTTAGATTCCTTTTAGGTCTTCCATAGCTTGGTCAACAGTCTTTGTTGAACCGATTGAGCTTGGAGCTGGTCTTTCACTTCCCTCTGGCTCGTTAATCTTTAGATTAACTCGGGCATTGTTCTTCATACCGATAACTCTTAGAAGTGTGCGGATAGCTTTTGCTGTATTACCCATGCGTCCGATGATTTTACCCATGTCAGCTGGATTAACAGTAAGACTAATCAACACGCCCATTTCATCAACAGTACGATCGATTTTAACATCGTTCGGATTATCAACTAGAGCTTTCACTACGTATTCTAGAAATACCTTGTCTGCGTCTTGCATAATTTCTTAAATAAATATTTTTAATCAGTGCAGTATTACGACCTAACTGCGTACATACAGTATAATATAACTCACCTAATATAGGCAAGTATTATTTTTTAGCTTTTAGTTCCTTTCTCTTTTGAGTTGGTTTCTTTTTAGGCAAAACATTTTTCTTCTTGCCTTCAATGATTTTCTCGTGCACTAAGAAATTGTGCATTGTGTCAGAAAGCTGGGCGCCCTTACTCATCCAGTATTTTATTCTATCAGCCTCAAATTTTGTCTCCCCTGCTTTTGGATTATAAGTACCGACAATTTCTAAAAATCTTCCACTCTTGGTACTGTTTTTTGAGTCAGTCAAAACAGCTCTAAAAGCTGGATCATTCTTTCTACCAATTCTTTGTAATCTTATTTTTAACATACTGCTATATTAGCATAAACCTTTAAAAAGGCAAATTAAACTCTAAACTTCCCATTCACCAACCCATTCTTTACCTCTATGTTTTGAGTCTTCGGTAAGCTACCATAACTTCCATCTGGTAACTTCTTCTCCACCTTCATATAGTACTCACCATTCGGTACCAAACAATAGAACTTACCGTATTTGTCAGAAACTTTGTGAATGATTTCGGTATCAGTAGATTTAGAAAA
>Ga0224524_1000205_pt1 | contig 26453 bp, 31 predicted proteins | sample CFST75metaG_FD_179895 | JGI IMG/M metagenome (GOLD analysis project Ga0224524, IMG submission 179895) | Peat soil microbial communities from Stordalen Mire, Sweden - C.F.S.T75 | ecosystem: Environmental > Terrestrial > Soil > Wetlands > Peat | place: Sweden: Norrbotten County, Stordalen Mire... | reverse complement strand
CGCGGTGGCCGAGCCGGTTTTAATGAAAAACCTTGGTCAAATTGCTAAAGTTTTAGGCACTCGTGGTTTAATGCCTTCACCAAAAAATGAAACCGTGACCGCTGATCCAGTTAAAACTATTAAAGAATTAAAAAAAGGCAAAATTAGTTTTAAAAATGATGACACGGCTAATGTTCATGTCGCCATTGGTAAAGTTTCTTTTGAGGCTAAACAATTAGCGGAAAATTTAGAAGTCGTGATTGCTTCTATTAAAAAAGCTAAGCCCTCTAGTTCCAAAGGAATTTATATTAAAAGCGCGACGATTTGTTCAACTATGGGACCTGGTATTAAGCTTCAAGTTTAATTTGCTATTTTACTTAATTAAAAAACAGGTCGTTTGATCTGTTTTTTAATATTAAATTTAGGCGGAAATTTTTTCATATTCCCCTTCGCTATAAGGTTCTTTAGGGAAGATTTTTTTATTATCCAAACCTTGCCTATACTTATATAATATATAGGGTATTGGTACAATTAAACAGAAACCAACAAAAGGAATAATAAAAATTATACTAAAGTATATTAAGTGAGATATTATTAATACAAAAAATCTCCAATCACCTATTGGAAAAGAAATATAAGAGTATATCTTTTTTAATTCTTTGCACTTTTGCTGGTCGAGTTTATTTAATTTCGGCAAGACTATATATGGAAAAACAATTAATAGACCAATGTCTAATAAAGAAAGCCATAATCCATTTAAATTGCTAAAAGAAAAAAATCCAACTAATAATATTATTATTGAAAAGAGCGTGAATAAAAAAGAAAACTTGCGCCAGTGCTTTAATCTGGTATCAACTAATTTTTTCATTTTAATTTTCTTTTTTGTTTTAAAAAATATTTTCTTTAATATACGTTATTTAAAGTATTTTGTCAATAAAAATTTCTTTGACTAATTTTTTTATAACCGCTAAAGTTATACTAGATAATTAAGCTAAAATATATGGAACAACCTAGAACAGAAGGCGTTTTATCTTGGGATGAATGCTTTATGCGTATAGCCCAAGTAATTGCGCAAAGATCAAAAGACCCGCAAACTCAGGGCGGCGCCGTGATTGTTGATTCTAGAAACATTGTGATAGGCATGGGCTATAACGGCTTTCCCCGCGGCATTGATAGTGATAAATTGCCCTGGAAAAGAACTGGCCAAGATCCTCTGCTTTCAGAAACCAAGCATGCCTACGTTGTTCATGCTGAAGAAAATGCTGTTTATAATGCCAATGCTAAATGCGAAAATGCGAAAATGTATTGCACGCTTTTTCCTTGTAATGAATGCGCTAAGACAATAATCCAAGTTGGCATTAAGGAAATAATTTATGAAAGCGACAAATATCATGATCGAGATGTTTGGCTAGCGTCAAGAAGACTTTTTGAATTAGCCGGCGTTAAAACCAGACAATATAAAATCAATGAATAACTTTGAAATAGAAATAAAAAGTTTATTAGGCGAAAAAGAAGCAGCTGACAAACTTATAGAAAAAATGAAAGTCCTAGATTCTCGGTTACAAGAATTAGGCAGGCACACTCAGCTTAATCATTACTTTATAAGCGGCGACCTTAAACTTTTGTCAGAAAAATTAAAAAATCTATTACCAGAAAATCATTTAACAAAATTTAAAGATTTAGCTAATAAAGCCACGGATTATTCTTTACGCTCTAGATCAGCTGATGGAAAAATTATTTTGGTTATGAAAGTAGCGATTGATAATTCAACTTCCTCCAACGGCGTCGCCCGCCGAGAATTTGAATCCGTTGTTCCCCTGTCTTTAGACGAACTGGATAAATTATTACTAAACTGTGGCTTTAACTATCAAGCTAAATGGTCACGTGAACGTCAAACTTTTAAATATAAAGGTTATGATGTTATGATTGATAAGAATGCTGGCTATGGCTATTTGGTTGAATTTGAAAAATTAACCACAGATAGCGCTGAGGCTGAGGCTATAAAAAGTGACCTTAGAAAAATTATTAAAGAACTTGGCGTTGAAGAATTAAATCAAGATCGATTAGCCCGCATGTTTGAGCATTACAATACTCATTGGCAAGATTATTACGGCACAGATAAAACTTTTATAATTGATTAATTTAAAACATATGAACACAAAACATGGTGAATATCAATATCTAGATTTGCTTAAAGAAATTCTAGACACCGGCTTTCGCAAAGTAGATCTTGGTACTGGCGATGCTTCTTATAGCGTTTTTGGTAAACAACTTCGTTTTGATTTAAGTAAGGGTTTTCCTCTTTTAACAACCAAACGTGTTTATTGGAAAGGAGTATTAGAAGAACTCTACTGGTTTGTTTCAGGCAATAATAACGTTTCTTACTTAACTCGTCAGAATGTTCATATTTGGGACGATTATCCTTACAGAATTTATCAATGGAAAGCTGAAGAAGGTCTTTTGCCGCCGCTTACTAAAGAAGAATTTAGTGCCAAACTGGCCGAAGATGATTATTTTGCTGCTGAGCATGGTGTTTTAAAAAGAATTTACGGCGAAATGTGGCGCCATTGGCCAACTAAAGATCCGGCACGAACTATTGATCAACTGGCTTGGGCCATACAAGAAGCCAAAGACGATCCAGCGGCACATAACCTGATTGTCACGTCGTGGAATCCGGAATATTTGTATCGCATGGCTAAAACTGAAGAAGTCTCCCCTTTTCCTATTTGCCATAACATGTATCAATTTAATATTATTGACGGCAAACTTTCTCTTCATTTATATCAGCGTAGCGCTGACATGTTTCTTGGTGTTCCGTTTAATATCGGTTCCTATGCTCTTCTAACAATAATTTTGGCGCGCGTTCTTGGTTATAAGCCAGGAGAATTTATCCATTCTTTTGGTGATGCTCATATTTATGAAAAACATTTAGATCAAGTTAAAGAGCAACTGACGCGCGAACCAAAACCTTTTCCAACCGTGGAACTTGATGAGAGTATTAAAAATATAGACGATTTTAAACCAGAATTAGTTAAGCTTAATGATTATGATCCGCACCCGACGCTTAAAGCCGAACTAAGTGTGTCCGGTGTATTAAAGAAAGGAAAACCAAGTGCCTAAACCTATAATTACAATCATCGCCGCGATTGCTGACAATAATGTTATTGGCTCGGCTAATAACTTGCCTTGGCATATTCCCGAGGATCTTAAGCATTTTAAAAACTTAACCACTAATAAAACCGTGGTTATGGGTGAAAGAACTTTTGATTCAATTATTTCACGTTTAGGTAAACCCCTACCTAATAGAAAAAACGTAGTTATCACTGATAATAATGATAAAATATTTCCCGAAGGCGTTATCGTTCTTCATGATATTGAATCTGTTTTAAGTTTAGAAGATAAAGAAATATTTATTATTGGCGGCGGTCAAATTTATAAACAACTTTTGCCTTTGGCTGATCGTTTAGAAATTACTCATGTTAAAGCAAGTCCCGAGGGCGATGTTTTTTTTCCGGAAGTTAATTGGTCAGAGTGGAAAAAAGTTTTTGAAGAGCCACACGAAGGATTTTCTTTTGTAACTTATGAAAAAATATGATTATTATAGGATTAGTTGCTGAAATGGCTGGCGGAAAAACTGCGGCCGCACAATATCTTCAGGAAAAATATCAAGCAAAACGCTATGGTTTTGGCATTATTATTCGTGACTTAGTTGATCGTTTACATCTTGCGCCTACTCGAGAAAGTACTAGTGGAATATCTGTCGTTTTGCGCCAGAAATTCGGCAACGATTTATTAGCTCGCGCCATGGCTGAAGATATTAAAAATGATAAAGAAAGTGAACTAGTTGTTGTTGAAAGTATTAGACGGGAAGAAGATATTCTTTTTCTTAAAGAACTAAAGAATTTTCATTTGGTCAGCATAAAAGCTGATCCAAAAATTCGTTATGAGCGACTTATTAAACGCAAAGAAAAAGAAGATGATGCCACAAAGACTTACGAAGAATTTCTTAAAGATCATGAAAGAGAAACTGAGCTTTCCATAATTCCTCTATTAGATAAAGCTGAATTTATAGTTGATAATAACGGTAGTCAAGAATATTTTGAAAAACAACTTGATAATATAGTAAGTTTAATAAAAGAATGAGCTTAAAATCGTAAATTTGACATTATTTAATTTATTTTTTATACTGTATTTGTAAAAGATGTTATCCATGATGTAGTTCCATGATGTAGTTCTTTGTTAAAATGTATATAAATACAAGATTTGTCCTAACAAAGGACTAAATTTACCTCCTTCAGGTCTCTTGCCCCCCATGAGACCTGATTTTTATTTTATGCTAGAATAAAAGCATGTACGACGTAATTATTGGGCTAGAAATTCATGCTGGCCTTAAAACTAAATCTAAGATGTTTTGTTCTTGCGTGAACGAAACATCAAGCGAGCCAAACTCTAATGTTTGTCCAATTTGTTTAGGTCATCCCGGCACTTTACCGACCGTTAATAAAGAAGCGGTTGCTAAAACTGTTTTATTAGGTTTAGCTTTGGGCTCAGATATAAACCTGCATTCTAAATTTGATCGTAAGAATTATTTTTATCCAGACTTGCCTAAAGGCTATCAAATTTCTCAGTATGATATCCCCTTTTGTGAAAACGGATCATTAGAAATTAATAATCAGAAAATTGCTATTACCAGAATTCATTTAGAAGAAGATACTGGACGTTTAGCTCATCCGCCTTTAAGCGATGATTCGTTGGTTGACTTTAACCGGGCGGGAACGCCGCTCTTAGAGTTAGTTACTGAGCCGGTTATTCCTGATCCGGCGACAGCCCGAGCTTTTGGCCAACGCTATCAGCAAGTACTTCGTTATTTAAATATCTCTAATGCTGACATGGAAAAAGGCGAAATGAGATGTGAAGGAAATATAAGTTTACAGACTAAAGGCACTTGGCTTTATAAAAATGGGCAAATAATCGCTAAAGGCAAAAATAAACTAAATTCTAAAGTAGAATTAAAAAATATTAACTCTTTTCGTAGTTTGGAAAAAGCTTTAGAATTTGAAATTAAAAGACAAACAGCTTTATTAGATAAAGGCGAAAAAATATTATTAGAGACCCGCGGTTGGGATGATAAAAAAAACATCACTGTTAGACAGCGCGTTAAAGAAACTTCAGCTGATTATCGCTACTTCCCTGAACCTGATTTACCAGAAGTAGTTATTACGCCGGCTTGGCTTAAAGAAATAAAAGCTAAGATGGTAGAACTGCCTTGGAAGACTGAAGCTAGATTAAGAAACGAATATGGCTTATCAGATTATGATGCTAAAGTACTGGCTTTAGATAAAAACTTAACGGCCTTTTTTGAAGACGTTATTTCGGAAATGCAAGCTTGGGTTATCGCTCAAAAAGACACTTGGGACAGGCAAAGAATTATTTTAGCTAAATTAGCCGCTAACTGGACAATTAACGAAGTTAGTAAACATCTTAATGAAAAAAACCAAACCATTAAAGAATTAAAAATTACCGCTGAAAATTTAGCTGAATTTTTATTAATGATTCATCAAAATAAAATAAATTCCAGCGCCGCTCAAAGAATTCTAGAAGTCATGATTAATAAAGGCGGTGAACCAACCTCTATTATGAATGCTTTGGGTTTAAAACAAATTGATGATGAAGTAGAATTAGTAGAAGTAATTAAAAAAGTTATACAAGCTAAACCTGATCAAGTAGTTTTATATAAAGGCGGAAAAACGACGGTTATTCAATTCTTAATTGGCCAAGTCATGGCTCTGACTAAAGGAGCGGCTAACCCAGAAATGGTGAAAAAATTATTAGAAGAAGAATTAAAAAATTAATGTAAAGGCAGGTTTTAAACCTGCCTCAACAAAAACCTATGAACATCGCTATCTTTGAAGCCAAACCCTGGGAACAGGAAATGTTTAAAAAAGAAATAAAAAATCAAAAACTTTTATTCTTTAAAGAAACTATTCAAGACGTGCCTTTTAAAAAATATCAAGACGCTAATATTATTAGCAGTTTTATTACGTCTAAAATTGACGCTAAGGTTATTAAAGCTTTGCCAAAACTTAAATTAATTGCTACGCGCTCGACCGGCTTTGATCATATTGATTTAAAAGAAGCTAAAAATAAAAAAGTAAAAGTTGTTAATGTGCCGACTTATGGCGAAAATACCGTCGCGGAACATGCCTTTGCTTTGATTTTAAATTTATCTAGAAATGTCTTTAAATCCTATCTAAGAGGTCTAAAAAAAGATTATTCTATTGAAGGCTTAAAAGGTTTTGATCTACAAGATAAAACTATTGGTATCATTGGTTGCGGTCATATTGGCTTACACATGATTAGAATTGCTCGTGGCTTTGGTATGAAAGTTTTAGTTTATGATATAAATTATGATAAATTTTTATCAGAAACTCTAGATTTTAAATATGTTAATTTAAATGAGTTGCTAAAAAAATCTGATGTTATTTCTATGCATTTACCATATTGCCAAGCCACACATCATATTATTAACAAAAAAAATATTAGATTAATTAAACCTGGATCTATTTTAATTAACACAGCGCGTGGTGGTTTAATTGATACTGGTGCTTTAATCTGGGCTTTAGATAAAAAGATTTTAAGAGGCGTGGGCTTAGATGTTTTAGAAGGCGAAAACTTATTACTAGAAGAACATCACCTAGCGACGCGTGAAAAAGCTAATAGTAAAGAAATGGCTACGCTCATAAAAGACCATAAACTTTTGGCTAAAGATAATGTTCTTTACACGCCGCACATTGCTTTTTATAGCCAAGAAGCGGTTGATCGCATTACTAAAACTACGATTGAAAATATAAAAAGTTTTATTAAAGGTAAGGTTGAGAACGAAGTAAAAGCTTAATATTGACTTTGCTATAGAAAAATAGTAAGGTTTTAATCTAAAAAGTTCTTTTAAAATTAAACCCCCCAGACGAGCTGACTGGGAAATAACAAACAGCATTTATTTTGAATAATAATAAAAATTTACTTAAACTTCTTATTTACAAAGAAAGACATTTCAAACCTGAACATCCATGGAAAGATCATTCGGTTTATTATGAAGAAGATTGGTTGTTTATTAAATATACATATTTTGATATGCATGGAGCAGAGCAGACCGATGACCAATGCTCGCCGATATCAAACACTATTAATGCTTCAGAAGAAGAAAATATCAAAAATTGGCCTAAAAATTTTTTCCAAGCCTGCGATAGATTATTAACAAAGATTTTAATAGTTGATAAAGAAAGTAAAAATTGGAGCAAAAAAGATGTTCAAATAATCTTAAATAAAGAATCACGAATATCTCCTTGCACTCTCGCGTATAACTGGCAATCAAATTTAGTAGAGACTCTAACAAGAGAAGAAAGAAGAGCGTTTCACTTAGCCTTCGCCAAATTAATAATAGAGCGATAAAACTAAAATCTGAAAAAATACTAATACTAATCCCGCCAATCCAAAGCGGGATTTATTTTATAAAATTTTCTACTTCTTTTATAATTTTTTTAGTTTCATTAGTCTTAAACCACTTAATAACTCTGCCTTGTTTTTCCCAGCGTCTAAACCAGGTCATTTGACGTTTAGCAAATTGTCCGGTCGCAATCGCTAGTTTATCAATCATTTGTTCGCGAGTTAATTTCTTTTGTAAAAATTGTGCAATAAATTTATATTCTAAACCAAAGCTTTCTAAACGTTGATAGCTTAAACCAGTAATATGCAAAGCTTTAACTTCGTTGATCATAGCGTCATTAACTAATCTATCTAAAATTCTTTGTTTAATTCTTTTGCGTAGCGTCTCTATTCCAACCTCTAAACCAATAATTAAAAAGTCATACGGCGGTTTATTAACTTTTGGTTTTTGGTTAATTATATTTTTACTAGATTGTAAAATTTCTAAATAACGAATCAACCTTCGTTTATTATTTTTTTCACTATTATTTAATCGTTCAAAAAAAACTTTATCAGTCTTAATAATCATAGCCTGAATCTGTGCTAAATCCTGTTTTTCTAAATCTGTGTCATCTGTGGTCCTGCCGCCCTGTTCCTCTAGATTATACCCATCCACGACAGCCTGTAGATAAAGTCCAGATCCACCCACAATTATAGGCAGTTTACCCCTGCTTATAAGCCCTAAAATGGCCTCATACGCGGCTTTTTGATACTGTTTGATGTCATACTGCTCTTTTGGATTATCCACGTCTAAAAGGTGGTATTTTACAGCATTTTTACCAGCTCCATATTCAGCTAAATCCTTGCCTGTGCCAATGTCCATACCCTGATAAACCTGCCTAGAATCAGCGCTAATAATCTCGCCATTAAATTGGCGAGCGAGCTCTACTCCTAGCTTTGTTTTGCCAGAAACAGTAGGACCAAGAATAACTAAAATTTTAGAATTAATTTTCATTATGATTTAATAAACGCAAGAAAAGTTTTTCCAAACTCTGTTAAACACTTAGCTTTAGCTTCCACTCCAGATCCAAAATTATCAGCACTTAAAACGTAGAGTAAATCCTTATTTCCCAAAGAGATAAGTAGTCTATTATTTTTTTCTTGATTTTGCCTATTAAAAATTATTTGCCCCGTATTCTTGCCTCTACTTATATACTCAAGATTGTGGACATCTTGCGCAAATGTATCCCTGGAGCTATTCGGCTCTTCTTTTGCCCATCGATCAACAACTCCGTCTTCATCCCATAATTTAAGCATATCAATTTCCTCAAAAGAAATTGTATTCAAAATGTTGATTACTCTACTATGCTCATTAAAATTTGGCTCAACACCTTTTGCAATATTTAAAATATAATTTCTAATTAATTTTCTTTTTATCTCATTACTTTCAGTAACGTGCTCATTAAGAAGTTCTAAAAATATTGCCTGAAACTCTTCTGAGTTTGTGATTTCTTGCAAAATATCTTTTTTATTATCAATAAATTGTTGAAAAAATTCAGATGTTCTTTTAAAAGCTAAGTCACGAAAAATACTTACTACACCAAGAACTCCCGTTAATAAAACCACTTGAGCTGGTGTGGCAAGTTGCAAGGCTGTTGCACCTGCAACAAGAGTACTACCTGTATATTCTCCAAGCTTTATTATTTTATCAACAATTTTTTCTACTTTGTTCATAATTATTTTTCATTTTTTAGTTCTTCTAATAATTGTTTTTGTTTTCGTGTTAAATCAGTTGGCGTTTTTACGGTTACTTCAACTAAATGATCTCCCCTACCTCGACCGCGAAGTTTAGGCACGCCTTTATCTTTTAAAATAAAAACTTTGCCTGATTGCGTACCTTCAGGAATTTTTAAACTAACCGTTCCGTCTACGGTTTCAATATCAATCTTAGTACCAAGAGCAGCTTCTGGAAAATTGATTACGGTTTTTGAGATAATGTTGTCGCCTTGACGATTAAAACGATGATCTGGTTTTACTGAAACTTTTATATACAAATCTCCTGAGCCAGCATTTTTTGGACCAGCTTCGCCTTGACCAGTTAAACGAATCATTTCTTGATCTGAAATACCAGCCGGAATTTTTACTTTCATTTCTACGTTTTCTTTAAATAAACCTGTGCCATGACAAGTATGACAAGGTTTAGTAATAATGCGGCCTTCGCCATGACAGGTAGGACAAGGCACTTGCATCTGCATAGCACCTAAAATAGTTCTTTGCATTTGCATTACTACACCAGAGCCATGACAGGTTTTACAGGTTTCAACATCAGAACCACTTTCTGCGCCAGTGCCCGTACAGGTTTTACAAGTATTTGTTTTATAAAATTTAATTTCTTTTTCTACGCCAAAAATTGACTCCATAAAAGGAATCTCAATATTAACTTGAACATCTGATCCGCGCTGCGCTTGTTGTTTACGCCGAGAGGAACCTCCGCCGAAGCCAAAGATGTCGCCAAAACCACCAAAAATATCTCCTAAATCATCCATATTAATATTAAATCCTTGGCCATTAAATCCGCCATATCCGCCCTGGGCGGATTGTCCGCCGGCATTATTAGAGTACGCTGAACCAAAGCGGTCGTATTGCGCTTTTTTATCTTTATTACCTAAAACCTGGTAAGCTTCATTAACTTCTTTAAATTTAGCTTCATCGCCACCCTTTTTATCAGGATGGTATTCATGAGCCTTTTTACGAAAAGCTTTTTTTACTTCTTCTTCGCTGGCAGTTTTAGATATACCGAGAATATCGTAATAATCTTTAGACATTAAATTTAAGCCTTAAAACCAATTTCCCCTTCGACTGGCTTGGATTCTTCAATTGGACCAAAAGTTTTTTCGTACATTTTAAGATTTTCCTGCATAGCTAAAACTATACTCTTAAAATGACTAGGCGTAGTTAAAACTTTAGCCGTAACGCGGCCACTTGGCGGCATAACATTACCAAAAGTAATACGAAACTCTTCTTTGTTGTGACCAATGTGCGCCCAATTAGTATATTCCCCACCGCCAGGAATAGAATCACTAATTTGAATTTGCTGCGGTTGATTATTTTGTTCGGACATATTTTTTATTTACGACCTCACCCGGCCTCTCGGCCACCCTCTCCAGCATCGCTGGAGAGGGTCGATCTTGCGAAGCAATGATCGGGGTGAGGTCAGTTAATTATTTTTTTTCTTCAAACTCACCTTCAACTGGACCAGTGTCAGTTTTAGGTGTTTCTTCAGTGGTAGCTTGCGGCTGCTCTGGTGTTGGCTGAGCTTTAGCCGCGGCTTCATACATGGCTGCGCCAATTCTTTGAGCAACAACATTCAGCTCATCCATAGCCTTCTTAATATCATCATAACGATCAGTATCTTTAACATCTTTTAAGGCTTTAACTTTTGCTTCTAATTCTGTTTTATCTTCTGGCTTCATTTTATCACCTGATTCACTTAATAATTTATCAGTCTGGAAAATCACGGCTTCAGCCTGATTCTTAACTTCAGCTGAATCTTTCTTTTTCTTATCTTCTTCAGCATGCAATTCTGCTTCTTTGCGCATTTTTTCTACTTCATCTTTAGAAAGACCGGAGGACGCGGTAATCGTAATATGCTGCGCTTTACCTGACGCTTTGTCAGTGGCTTTAACATTTAAAATTCCATTAGCATCAAGATCAAAGCCAACCTCAACTTGGGGAATACCGCGAGGAGCTGGCGGAATACCGTCTAAAATAAAGCGGCCTAAACTTTTATTATCACTAGCCATTGGTCTTTCGCCTTGAACCACATGAATTTCTACAGAAGTTTGAGAATCAGCGGCCGTAGAGAAAATTTGTGATTTAGAAGTAGGAATAGTGGTATTTCTTTCTATTAACGGTGTGGCGACGCCGCCGAGTGTTTCAATACCCAAAGTTAAAGGCGTAACATCTAAAAGTAAAACATCGCGAATATCGCCTTGCATAACACCGGCTTGCACGGCCGCGCCTAAAGCCACGACTTCATCAGGGTTAACCGTTAAGTTTGGCTCTTTACCAAAGAAAGCTTTAACTTTTTCTAAGACTAAAGGCATACGGGTCATACCGCCGACCATAATAACTTCTTGTAAATCATTAATAGTCATGCCAGCATCAGCCAAAGCTTTTTTGCATGGCTCCATAGTTTGTTCAACTAAATCACCGACTAAAGATTCTAATTTAGCACGGGTCATTTTCATAACTAAGTGTCGCGGGCCTGAAGCATCGGACGTAATAAACGGCTGATTGATTTCTGTTTCCGTAACCGTTGATAATTCAATTTTAGCTTTTTCCGCCGCTTCTTTAATACGCTGCAAGGATAAAGTATCTTTGGATAAATCAATGCCTTGTTCTTTTTTAAATTCATCAATAATCCATTTAACAATAATCTGGTCAAAATCTTCTCCGCCTAAATGAGTGTTGCCATTCGTGGATTTAACTTCTACCGTATCTTCAGAAATTTCCAAAATGGAGACATCGAAAGTTCCGCCGCCTAAATCATAGACCACGACTTTTTGGCCTTTCTTTTTATCAAAGCCATAGGCTAAAGCCGCTGCGGTTGGTTCATTAATAATACGTTTAACATCCAGTCCAGCAATTTTACCCGCATCTTTAGTAGCTTGTCTTTGACTGTCATCAAAATAGGCCGGCACTGTAATAATCGCTTCAGTAATTTTTTCGCCTAATTTCGCTTCAGCATCAGCTTTTAATTTAGATAAAATCATAGCCGAAACTTCCTGCGGCGTATATTCTTTATCTTGAATTTTTACTTTAACGCCATCGCCCGATTGCACAATTTTATAGGGCATGTTCTTTAAATCGCGCTGCACCTCAGGGTCATCAAAACGACGGCCAATTAAACGCTTAACCGCAAAAATAGTATTTTCCGGATTAGTGACCGCTTGGCGTTTAGCCGTTAAACCAACTAAACGTTCGCCAGTCTTAGAGACAGCGACAATTGAAGGCGTGGTTCTATTACCCTCAATATTCTCAATAATCTTTGGTTGACCACCTTCCATGATGGCCATGGCTGAGTTGGTGGTTCCTAAATCGATTCCTAAAATTTTAGACATATTTTTTTGTTGACCTCACCCCTTACCCTCTCCAGCGTATTACGCTGGAGAGGGTGGCCGTTAGGCCGGGTGAGGTGAATTAAATTTATAAACATTAACTCGTGCTGGGATAATAACTTTATCATATAACTTATAGCCGCTTTTCAATTCTTTAGCCACTAAATCATCTTGTTCTTTATCTTCAGTCTCTGTGGTTTCTACAGCTTCCATTAAGTTATGATCAAATTTTTTATCTTTAGTATCTATTTCATCAATGCCGGCTTCAGCTAAGACTTTTTTTAATTGCTGAATAACATGCTGTAAGCCAATCAGCCAATTTTTATCTCCGCCAGGCGGATAATGCTCTAAAGTAAGTTTTAAATTATCATAGACCGGCAAAATTTCTAGAATTAAACCTTCGTTAGCATACATCGCCAGATCAACTCTTTCTTTAGCGGTTTGTTTTAATAAATTCTGATAATCAGCTAAAGCTAATTTATATTTATGCTCCATAATAGCAAGTTCGTCTTGCTCTTCTGTCTCGCCCGCCGAAGCTTTAGCGAAGGTGTGGTCTTTCATAGATTTATAATTGCTTTGATAATAGATCAGTTAAAAATTTTAAACGTGAACGATTAGCCGCATAATCCATGTGCATTGGACCAACCAAACCAATTAAACCAATTTGGTCGTTGGCACGATAGCGACTGACAATCGTTCCGGAATAATTACCGAAAGGACTAGCATGGCCAATTAAAACCTGCGGAGTAAACTCTATGCTTTCAAAAATTTTACCAATAATATCATCAATATCATCAATAATTGAAGAAACATTAAACTCAGGATCAGCCAGTAAATTAGAAACTCCAGTATAATAAACATTATCTTTTTCAAACGCCCAAACTACCGCGAGTCCTGTTAGTTGAGCAATCTGTTTAGCTAATTGCTTAGATTGCGCTTCATCAGAATTGGTCGCTGTTTTTAATAAATCACTTTCTTCTTTGGGTAGTGTCGTTTCCGTAATCTGACTAATATAATATTTATAAGCTTTTTCAGTCGGAATACGACCAGCTGAAGTATAGGGTTGAACAATCCAGCCGTCTTGTTCTAATTCAGCCATATCATTTCTGACCGTGGCCGAAGAAACTGGAATATGATACTTATCAACAATAATATTAGACGCAACTGGAGCGCCTGTGGCAATATGTTCCTTAATAATTATTTCTAATATTAGCCTTTTTCTCTCTTCCATAAATAAAATTTCTTAATATATAACTATTTTATCATCATTAGCACTCCACCGTCAAGAGTGCTAAGACTTGACAAAAAATATAAAGTGAGTTATAATAATTTCAACTTAAAGGAGATAATAAATCATTGACAACACAAAGAGATAAAGATTGGGTAGAAATACATCCAATAGCCGCCGCGAGTGGCTTCTTCATAATCGTAGATATAATCTTATTCTTAGTATTTGGTTTTAATATAGCATTAATAGCTGCCATTTTCTTTTTCTGCATAATAACTATAGGAGGACCTGAATACTTAAAGGAACAAAGAGAAGGACAAGAACAACATGAAATAGTAAAGTTCTAAATAAAAGAATCTTAACTAATATAAAAGCGTTAACTGATATACATAGTTAACGCTTTTTAAATAAATCGTACAAAAAAAGCTATTGACAAAATGCTAATAATTATGGTATATTCTTTTATTAATAGTTCCTTAAAAAATATTTTAGTTAATGTTTATTGGGTTATCTTAGCTTCTTAAATTAAGTGGTTAGGACAACCTAATAAATAAATTAAAAACTAAAAAATAATGAATAAAAACAACATAAAACCAAGCGTAAGAGCAAAAAGAGAGCGTAAAAAATTTTGCATTTTAACAGGGATCTCTTTTTTTATATTTGCTATTATATTAATAACAATAGTAATTAACATAATACAACATGAACCTTTTCATACCGGACAAATAATACCTACTATTATTATCGGCATATTTATAGGTACATTTTCTGGCCTTCTTATGTATCCGCTTAGTTATATAGGGGTTTCAACTTTTATAAGCGGTGAAAGAGAGGCAAGACTTGAAGAAGAAGATGAAAAATGGGAAAAAAATCATGCACCCATAAAATACAGGAAAGAGCAAAAAAATTAAGAATAATTAATTATTTAAAAAAACCGAAAGGAGCATAAAATGCCAAAAATAAATATTTTTTTACAAGAGGAGACAGATGGATTATCAAGTGCTAAGTTCAGGGATATAATTTTGATAATTTATCAAAACATGGAAAAAATAAAAAAACATCTGGCAAAAAAATTAAGCTGCACTGAAATGAATTTATCAGCTACGGATATAAGCATCAGAGTATTAACAGATGAGGCAGGCAACGGAATGCTAAAACCAGTAGAAGTTGATATTATTGCTTATAATTTTCCCAGCCGAGTGGCCCGTAAAGATGAAATAAGTCTTGAAATAAGTAAATATTTTCAGGAAGAAATATTTCATTCAGAAAGAAAACCGGATGTAATGCTTATACTCAGTGAGTTAGGCACAAGCTAAAAAAATAGTAAAAATAATTTAAAACAATAAAAGCGTTAACTGATATACATAGTTAACGCTTTTTTAAATATTTAAAAATTATTCCTGCCTGCCGACAGGCAGGTTAAAATTCTGCTGCGACAGATTCTCTCGTTAGAGTAGTCTGTCAGAGATTACTGTAAACTTTCTTTAATAATTTCCTGAATCTCATCATCGCGCACATGTTCCTTGTTAAATCTATTCTCTAATAACCAATTAACATTAGCATAGCTCTTTCTTAAAAAACGCAAAGCACTGATCAGACCCTCCCTATCCGTATTAATCTTACGCTGATATGATCTTAATAAATCATAAACAACATGCGGCTCACAGAATGGTTGTGTGATTGCTGTTAACTCGGCAACATAAGCTTTAATAGTTAGTTTATCATCACGAATCGCTGCCACTACTCGATGCATGCCGTCAAACACCCGATACTTTTCTTTATAGTGAACAACTAGAATTGGTTCAGCAGTAATTGTTATGTCATGAAACACAATAGCAATTGTCGGATCATTGATCATAAGCATTTTTAATTTTTTTGGTGATCCTTCGGCTTGGTCTAAAATAATTTTATTCCATTGTTGATTCGTGCCAGTTAAATACAAATCGGTCACTGGAATATCTTCTAGCGACCACTGCACTGTTGAATCACTAATAACATCACCTATCCAATTTAAATGCACGCCAGCATAAACTAAAATCTGTTCATCCAATTCTAGGTCGTCAACTCGCTTCCGCAAGCTAACAATAAGATTCTTTAAATAGGCTTCGTTAGGAAATGATGATTTCATATTATTATTGTTTCTTATATTCTCCAAAATACCATTGCAAAAATTCTTTAGCAATTGGCGAAGCAATAACATCACCGCCTTTACCTTCTTCAACTAAAATTGTAATAACAATTGTTGGATTATCATAGGGCGCAAAGCCAGTAAACCAAGCATGCGGATCTTTTTTCGTTGACCACTGCGCTGTTCCAGTTTTTCCAGCCACCTCGACTGGTAAGGTATTTAAACTGCGCGCTGATCCTGAAGTAACAGTTTGTCTTAAACCTTCACGCACAATATTAATATTAGCTGAACTAAGCATACCTTTGGCAATTACTTGCGGGGCAATTTTTTCTACTACTTCTCCGGTTGGTTTAACCACTTCACTAACCACATGCGGACGATACATCGTTCCGCCATTAGCAAAATACATAGTATAGGCCGCGACCTGCAGCGGCGTCACGATTAAATCTCCTTGGCCAATCGCTAGGTGATAAGTATCACCAATATACCATTTTTCTTTTTTGGTCGCTTCTTTCCAGTCTTTAGTTGGCACAAAACCTGAACCTTCATTTGGTAAATCAATGCCTAAAGGCGTGCCGATTAAAAATTTTCTTAAATAAGCCGACATTTTATCAACGCCTAAACCAACAAAATTATCATAACCTCCGCCAATATAATAAAAGAAAGTATTAACAGATTCAGCCAAAGCTTTTTTAACATCAGTTAAACCATGCCCACCAGCTTTCCAATCAGGAAAAAACCATTGGCCAACATGTAAACCGCCAGTACTTAAAACTTGTGTGTTCTCATTAATAATACCCTCCTGTAATGCGGCGCCCGCATAAATTGGCTTAATCGTTGAACCAGACGGATATTCGCCACTGACGGCTCGGCTAAACAAAGGCTGATCAGGATTATTAGCTAAAGCCTGATATTGATCCTCTGTAATGCCTTGAGCAAAAGCATTATCATCAAAAGCCGGCAAACTAATTAAAGAAATCACCTCGCCGGTCTGCGGATTTAAAACTACGGCGGCACCCTTTTTTAAACCAGCTTGGCTAATATATTTATTCATGATCTCTTCTAATTTAGCTTGCGCCGTAGCATCTATAGATAACATTAAATTATTTCCAGCAATGGCCGAGGTTTCGCTAACGACAGTTTTTTCTTTGCCTAAAGCATCAACTTCTACCTGCTTCACGCCGGGAACGCCGCGCAGCTCGCTTTCCCAAGATTTTTCTAAACCGGTTTTGCCTAAATAATCAAGGGATGAATAGTCGGTTTTATCATTAGCCAGTTCATCCGGGCTAATTTTTCCGGTATACCCTAAAACATGCGACAAAGATTCAGCCGGCAGATCATAATTTCGACGATTAATACTAGACAAAACTAAACCAGGCACAGAAAAAGATTCTAAATAAATTTTTAAAGCTTCATTATATTCAATATTATCAGCAATAAATAATGGCTGATAATATTCCATTTGCGACGGCTTTAAATCATTGATTTGTTTTTTAATAGCCGTAGCATCAAATTTTTTTGTTTCTAAAGCAAGTCTGTCAATTAAGTTATCTCTTTCCGTGATATTTTTTGGTAAATCGGCTGGCACGCAATATAATAAAAAATTAGCCACGTTATGAACTAACGGTTTGCCGGTGGCATCAAAAATAATGCCGCGATTAGCTTCCACCCTTTCTAAACGTAAACGATTACCATTAGCCATGTCGCGATAATAACCTCCCTGAACAGCCTGTAACCATAATAAACGAACGCCTAAAATCACTAAAAACAAAACCGCTACCCAGCGCATAATTAATAAATACTTAGCTGGTAGTTTATTACCAACGGTTTCTTCACCACGTTCAGTCGGCGTAAAAGCTTCTTCTACCCAATCACGATGGTATTTGCCATTAAAATTACCATAGCTAAGTGAACCTTCTTTAATAACAAAAGGATCGCTTTGTTTTCTTTGTTTTTTTCTAGCTATCATCATGATTTTATTCTTTAAATGATAAGAAAACCGGACGTAAGCGCTTGCTCAAAGCGTTGATAATATAGAAAATTATTCCGGCGCCGATGATGTTAATTACTAAAGACCAAGGAATAACTCTAATCCAGTAATTAAAGGAAAAAGAAGCAATGCCGGCGCGATAATCAGAAATAAAGAAAGCAATATCCCAAATTAAAGTTACTACTACCGTGATGATAATAATAGAATAAACTGAACGGTTAGTAATAAATTTATCCAGCAAAAATTCTATGACGACTAAAGTAAAAAATAATAGAAATAAATAAGCGCCAAAAGGCCGAAAAGAAAAAATTTCTAAGACCAAACCTCCGCCTAAGACCCACCAAGAAGCTACACGTAAATTAGACAATAATAAAACAAAAACTAAGGCGATTGGAAAAAGATGAAACCGATATAAACCAAAAGGCAAAGAACCCATTAAAGTAGAATCAATTACTGCCAAAGCAATCATCGCTAAACCATTAATAATAATATTACGATACATCATAAATTATTATTTAAGAATTGCGACAAAGCGTAAATTATCAAAATCAGTCGCTGGCTCAAGCACTGCGCTTTGCCATAATTCATTACTTTGTTTTATAACTTTACTAACATGGCCGATCAACAAACCAGCGGGCATGCCGTTTTCTAAACCTGAAGTAGTAATTATTTGACCTTCGCTTAAAACTTGGCTTTGCGGAATAAATTCAATTAAAATAGATATTCCTAAATCACCGTGCGCTATGCCAATGGTTGCACCTTGACCTGCTAAACTAACTGCTAGACGACAATCAGAGCTATATAATAAACAAGCCTCAGAAATATTACCTTTAACAGACGTGATTTTACCGATTAAGACGCCTTCAGAACTAACAATCGGTAGACCAACACTAACTCCTTGATCAAAACCCTGATTTAAAGTAATAACTTCTCGATTATGCCAACTGTCTTCAGCTAGGCCACGCGCCACTACTTCGGCCATTTGTAAAGAAACTTTCTTGGTTTGTTTAAAATTTAAATAATCTCGCAAGTGTTTATTTTCATCTTCTAAAGTTAAAAGACGAGCATTTTCCGCGCCTAGACTTTGATTAGCCGATTCTAAAGTATTTAATTTTTGTTGTAATTCAGCACTAGATAAACTACTGTCATTATTAAGATGAAAAACCTCGCCTAAGTTATGGGCGATATTAGTAAAGGGACTTAAAGCTTGACGAGCTAAATTACCAAAAAAAGACCAGCGATTTCCGCCGCCAATAATAATTAAAAATAAAACAACAGCCCCCAAAACAACCAAAGTAGAGATAGAACGTTTGTTAGTCATAAAAAAATTTAGTAAAAAGTTGAAAGTTAAAAGTAAAACCGCGAGTCTAGTTTAACTTTCCACTTTCAACTTTTAACCTTATAACTCTTTAGTGCTAGGAATCACGACTTTACTTAAAAGTACTGGGTCAGATAAAAGTATACCAGTACCACGAGCAACACAAGTTAAGGGATCATCAGCTACGCGAACCGGAATTTTAGTAGCTTGAGAAATTTCTTGATCTAAACCGCGCAAGAGGGCTCCACCACCAGTTAAAATAATGCCATATTCATAGATATCAGCTACTAATTCCGGCGGAGTGGTTTCTAAGATAAGTTTAATATTATCAATTATCTGATGAATGCTTCTGGCCATAGCTTCTCTAATTTGACTATCACTAACATGCATTTCTTTTGGTAAACCATTCATTAAATCACGGCCTCTGACTGTCATGTCTAAAGATTCTTTTAAGGGCGTGGCTGAACCAATGCGAATTTTTATTTCTTCGGCTAATTGTTCACCGATTAATAAATTAAATTCTTCTCGCATGTATTGAGAAATGTCATGGTTTAAAAAGTTACCCGCCAGACGCAAATTCTTCCAGTTAACGGCGCCGCCCAAGGAAATTACGGCAATCTCAGTTGTTCCGCCGCCAATATCAACAATCATCGTCGCACTAGCTTCAGTGACCGGTAAACGCGCGCCAATCGCCGCGGACATTGGTTCTTCAACTAAGTGCACTTCTCTGGCGCCAGCGGATTTGGCCGCGTCTTCCACAGCCTTTTTTTCCACTTCAGTAATATCCAAAGGAATACCAATCACTACGCGCGGACGCGGCACTAAGGTAAATTGTTCGGTGTGTGCTTTGTCAATAAAATATTTTAACATTTTTTCTGTTACTTCAAAATCAGAAATGACACCGTCAATCAACGGCTTAATAACTTGAATATGAGCCGGAGTTTTACCTAACATTTTTTTAGCTTCATCACCCACCGCTAAAATTTCTTCAGTGCGCATATTAACCGCGACGACCGACGGTTCATTAATAACAATTCCCTTGTCTGGCGTGTAAACTAAAGTATTGGCCGTTCCCAGGTCAATACCTAAATCTTTACTAAATTTTCCAAAAAATTTATTAAACACAAAATTAAGTTAAAAGCTAAAAGTTAAAAGTAAGACTAAATTAACGGTTTTACTTTTAACTTTTCACTTTCTACTGTTTAAATTTACTTAAAACTTCTTTGTCTGTCATTAATTCTGTCTTATCACTGACACGTGATTTTAACTCAACCTTATTTTCTTTTAAGGTTTTTTCACTAATAACCATTCGCCAAGGACAACCAATTAAATCAGCTTCAGCAAATTTTTCACCATTAGAAAGATTGGCTCGATCATCAAACAAAACTTCTATATTATTATTAATTAAATTATTATATAATTCCGTAGCTTTATTTTTTACTTCTTGGTCAGTTGAATTTAATTCTAATAAATGCACTTTAAAAGGCGCAATATTCTCTGGCCAGACGATACCTTTATCATCAGCTAAAAGTTCTACGATTGTTCCCATAACGCGAGCTGGCCCAATGCCATAAGAGCCCATGACGACTGGTTTTCTATCACCATTTTCAGCTAAATATAAAAGTCCTAAAGCTTCAGAAAAACGTGTGCCTAAAGTAAAAATATTACCAACTTCTACGGCTCGTTTCTCAACTAGTTCTTTTTTAGTTAAACCAAGCTGTTTAAGAACCTCATCATTATACACTTCTTTATTAATAGCAATTTTTTTCTCTTCACTAACATAAATAGTATCTTCGCCTGTTTCTAAAACAGTCTGAAATTCATGAGAATATTTAGCAAAAAATCCGCCCGAAGCATAAGTTAAATAAGTAACCTCACCTAAACCAAGTTTTTTAAAAATATTAGTATAAGCAATTTTAGCTTGGGCATAAAAAGCTTCATGCTCGGCTTGATCTTTACAAAAAGAATATAAATCTTTCATGACAAATTCTCGCAGGCGCATTAAACCACTACGCGCTCTGGCTTCATTGCGAAACTTAGTTTGAAACTGATAAATGTAGCGAGGTAAATCACGGTAAGAATTAACAAAATCTTTAACCAATTTGGTTAGCGCCGCTTCGTGCGTTAAAGCAAGTCCTAGTTCAGTGCCGTTTTTTAAATTAGTTTTAAACCAAACAGCTACCTTCTCATCATCCCATTGATCAGTTGGCTCCCAAGTTTCTTTGTTTTGTAATGATGATAAAACAACTTCTTCACCGCCTAAAACATTCATTTCTTCGCGAATAATATTAACAATTTTATCAAAGACTCTTAAACCCAAAGGCAAGAGATCATAAACACCGGCCATTTCTTTATAAATAAAACCGGCTCGCTGTAATAAAGTAGCATTTTTAGAAACTTCATCGCGAGGCGTTTCTTTAGTTGTTTTAGTAAAAAGGTTTGATTGTTTCATATAATAATATGTACTTTAGTTTACCCGAAAAACAACTTTGTGTCAAAAATCCCGCCGCTCGCGAGCAACGGGATTATTGTACAAAAATTGTGTTCATTATTAGGCCTTCTTTTTATTCATATTATCCCAGATAACTAAGATTGGTGAAGCTAGGAAAATTGAACTATAGGTTCCAAAGAAAATACCAACCAGTAATGACAAAGCAAAATATTTAATAGAAACACCACCTAAGAAATAAATAGCCGCCAAAACTAAAAGTACGGTTAAAGAAGTGTTAACTGATCGATGAATAGTTTGATTAAGACTCATATTAACAGTACCAGCAAAGTCTTGATTGGAGCGCGGCAAATTTTCTCGAATACGATCAAAAACAACAATCGTATCATGAACACTGAAACTTAAGACCGTTAAGGCCGCGGCCACAAAAATCGTATTAACTTCTACACCCAGAACATGTCCGAGTAAAGCAAAAAATCCCAGAACAATAATTACATCATGAAACAAAGCAATTAAAGTTGCTACACCATATTTCCAAGAAGCTACTGGACGAGAAACTTTTCTAAAAGCCCAAGCAATGTATAAGCTGATGGCAATGACTACTAAAATAATCGCATAAATAGCTTTACTCTGTAATTCTTGGCCAATTGATGGACCAACTGATTCAAAGCTCTGTTCTTCCAAAAAGGGATCTTTAGCTCCCTGACTCTTAGCTAAATTTTTAAGATTAGCTAAAACCGCTTGATGAACATCTTCAGAGGTTTGTTGAAATCTTAAGATCATACCTTCGTTTTCCGCCGGCTGTGCTGTTAAACTATTTAGTTTTAAGCTCTCTAGAGATTTCTCAATATCATTAACCGAAGGTTGAACGCCGTTAAACTTTACTTCTAATAAACTGCCGCCAGTAAAATCAATACCCAGCTTAAAGCCCCAGCCAAATAAAGCCACGATTGAGGCTATGACAAAAATTGTAGAAAGTGATAGCCAAAGAGATCTTTTTCCAATGAAATTTACCATATATATAAACAATTTTAAATTTTAAATTTCAAATTTTAAATTAAAAGTTATAAACTTATTTATTAATTTGATTTTTTATAGCCAATAAGCCAGCGATGTTTTTCAAACCATTTTTCGCTGAATAAACGTAAAAAAGTACGAGTTACAATAATGGCTGAGAACATTGACAGTAAGACACCTAATAGTAAAGTAACCGCGAAACCTTTGATAACGCTGGTTGAAAATTCAATTAAGACAATACAAGTAATAAGCGTGGTAAAGTTACTGTCACGAATTGATGGCCAAGCACGAGAAAAACCTTCTTGAATAGCACCTGATAATGACCGACCAGCTCTTAATTCTTCTTTTAATCTTTCAAAAATAAGAATGTTCGCGTCCACCGCCATACCAATAGACAAAATAAATCCGGCAATTCCTGATAAAGTTAAAGTCACTGGCCAAATCTTAAAAATAGCTAATGATAAAACTCCATAAACACCTAAAGCTAAGACTGATAATAAACCTAAAAAGCGGTAATAAATAATCATGAAGAGCGCTACCAAAATTAAACCAACAATACCAGCCTTTAAGCTATTATCAACTGATTGTTGACCTAAAGAAGCACCGACGGTTTGTTGATTAACTAAAGTAATTGGCACAGGTAAAGCTCCGGCATTAAGACGGGTTACTAAATCTTTGGCTTCAGTTGTTGAAAAATTACCGCTAATTACGGCTTTGCCGCCGGTAATTTTTTCATTAACATTTGGTTCGCTGATGGCATAACCATCTAAAAAGATAGCTACTGGTTTGCCGACGTTACGCGCTGTAATATCTTCAAATAATTTAGCACCAGCGTCATCAAACTCTAAGCTTACTTCCGGGGAACTATCTTGTTGGTTAAATTGCACGGTCGCCTTTTTTAAATTACGACCAGTTAATTCTGTATTTTTCCATTGAAGATCATTACCAAGAATATCAGCGGCCGATTCTGTTTTAATAAGAATATGACTTAACTTATATTCAGGATTTTCATCAGTTTTATAAATAAGGTGATAACCAAAATTAGTTTCCACAATTGGTGAAATTGTACCAACTTTTTGCGCAAAAACTTCTTTGTCAAAAGCCGGCACCATCGCACCCTTAGCAAACCAACTTAAATCACCGCCTGAAGTACTAGCGCCTGGTTCAGTAGAATTAGCCTTAGCTAAATCCGCAAAATTCTTTACCGTCGCTTGTGTTTGTAATTGTTTAATTTTAGCTAACGCCTGATCCTTGGTTAAATTACCAGTACAGCTATCAGCGCCTTTATAACAAATCAAAATATGAGACGCTTTTACTTCTTTTATATCCTTAGCTTCAACTTTCAAAAGTTCAAAACCAGCTGTAGTTCTAATTAAATCTTTACTAGATTTACCAACGCCAATAGCTTCCGCAGCTTTAGCTAAATCAGCATTGTCTCTTTTAGAAACCATACCTAGACTACCACCACTATCTTTGGTTTGCGTGTCTTCTGAAAAAGCCTTGGCCAGAGCGGAAAAATCACCGCCTGATAAAAGTTTGCCTAAAACATCTTGAGCTTTAGTTTCAGCTTTTTTATTAAAATCATTAACTTGCTTTTGCTGATCGGCTGTTAAAGTCGGCGCTGGACCAGTTCGTTGTTCTTTAAATTCTAATAATGGCGTTTCACCGATTTTTTTAATGGCCTCACCAATGTCTTTAATACCAGCCAATTCCACTAAAATTCTATATTTACCATCAGCCGTACGATTAACTTGAACTAAGGGCTCTGATACACCAAAAACGTTAACGCGACGTTCAATAACGTCTCGCGCCCCAGCCACAGCGGCAGCTTGATCAGCCGGAGCAACAGCTGAAACATTAGCGTCATAAACTAACTGCGATCCGCCCTGTAAATCTAAACCTAGACGAAAAGGCACTTCTTTAACGTGTGGCAAAGGAATTTTCCAATTGCTAAGCGCTTGGTTATAATAATTACCAAAAGTAATTAAACCAGAAGCAATGGCAATAATTAGCACAAATAAAAAGGCCCACCAGACCTTGTTTCTACCCTTAGGTAGAAAAACCTTAGAAAACAGTGATTCAGACATATAGACAAATATAATTAGTTGTTTGTTAATTTATTGTAAATTAAGGCTGGCTAAATTGCAAGGGCAAATATGTGGGAAACTTAATTTTTAGCCTTTATTTGCGACACTCTTGACAATATATCACATATGTGATATAGTATATTTACTAAATAAAAATTTAGTCATTAATAGTGAAGCTAACACTATTGTTGCATAAACAGCATATAAACGGCAGGAGGACCGAAAAGATGGAATGACGACTTAAAAAAACATAAAATACAGGGAGGCAGTCCCATAAGCGAGTTATCGCCATATCCTAAACCCTTTTTATCAGCTTTAAATATATAAAGCTTAATACGATAAAAAGGGTTTTTTATTTATTCTAAAATTTTATTATCTATAATCTCAGTTATTTTAGAAAAATGATCCTGATTACTAAAATCTAGATCACTACGATCAATAAAGACAGCGTTGTCATTATTCTTAAAAAAATTATAGTGTGCCTCGCCGGCTTTAATAAAACGATTAATAACTGAATCAGAAATTTCAAAATCACGACCTCGTTTAATGGTAAAATCTTTGACTCGTTCTTTATTAGCCTGAAGAATGATCATTAAATCTGGCAGAGTTAAAAAATTATGATCAAGTTCATAAATTTCGCGCATTAAATCCTTAGCTAAACCTTCTTCTAACCACTCTTCAACATAGACTAAATTGGTTAACCAAAACGTATCCATGATAACTAATTTCCCATCTTCTTTATGTTTAATGGCTTCTAAATGCATGCGCACTAATAAATTTCTAAAATACAATCTATTTTCTAATTGATTAATATTGTTTTTTAAATTATCTTTAATTCTTTGGGGGAAATCTTTTTCTTCACCTTCAAAAACCGGTACAGCCTGATAATGCTCCACTAATCTTTTAACTAGATTTGATTTGCCAGTGCCTGGACCGCCGCAAATCGCTACAATAAAACCAGGTTTAATATTAGTTATTTCTTTCATAAGTATTTTTTTCGCCGCACCAGGGACAAAACCAATCTTCTTTATCATTTGGCGCATCGCCTATCGTCCACCATTTCTGACAAAAAGCACAAGAAAAATGATGAAGATTTTCAGTTGTACGTTTATTCTCCGACATATTCAAATCTCTTAACTTCTTGACCATTAACCATAACGTTTTCTAAAAAATTATCTAAGGGTCTAGCCCAAAGGTCATGGTCGCCGTAAAGCGCACGATAAACAACCAACTCTTCCTGCGTTTCACTATGTTTAGCTAAACCTAAAACCTCATATTCACCGCCTTTATAATGTTTATATTTGCCTAATTTTAACATAGTATAATTATTAAAAAATATAATTATTTTAATGCTCTACGTTCTTTTTCTACAACCAAATATGTGCCTATCCACGAGCCTATAGCTAAAGGTAAAACATATAAAAAATTATGTACATAGTTAAAAACTCCAAAAGCTATAATAAAATGCATCATAAAACTAACCGTGGCTGAGGCCACTGGTCTTTTTTTAATTACACTTAAAGTATAATAGGCATACATACCATCCACTAATAAATAAGCTAAGAGAATAACTAAAGCTAGGGTAAAACTAAAATCATGCCAGGCAATGTTTAATTTTATAAATTGATCAAGAAATGACATTTTATTATAATTTATTTTTTAAAATAACTATTTTCAAAATTTATATTATTTACTTATATATTTAAATCTAGGAG
>Ga0224524_1000201_pt1 | contig 26806 bp, 21 predicted proteins | sample CFST75metaG_FD_179895 | JGI IMG/M metagenome (GOLD analysis project Ga0224524, IMG submission 179895) | Peat soil microbial communities from Stordalen Mire, Sweden - C.F.S.T75 | ecosystem: Environmental > Terrestrial > Soil > Wetlands > Peat | place: Sweden: Norrbotten County, Stordalen Mire... | reverse complement strand
CGGGGGCAATACGGCGCCCCAAACGATGTTTCTCACCATCGATTCCCCGATTAAATTTTTGCACGGTGGCATTAGCGGAACGGTGGTTAACGATAAACTTGGGCCATTCAATAATACCCAGGTAACCCTTGGCTATGCCTACCGTACAGACCTTGGACCGGGTGATTTTTCAGGAGGGCTACAGGTAAATTTTCAGAATTCAGTATTGAGTGTGGACAAACTCGAACCTTTGGTTACCATCACCGACTTGGGAAAAAGCGATTTTATCGTAGATGGTTCATTGGGATTCTTTTACAAGGTGCCGGATAAATACTACCTCGGTCTTTCCTGCGACAATGTCCTCCAAACCCGGATGAAAAAATTAAAAGTCAGTGACAAGCGGGTTTATGACCTTACCGGTGGATATTATTGGGTTATACCGGGCTATCCCGCTTATGAATTGCAACCTTCTGCCTTTATTACTACCGACCTGGCTGCCTTTAGTTTCAGTGTAAGCGCCATCCTGCAATACAATAAAAAATTCTGGGGCGGACTTGCTTACCGTTACCAGGATGCCGCGTCGGTTTTGGTGGGATTCAATCTAAAAGCATTTAAAATCGGATTGGCTTATGATGCCAGTGTATCTAAAATGACCAGGTACGCTGACGGCACTGTGGAGGTGATGTTGAATTATTGTTTTAAGATTGAAACTGAGAAATTTAGGAAAAGTTATAAAAATACAAGGTTCTTATAATAGAAAAAGTTATTTTTGCCATTGGAAATTCAAATTTCAAACGGAGAAGATAATAAATTCTACTAAGTACCGTTATATTTCATCAATAAATCGGCCAAAAAATGAAAAAACTGCTCATTTATTTTGCTCTTCTCGTTTTCCTTGGTAGCTGCGGAAACTCCGGAAATGGCGAACTTACAGGAGTAAAAAACCGAAAACGGTATTTTCAACCGGATCCTTACGGGATGCGGTATATTCCGATGGGTAGCTTTACAATGGGTGTGGGTGATGAAGATCTTCCATATGCCCAGCTGAACACACCCAAAACCGTTACGATCCAGTCTTTCTACATGGATCAGACAGAGATCACAAATAACAAATACAGGCAGTTTGTTTTTTGGGTCAGGGATTCCATCGCCCGCAGATTGTTAGGGGAAGTGAAACCAGACATGTATCTCATATCGGAAAATAAGAAAACGGGGGAAACGTTTGATCCTCCATTTCTGAATTGGAATGCCAAACTGGATTGGAGCTCCGACCAGCAGGATGTCCGTGATGCACTTACCCAGATGTATCTTCCGGAAAGTGAACGTTTCTTCCGCCGCAAGGAAATTGATACCCGGAAACTTTATTTTGAATATTATTTTGTTGACCTGAAAGCTGCAGCACGGAAAGATTACAGTCAGAGCGGCGACATCAAAGAGGGAGGATTGGCTAACCGTCCCCAGGGTCTGAAAGATCGTTCCGTATATGTTCGCAAAGAAGTGATCAACGTTTATCCCGATACCCTCTGCTGGATTCATGACTATGTGTATTCTTTCAACGACCCGCAGACTGAAAAATATTTCTGGCACCCTGCCTATGACAACTATCCTGTTGTTGGCGTTACCTGGAAACAGGCCAATGCCTTCTGTATCTGGAGAACACAGTTGAAAAACAGTTACATGTTTGGAAAAAAAGGTGAATCCTCAGTCAGTGAGTTCCGGTTACCGACAGAAGCTGAATGGGAATGGGCTGCACGCGGCGGGTACGACAATAACCCTTATCCCTGGGGCGGACCTTATACCCGGAATGACAAAGGATGCTTCCTTGCCAATTTCAAACCCTTACGAGGAAATTATATCGATGATGGTGGAGCTACTACGGTCATCTGTGCCCATTATCCTGCCAATGATTTTGGCTTGTATGACATGGCCGGCAATGTGGCCGAATGGACCCGGTCAGCTTACTATCCCTCTTCTTACAATTTTACCTGGGATCTCAATCCGGATTATACATACAATGCAAAAGATAACGATCCTCCTGCCATGAAACGCAAAGTCGTACGAGGGGGATCCTGGAAAGATGTTGCTTATTTCCTTCGGGTTTCCACCCGTTCTTTCGAATTCCAGGATACGGCTAAATGTTATATCGGTTTCCGAACCATTCAACCGTTCCTTGGCAGACAAAAAGATGATAATCCTGCCCGGGCTTCTCATGTCTACAATTAAGATGAGAAAAAGATATTATTAAAATCAATCGTAATCTTAAACCAAATCAATTATTATTATGGGCTTATATGCTTTAGTCAGGACAAGACAGTACCGTAATTTCATGGCCAAACTTTACGGTTTAGGCGCTTCTGTTGTTATCATGGGGGCCCTCTTCAAGATCAACCATTACATGGGAGCTGATTACATGCTGATCGTCGGTCTGGGAACCGAATCAACGATCTTCTTTTTCTCTGCGTTTGAACCACCCCACGTTGAACCTGACTGGAGTCTTGTATACCCTCAGTTAGCAGGCATTTACCATGAAACCGATAATGGAGCACCAGGATTTCAATCTGGAAGCAGTGGTACCCAGGAACTGGATAAAATGCTTGAAAAGGCCAAAATCGGGCCAGAGTTGATTGAAAGCCTTGGCACCGGATTGAGAAACCTCACGGATACCACCGCCAAGCTTTCAGATGTCAGCAATGCTGCCGTTGCCAATGACAAATTTGTTTCCACGATGAAGACGGCAACCGATTCTGTTTCCGTTTTGAATGAATCCTATAAAAAAACAGCTAAATCACTCGATCAAAATGTCAACGCTTCGGAAGAACACCTCTCAAACATCCAATCTGTTTCCAAGAGCGCCTCTATACTCTCGCATGCCTATGCACAGGCTTCGGAGTCCATCAAGGATGAGATTTCCCTGAACAAAGAGTTCTCCACCAGCCTTATCAATGCAACGGTATTCACCAATAAGTTTGTTGAAAAATACAGCGAATCTGCAGAATTGCTTGCCAAAACGTCAGAAGCCCTTCACGCTTCAGCACAAGAAGAGACCAACTACAACAAACAGCTTCAAAAAATTTCCAACAACTTGTCGGCACTCAATGCTTTGTATGAACTGCACCTGCAAGGTTCCAATGAACAGATGAAATCCACGGGAAAAGTCAATGAGACCTTAAATAAGCTGACGGCTAAATTGAATGAGTCCATTGAAAAAACGTCCGAATTCAAGCAGGAAGTGGAAGCTTTCTCCAAAAATATTGCTGCCCTGAACAAGGTTTATGGCAATATGCTCTCTGCTATGAATATGGGGAACCGCTAATCCGAAGAATGAATTGTTTTATTCCTACAATACTAATTAATAAATAACAGACTAAATGGCTGGATATAAGGAGACCCCGAGACAGAAAATGATCGCCATGTTGTATCTTATCCTTACGGCGCTGCTCGCTTTGAATGTCTCGAAACAAATCCTGGATGCTTTTATTGTGGTGAACGAAAGTATGGAAACCACAAACGAAAATCTTTCGAAGAAGCTGGAGACCTCGATCAATAAATTTAAAATCCAATATCAGCTCAACCCGAATAAGGTAGGCCCTTTCTGGGAAAAAGCGCAAAAGGCACATACCCTTTCAAAAGACTTGGCAGCATATATTGATAGCACAAAAACCTTGATCGTTCAGCTTGCCGATGGTATTGAGACCTTTAAGGAGGCCAAGGGAGTTAAACTGCAGGATGTAAAAAGGAAAGATAATTACGACCGTACAACCAATTATTTTATCGGAAGATCTCAAGACGGTTCGGGTGGTAAAGCCCGGAATCTGAGGGACAAGATGGAGGAATTCAAGAAAAAGATGCTCGAACTTGTTGATCCCAAGTACCGGAATGTAATGAAAATTGGCTTGGATACCAAAGGGCCATTCTATGATCTGGATGGAAATAAGCAGTCCTGGGAAATGCACAATTTCTACCGTACAATCCTGGCTGCCGATGTTACTATCCTGAATAAGATCAAGGCGGAAGTTTATAACGCCGAATTCGATGTAACCAATTACCTTTTGTCATCCATTTCTGCAGAAGACTTCAAATACGATAAAATCGACGCCAAAGTAATACCGAGAAGCAGTTATGTTTTTATGGGTGAAGAATACCAGGCAGAAATCGTTGTTGCCGCCTATGATACAAAAGCCAATCCCAACGTCAGGTATAGCCTGGGTATTGATTCGCTGACCCCTGCAAATTATAAAAATGCCACACCGCTCGAAGGATCCAATGGAGTTGTGACACTCAAACTGGCCGGAAATGGGGAGGGATTAAAGAAATTCGCCGGTATCATTAAGATCGTTAACCCGCTCGGCGATACCATGACGTTCCATTTCAAGGATGAATTCATCGTTGCAAAACCGGGGTTGACCATCTCCCCCTCCAAGATGAACGTTTTTTATATTGGCGTCGACAACCCCGTTGATATCTCAGTACCCGGTGGACCTGAACGAATCATTCCAAACATTTCTGTCGGACAAATCCGGCCGGAAGGAAAACAATGGATCGTATCCGGATTACCAAATGGTGTTAAAGAAGCCATTGTTACAGTGAATGCCGTTTTCTCAGGTAAAACCAAATCGATGGGTTCAAGCAATTTCCGTTTAAAAAAAATCCCCATCTTTAATGCCCTCGTCGACCGGAACCCTGAAGGTGGCCTCATTTCAAGAAGTGATATCCCCGTGGGTTACATTCAAACTGAAAAACCCGTTGGATTCGATTTCGACCTTACATACAAGGTAACTGGATTTGTATTCGTTTCAGATATCGATGGAAGTGTTACTGAACGGAGTGTTCCCGGAAACAAGATCCCCGAAGAGCTTCTTGCCAAGATCAAAAGGGCAAAGAAGGGCAACCGCATCTGGATCGAAAACATCATGGCCATCGGGCCCGGAGGCGAACAGCAGTTGAAGAACATCAGTTATAAATTCAGATAAATTCCTATTAACTCATTCTCTAATAAGGGAGGATTTATGAATACTTTCTTGAAATGCCTGATCATCATTGCATTTGTAATGATCGCAGCCAGCACTTACTCCCAGGTACTGGATACAGGACCCAGGGATGGAATTTATGATAAAACCGCCATTCTGCAGATGAATCCGATCCCATATGTGCCCCTGCGTGAAGCGGATGTAATTTGGTCCAGAAGGATCTGGAGGGAAATCAACATGAAGGAAAAAATGAACCAACCTTTTTATTTTCCGGAAACTCCTCAGGGGACCTGGAAGAGTTTCATGCAGATCGTGCTGGATAACATGAAGGAAGGCACCATCACCGCTTATGAAGATGATAAGTTCATCCTGCCCAGGAATTATAATGAGATCATGAAACAATCGGAGAGAACGATCAAGAAAACCTTGCTTCGTGAAGGAACCGATGTTGAATACGACACCACCTATACGGAAAGTTTCCAGGCTTCGGCCGTTACCAAGCTTAAACTGAAGGAACAATGGGTTTTCGACCGTCAGCGTTCGGTTTTGGAGGTACGCATCCTCGGGATCTGCCCGGTGAAAGAAAGCTATACCGATCAGGGTGAATACAGGGGCGACATAGATATGTTCTGGATCTACTTCCCGGAATGCCGTAATATCTTCGCAAAAACGGAGCAGTTCAACCTGAAAAACGGGGATGCAGGAAGGTTATCTTATGATGATGTTTTCATGAAAAGGATGTTCAATAGTTTTATTTACAAGGAAGAAAACGTATACGACCGGAAGATCTCTGATTACGCAACCGGAGTTGATGCCCTTTTAGAAGCCGACAGGGCAAAAGCATCGTTACATGAATTTGAAATGGACCTTTGGGAATATTAACGGAATTATCCGGTTAAAAATCAATGGAACCCTCCCCGAAAAGGAGGGTTTTTTTATACTTCCTCCGGCAAAATCCATAACTTTGCTCTGGATCAATGGATTTAATGATGACAGGAACTTTTCTTGAAACGCCAGTCGAATATCTGAAAGGAGTGGGCCCGGCCCGGGCGGATATCCTGAAAAAGGAATTACAGATCTTTACTTTCGGCGAATTACTTACCCTTTTCCCGTTCCGGTATATCGACCGGAGCAAAATATTCCGGATTTCTGAAGTGACAGATGATGCTGCCTATGTGCAGGTAAGGGGAAGGATCACGGAAGTAAAGATGATCGGAAGTCTGCGCGCTAAAAGACTTGTTGCTATAGTGGCCGATGATTCCGGTGAAATGGAACTGGTCTGGTTCCAGGGGATCAAATGGATGGTAAATAAAGTAAAACCCGAAACCGAATTCATCGTATTCGGGAAACCATCCTGGTTCAACGGCCATCTTACGATCGCTCACCCTGATCTGGATTTACCGAGTGAACAGGTTCCCTCCGTCAGCGATATTTTTCGGCCATTATACAGCTCGACGGAAAAACTGAAATCGAGAGGCCTTGACAGCAAAGGGATCTCCCGGCTGATGAAAACACTCATCCAATCCGACCGTTTTTTTATTCCTGAGAACCTGAGCAAGGAAATTCTTGGAAACCTGAAATTAATGAACCGACAGGAAGCATTTATCAATATTCACTTTCCTGTAAGTCATGAAATCTTGCAAAAAGCCCAGGCCAGACTTAAGTTTGAGGAGCTCTTTTACATTCAGCTCCGTCTTTTGAGACAGAAGTTCCTGCGAACCCAGAAACAGAGTGGACATCCTTTTTCCGTAGTGGGTTCTTACCTGAATGATTTCTATCACCATTATCTTTCCTTTGAATTGACCAATGCGCAGAAACGCGTGATCAAAGAGATCCGCAGCGATCTCGGTTCCGGAAAACAGATGAACCGTTTGCTACAGGGCGATGTCGGCAGCGGGAAAACGTTGGTTGCCCTCATGACCATGCTGATTGCGCTGGATAACAATTTTCAGGCCTGCCTGATGGCCCCGACAGAGATCCTGGCAAATCAGCATTACCAGAATATCTCAAAAATGGTATCTGGGCTCAATATCCATATTGAACTGCTAACTGGTTCTACAAAGCCTGCAAAAAGAAAAGAGATCGCAGCCGGTTTGAAAGACGGCAGCCTCCAGATATTGATCGGCACCCATGCCCTGATCGAAGAAAATGTCCAGTTCAAAAACCTTGGATTTGTTGTGATTGATGAGCAACACCGGTTTGGCGTAGCACAACGGGCGCGGTTATGGGAGAAAAATGCAGTGACCCCTCATGTGCTGGTAATGACTGCTACCCCCATTCCCCGAACACTCGCCATGACCTTGTACGGTGACCTTGACAGTTCTATTATTGACGAGATGCCTCCCGGTCGCAAGCCAGTGATCACCAAACATGTTTATGAAACGAAACAGGAACAGGTGTTTGATTTTATCCGGGCACAAATCGAAAAAGGAACACAGGTCTACATCGTTTTTCCCTTGATCCAGGAATCGGAAACCCTCGATCTGAAGAATCTTATGGAAGGTTATGAATCGATCAAACGGATTTTCCCCAGCCCGAAGTATGCGATCGGGATGGTGCATGGAAAGATGAAACAAAAGGAAAAGGATGAGGCTATGCAACGTTTCCTGAAAAAGGAGACCCATATCCTCGTTGCCACTACCGTGATCGAGGTTGGAGTGGATATTCCCAACGCATCCCTGATGGTCATTGAAAACGCAGAACGATTCGGGCTTTCCCAACTTCACCAGTTGAGGGGCAGGGTTGGCCGGGGCGCTGATCAATCGTATTGTATCCTGGTCTCGGGATATAAGCTGACCAGCGAGGCCAAAAAACGTATTGAAACCATGGTTGAAACAAACGATGGATTTATTATCGCAGAAACCGACCTTCGGCTCCGGGGACCGGGAGATATGGAAGGAACGCAACAATCGGGGATCCTGAATCTAAAAATTGCCGACATCGTCCGTGATGAGAAGATCCTCAGATATGCCCGTAACCTGGCTACGGATATCATCCAGGATGACCCCAACTTAGAGAAAGAACACAACGAAATACTTGCACGGCACCTTAAAATCATGAATAAATACAGGGAAAATTGGGGCCTGATCAGTTAGATTCAGGAAATTCTCAATACTTTTACATCCCCCAAATTGGTATAGCATGAAGATCTCCTATAATTGGTTAAAGGAATATGTTTCAAACATTCCGGAACCGGCAAAAGTGGCCGAAATCCTTACCGGGTGCGGACTGGAGGTTGAGAGTATGGAGCCCTGGTTTTCGATGAAAGGCGGACTCAAAGGTATTGTGATCGGCGAAGTGCTGACCTGCATTAAACACCCGGATTCAGATCACTTGAGTCTTACAACGGTGAATATTGGCCAAGAGGAGTTCTTAAAGATCATTTGCGGGGCACCCAATGTGGCAGCTGGACAGAAGGTTGCTGTGGCTACCGTCGGAACTACCCTCTTTTTCAATGAAAAGGAGATCACAATTCAACGAGCCAAGATCCGCGGGAAACTATCGGAAGGGATGATCTGTGCAGAAGATGAACTCGGCATCGGTTCTTCCCACGAGGGGATCTTGGTGCTGGATCCATCGGCAATTCCGGGAACCCTTGCAAAGGATTACTTCAAGGTTGAAGAAGATACAGTTTTTGAGATAGGCCTGACACCAAACCGGTCGGATGCAACATCTCATATTGGTGTGGCAAGGGATCTTGCTGCTGTGCTTAACTGCATGCCTGGGAATCCTCATCCGGATTCTGTAGTCCTGAAATACCCGGAGACCGGTGACTTTAACGATTCAAAACAGGGCCGGAAGATTGAGGTAGTCATTGAAGATGTGGAAGCCTGCCCGAGGTATTCAGGATTGACCTTTACCGGCATTACCATTAAGGAATCGCCACCCTGGCTGAAAAACAGGCTCAACGCGGTCGGACTTCGACCGATCAATAACATTGTTGACATTACCAACTTCATCCTGATGGAACTGGGTCATCCTTTGCATGCATTCGATGCCGACCAAGTGAAAGGAGATAAAGTTTTCATCAAGAAGTTTCCGGGATCGAGGAAGTTCATCACCCTCGATGAAATGGAACGGGAAATAACCGGGCAGGATCTGATGATCTGCAATTCCGAAGGCCCCATGTGCATAGCTGGCGTTTTTGGCGGACTGAATTCGGGCGTTACTTCAAACACCACTTCGGTATTCCTTGAAAGCGCATATTTCAATCCACGCAGTATCCGAAAAACAGCACGCTACCATGGTTTGCAAACCGATGCTTCTTTCCGGTTTGAGCGCGGAACAGATATCAATATTACGATATATGCACTCAAACGGGCAGCTTTACTGATACGGGAGATTACCGGAGGGGAGATTGCATCCGATATTGTTGATGTTTACCCACAACCCAAAGAACCTTCCCTGATTTTCTTGTCTTTTGCACATCTCGACCGCCTCATCGGGAAAACCCTTGACAGAGAAATCGTAAAAAATATTCTTTCGTCCCTGGGAATTAATGTTCTTTTTGCATCAGATGAGGGATTAAACCTGGAAATTCCTACTTTTAAAGTGGATGTCACCCGGGAAGTTGATGTGATCGAAGAAATCCTGCGGATATACGGGTATAACAATATTGAGTTCTCATCTGCCATCCATTCCTCCATCTCTTTTTCTCCCAAACCGGACCTTGAAAAAATAAAGAACGGGGTTTCAGATTACCTCTGTGCAAATGGCTTCCATGAGATCATGAACAATTCACTGACACGTTCATCCTATTATGAAGGCAACCCTGTTTATCCTGTCGAACATAATGTCAGGATACTGAATCCCCTTAGCAGGGACCTGGATATAATGCGCCAGACATTGCTTTACGGAGGACTTGAGACCCTTATGTATAACCAGAACCGGAAAATCGCCGACTGTAAATTGTTTGAATTCGGGAATTGTTACTTTCTATATCCCCATCAGGAGGATAAAAACCCACTTGAAAAGTACAAGGAGGAAAACCACTTGGCTGTTTTTCTGACAGGAAGGGCGCAGAAAGAAAACTGGAAGACATCGGATCGTAAAGTTGACATATATGATCTTAAAGGTTTTGTAAATACAATTCTTCTTCATACCGGAATTTCCTTCTCGTCATTCGAAACAAATCCAGATACTTCTGGAATTTTCAGCCAGGGGCTGGCTTATAGGATGCAGAACAGAACATTGGTTATCCTTGGCGTTCTTTCCCAGGCATTGCTGAGAAAATTTGATTTCCGGCAGGATGTTTTTTATGCAGATTTCAACTGGAGCCTCTTGTTCAGTAACCTGACAGCCGGTGATAAATCGGTTGCCGAACTTCCGAAATTCCCGGAAGTCCGCAGGGACCTTGCGTTGCAGCTGGATCGTCAGGTTTCGTATGCTGAATTAGAAAAACTGGCCTTTGCAACAGAAAAAAAATTACTGAAGGAAGTCGGGTTATTTGATGTTTATGAAGGGGAAAAGATCGAAGCCGGAAAAAAATCCTATGCTTTGTATTTTATCTTACAGGATGATCAGAAAACACTCACAGATGAAGATATCGATAAAGCCATGAAACGGTTGATCAAGGTTTATACCGAAAAAGTTAATGCACAGGTCAGGTAAAAAGTAGAACTATAAACACTTAATACAACTTTACAGAATGGAAAAAGAAACTACACAATATTCCGTCAGTCCCTCAGGTGAAAAATTCAATGTGCCTCAAAAACAGGATTATGATAAAGAACTCAAGCAGATCAAAGATCTCGTGGCCAAAGCCAGGAAAGAAAAGAAAGAGATCGTTGTCGTTATGGGGCTTGGTTTTGTTGGTGCTGTAATGGCAGCTATCGTGGCCGACACAAAAGATAAAAAAGGAAAACATTCCAAATTGGTGATCGGGTGCGATCGGCCGGGTGTCCGAAGCTACTGGAAAATCGCAATGATCAACCAGGGGTTGAGCCCTGTCAAGGCAGAAGATCCTGAAGTGGACCAACTTATACAGAACTGCGTAAAAAAATCAAAAACACTGGTCGCAACCTATAACAGCGACGTTCTGCAATTTGCCGATTGTGTTGTGGTGGATGTACAATGCGATTTTACAAAGAAAGAAGTCGGGAATATGAAGTCCGGGACCGCTGAAATGGCAGCGCTGGAAGATACCGTACGTTCGATCGGCGAGAAAATCCCGCCCGAATGCCTGGTTTTGATCGAAACCACGGTAGCACCGGGAACCACGGAATTTGTTGCATGGCCGATCCTGAAAAAAGCATTTATGAAAAGGGGGATCAGCCAGGTTCCACTGCTGGCTCATAGTTTCGAGCGTGTGATGCCGGGAAAGCAATACGTTGCATCCATCCGTGATTTCTGGCGCGTATGCTCGGGATGCGAGGAAATTGCCCGGAAACGGGTGGAGAAATTTCTTCACGAGGTGCTAAATACAAAAGATTTTCCACTGACGGTAATGGATCGTCCCATTGAATCGGAAACCACCAAGATCGTAGAAAATTCTTACCGTGCAACCATTCTCGCTTTTCTGAATGAATGGAGCCTTTTTGCAGAACGAAACGGTGTTGACTTGATCAAGGTGATCAAGGCGATCAAGATGCGCCCCACGCATAGCAATATAATCTTCCCGGGACCCGGGATCGGCGGCTATTGTTTGCCCAAAGACGGCGGATTGGGATATTGGGCCTACAAGCATATTCTTGGCTTTGAAGATGGAGATAAAATATTCCAGATCACCCCCGTTGCAATTGATATCAACGATACCCGGGCATTGCATGTTGCCGAACTTACCCGCGATGCCTTGCGCAATATGGGCAGGTACATTGCCGGCGCGGAGGTGCTGCTATGCGGTGCCAGCTATCGGCAGGATGTGGGTGATACCCGTTACAGCGGAAGTGAAATGGTGGTACGTAAGCTGACAGAGATGAATGCCGAGATTCGCATCCATGACCCTTATGTAAACCATTGGTACGAGCTTGAAGACCAGGATGAATATCCCGCACCAGGACATTCCTGGAAACGCTTTTTCAGAAATCAGGAACAGCTTAAGAATACGGTTGTTCAGAAGGACCTGAAAAAAGCAATAAAAGGTGTTGAAGCCTTGATTTTGGCGGTTCCGCATACCCCTTACCTCAAGCTGAAACCTGAAGATATTGTAAAATGGGCCGGAGGACCGATCGCCGTTATTGATGCATTCGGCATCCTTACCGATGAACAAATCCGGACTTATTTCAGGTTGGGATGCGAAGTAAAAGCCCTTGGAAGAGGACATCTTGCGAGGATCAAGCGGGAAGTTAAGGAGAAAAAGAAGTAAAAATTTCGTAATTTTACACCCGTAAAAATCCTTTAAATGGATATTCTGTCAATAAAGCAACGGTTTGGGATCATCGGGAATTCGGTTTTGATGGATCGGGCCATCGACATTGCAAGACAGGTAGCTACGACAGATATTACCGTACTCGTTTCAGGCGAGAGCGGAACAGGCAAGGAGTTTTTCCCCAAGATCATACACCAGCTCAGTTCCAGGAAACATGGGCCTTACATTGCAGTGAACTGCGGGGCCATCCCTGAAGGAACCATCGATTCGGAACTCTTTGGCCATGAAAAAGGATCCTTCACCGGCGCCCATGAAGCGAGGAAAGGGTATTTTGAAGTGGTCAACGGAGGAACAATCTTCCTGGATGAAATAGCCGAGCTCCCACTGTCTACACAAGTCCGGTTACTCCGGGTATTGGAATCCGGAGAGTTCATGCGGGTGGGCTCTTCCAAGGTACTGAAGACCAATGTGCGGGTTGTAGGAGCTACAAACATCAACATCCCGGATGCCATAAACACGGGGAAATTCAGGCAGGATCTGTATTACCGTTTGAGTACGGTCCCCATTTCCGTGCCGGCACTAAGGGAGCGGAAAGAAGACATCTACCTCCTCTTCCGGAAATTCGCATCCGATGCAGCAGAAAAATACCGGATGCCGGCTATCCTGCTGGATGAAGAAGGACAGCGTTTGCTCGTCAATTATCGCTGGCCCGGTAATATCCGGCAGTTGAAAAATATCACCGAACAGATTTCCATCATTGAGAAGACCCGGAACATTTCTGCCGAGACCCTTGCCAAATATATTCCTCATCCTCAGCATAATGACCTACCAATGCTTTACAAGGGGGATGAAGGGCATTTCTCTGAACGGGAATTGCTTTATAAGGTCCTGTTTGATATGCGCAAAGATGTAAATGACCTGAAACAGCTAGTCATGAACCTGATGACAAACGAATCGGCTACTGTAGCCTTGGGAGAAAATTCACATATTATCAAACGACTCTATAAGGATTTTCAGGATGTCAATGAACAACAGGAACCAATCATTGTGCATGCATCGGATAAACCCATGGACGAACCTATCCAGGAACCGGAAGAAGTTGAAGAATCCCTATCACTCGTAAAAAAAGAGATAGACTATATCCATAGAGCCCTTCAGAAACACGAAGGGAAAAGGAAAGATGCAGCGCGGGAATTGGGTATCTCTGAAAGAACACTATACCGGAAAATTAAAGAATACAACATTGAATAGCTTGTCAATCAAACCTCTCAGAAAATCTGCATACAGAATAACTTGTTGCCTGTTTTTCTTTCTTCTGCTGGCTCAGAATTCCTGCCGGATAAGTTATTCCTTTACCGGCGCTTCGATTTCACCCGATGTAAAGACTGTTTCCATTCAATATTTCGCCAATAATGCATCCCTGGTCGTGCCTACTCTCAGCCGGGCCTTTACGGATGCATTAAAAGATTATTTTACCTCCCAGACAAACCTGGTCCTGGTTGACCGGAACGGCGACCTGAGCATAGAAGGCAGCATCACGGGATATGGGATTCAGCCGATTTCCATACAGGGAAATGAAACAGCTAACCAAAACCGCCTGACAATCACTGTAACGGTAAAATTTACCAATAAAAAGAATGAGAAGCAAAATTTCGAAAACAAGACATTTAGCGAATACGAGGATTACCCGAGCTCACAAAACCTGTCAACGTGGCAGGATCAACTCATCAAGGATATCGACGACAAACTCATCCAGGATATATTCAACCAGGCTGTTGTCAATTGGTGATGCATGAACCGTCATGATTTTACCGGCTTTATCCAACATCCCCATACCCTCGATCTAGGATTGAAAGATGATCTCCATACCCTCGCCGACCATTATTCCTATTGTTCCTCCATCCAGGTATTGTATGCCTTTCTTCTCTATTCAGCAAATGACCACGAAGTTAATTTCCAACTCAAGAAAACAGTGGCTTATGCAACCAGCCGGAAAAAACTAAAGGAACTGATGGAGAATATAACGATCCGGGAAACTGCAGCCTTTATTCCACAACCTCTAAATGAAAGCGCACCGACAGCTGCCATAAACAGAAAACCTGTCGAATCCGATATCACGCTTGTAAAGGACGAACTGATGGAACGTGTTAAGAAAAGGCTTGCAGAGATTGAAGCAGAAAAACAGACCAAGTTCCCGGAAGAAAAACCTAAAATTGCCCTGTCAGGCTTGGAACATACAGAAGATTTAAGGCTGGATTTCCTGTCGAAGGAAGAGATCATAGAAAAGTTTATCCGGGAAGAACCCCGGATCTCGCACCCCAAAGCCTCTTTTTTCAGACCTTCCGATTATGCTGTGAAAAGTAATTTAGACGATACCGATATTGTTAGTGAGACGCTGGCAAGGTTATACCTGGAACAAGGTAACCTCGCAAAAGCCAGAATGGTTTATGAGAAATTAAGTTTGCTTTTTCCGGAAAAAAGTAGTTACTTTGCAGCCCAAATCGAAAAAACAGGCAACAATTGATCCCTTGCAGGGACAAGTCCACGATATTCATAGTTAATAGAAAAGTTTTATGGGCATTTACATCTTAGTATCCGTTTTGATCCTTATCACCTGCGTTTTACTTGTTCTGATCGTTCTGGTTCAGAATTCAAAAGGAGGAGGCCTTGCTTCCAACTTCCAATCATCCAACCAGTTTATGGGTGTCAGGAAAACAGCAGATTTCCTCGAAAAAACAACCTGGACACTGGCTGTTATCTTACTTGTGCTGAGCCTTTTTTCTATCCTGATCATTCCCAAAAACCAGGGAACCGTTAAAACCCAGGAAAGTGAAATGCAAAAACAGATCAACAACACGAAAACACAACCTTCAAAGGATTTTCAAGCGCCTCCCGCAACTCCCGCCAAGAAATAAACAGGAAGAAGGAATAGCACCGATTTAAGGTGTCAGAATGTCATATCGTTCTGACATTTTTTTTTCCGCCCTCCGTTATTCTGAAAAATTGTCTCATTTCAATCTGGGAAATTCATTTGGCATAATATCTGACAGGTACCGATATCAATATTCATCTGAATCCTTTTTAATGTTTAACTTAAAAATAATCGTTTATGACAAAATTGAAAATTAAACCTTTGGCTGACCGCGTTTTAATTGAACCCGATGCCGCCGAAGAAAAAACCGCCGCGGGTATTATTATCCCAGATACCGCAAAAGAAAAACCCCAGAAAGGTACTGTTGTCGCAATTGGTACAGGTAAAAAAGATGAACCGATGACGGTAAAAGTGGGAGATTCGGTTTTATATGGTAAATATGCCGGTACCGAACTCACCATTGGTGGGACAAACTATCTGATCATGCGCGAATCTGATATCGTTGCAATCGTATAATTTTTAAGGAGTCATCAAAATCATTACTAAAAAAGGAAGACATTATGGCAAAAGATATTATTTTCAATATAAAGGCAAGAGAAGCATTAAAAAAAGGTGTTGATGAACTTTCGAATGCCGTTAAAGTGACACTGGGACCCAGTGGAAGAAATGTGATCATTGATAAGTCATATGGTTCACCGATGATTACCAAAGATGGTGTTACCGTAGCAAAGGAAATTGAACTGAAGGATCCGGCCGAGAACATGGGCGCCCAGATGGTGAAGGAAGTAGCTTCCAAAACCAGTGAGCTGGCAGGCGACGGAACAACAACCGCCACCGTGCTTGCACAGTCTATTTTCACAACCGGCCTCAAGAACGTGACTGCCGGAGCTAATCCAATGGACCTGAAAAGAGGCATTGACAAAGCTGTAACAGAAGTCATCTCCTCCCTGAAGAAACAAACTAAACAGATCGGAGACAGCCTTGAAAAGATCGAACAGGTAGCTTCCGTTTCAGCCAACAATGATATGTTCATCGGGAAGATGATTGCCGAAGCAATGACGAAAGTGAAAAAGGAAGGCGTCATCACCATCGAAGAAGCAAAAGGCATTGAAACGACCGTAAAAGTTGTTGAAGGTATGCAATTCGACCGTGGTTACATCTCTCCTTATTTTATCACGGATACCGAAAAGATGGAAGCTGTTTATGAAAATCCCTATATCCTGATCTATGACAAAAAGATCTCGGTCATGAAAGACTTGCTTCCATTGCTCGAGAAGGTCGTTCAAACAGGCCGTCCACTGATCATCATCTCTGAGGATGTAGAAGGAGAAGCACTGGCTACCCTGGTTGTAAACAAGATCCGTGGTTCGCTAAAAGTTGCTGCCATTAAGGCTCCGGGCTTTGGCGACCGGAGAAAAGAAATGCTGGAAGATATTGCTGTTCTTACCGGCGGTATGGTTATTTCCGAAGAAAAAGGTTATAAACTTGAAGATGCAACCCTTCAGTATCTGGGCGAAGCTGAAAAAGTAACAATCGACAAAGACAATACCACGATCGTTAGCGGTAAAGGCAAGAAATCGGATATCGAAGGAAGGGTGAATCAAATCAAAGCCCAAATCGGTACAACAACATCCGATTATGATAAAGAAAAATTACAGGAACGCCTGGCTAAACTATCTGGTGGAGTTGCAGTGATTTACGTTGGTGCGGCCAGTGAAGTTGAAATGAAAGAAAAGAAAGACCGTTTTGATGATGCACTGCATGCAACACGTGCCGCTATCGAAGAGGGAATCATCCCCGGCGGTGGTGTCGGATATATCCGTGCCATTTATGCAATCGAAAAGATGAAAGGCGACAATGACGACGAAACAACCGGTATTGCGATCGTAAAAAGAGCATTGGAAGAACCATTACGCCAGATCGTCGAAAATGCAGGACTGGATGGTGCCGTTGTTTTACAGAAGGTGAAAGAAGGGAAAGACGATTTCGGTTACAACGTGCGCACGGAAAAGTATGAGAATTTACTTAAATCCGGTGTGATCGATCCAACCAAAGTGGCCCGCGTAGCGCTTGAAAACGCAGCCTCTATCGCCGGAATGTTGCTGACTACCGAATGTGTCCTTGCAACTCATAAAGAAGAAAAAGAACCCAAAATGCCAATGGGCGCTGGTGGCTACGGGGGAGGAATGGGTGATATGTACTAATCATTTTTTTACTTTACCTGTGAAAGACCCCGGTTCCGCCGGGGTTTTTTTTGTCCTTACCACGCTTGTCCGCCTGTCTATTTGCCTACCGGTTAATAAGTTCCTGCAATAAAGGCCGGAAAATTTCGTAATTAGTGATAATATTGTGTCCTCATTTTCTAAGAAAAAATCGTATGAACCATATATTCAATGTTCTGTTTTTCTTACTGATAACAGGGATTTGCTTTTCACAAACAATTCAGCCTGCTCCTAAAATCCCCGTTGATCCTGATTCAAAACTGATCCAATACAGGGACATCGTCAATCAGGATGGAACCAAAGATGTGCTCTATGACCGCGGTGCTGAATGGATCAGGTCATACTACCTTAACCCGGGCAGTGTTACGAAAGTTCTGGATAGGGTAAATGGGAAGATCGAAGGTACAGGCCGGTTACGACTTTATTTTTATGATTCCAACAACACACGGACAGACGCAGGATTAGTTTATTATGATATCCGCCTTGAATTCAAAGAGAACAGATACCGATACACCCTGACTAATTTTTCCTTAAAAGGTGCCTCACGTATTCCACTTGAAAAGTGGATGAATAAGGATGATCCCTCCTATAACCCGCAGATGGAAAACTACCTTTATCAGGTGGATACCACCATGCAGAACCTGGTTGTCAGGTTGAAGGACGGCATGAAGCCTAGAGTGAAAAAGAAGGATGAATGGTAGAAAAAACAGATATCCGTTCCCTTTCCCTTGCGGGAATTGAGGGTTTTTTTCGCGAAAAAAATGAAAAATCTTTCCGGGCAAGGCAGGTATATGAATGGATCTGGAAAAAGACCTGCCGTTCCTTCGATGAAATGACCAACCTCTCCAGGGAGAACCGTCAACTGCTTGAGGAACATTTTTGTTTCCCGGTTTTACAGGAAGAAAAAGAACTCCGCGACCTTGACGGGACGGTGAAATCTACATTCCTCCTGCACGACATGGCACTGATTGAAAGTGTCCTGATCCCTGCCGACAACCGAACTACTGCATGTATTTCTTCACAGGCAGGATGTGCCCTGGCCTGCCGTTTTTGTGCCACCGGAATACTGGGATTCCGGCGAAACCTTACTTTCACTGAGATCTTTGACCAGGTTGTGTTGCTGAACCGCCAGTCGGAAAAATATTATGGCAAACTTTTGTCAAATATCGTTTATATGGGCATGGGCGAACCGCTGATGAACTATGACGAGGTGTTGAAGTCTATTGAAAAAATCACTTCCAAAGAATCACTCGGTATGTCACCGCAGCGGATCACGGTTTCCAGCGTCGGAATACCTGCTATAATCCGGAAAATGGCGGACGATAAGGTCCGTTTTCATTTTGCATTGTCGTTGCATGCTGCAACCAATGCTAAAAGAAACCAGATCATTCCCATAAATAAAAAACATCCTATACAGGAACTGACAGAAGCGCTGAAATATTACCATGCAAAAACCGGCAAGCGATTCACTATCGAGTATATCCTTTTCAAGGACTTTAATGACAGCCTTGAAGATGCCAAGGCCCTGGCCCTCTTCTGCAAAAGTTTCCCCGTGAAGATCAACCTCATCGGGTATAACCCTATAGAGAAAAGCGGGTTTTCGCAGAGTACTCCTGAAAAAACCCGGGCATTCAGGGAATTCCTGGAGAATAAAAATATGGTCATCAATGTAAGAAAAAGCCGGGGTAAAAATATCGATGCGGCCTGTGGCCAATTGGCCTTGGTTGATAATATTGAGCAGCAGAATGAAAAAGTTAAATGACCCAAAAATGAAGGATTATGGAAAAGCAAGATATAGAGTTTAGGGGAAATATTGTAGATGTGGTAGGGGAGAGGATTTTCAAAGGCGTTGTCATCATAAAAGATTCGAGGATCGCAGAAATCCGGGAGGAGGATACTGACGGGAATATGTACATTCTTCCTGGTCTCATCGATGCCCATATCCACATTGAAAGCTCCATGCTGGTTCCATCCGAATTTGCAAGGCTTGCCGTGGTGCATGGAACCGTCGGTACCGTATCCGATCCGCATGAGATCGCCAATGTTTTGGGTGTGAAAGGAGTCCGGTTCATGGTCGAAAACGGGAAACAAGTACCCTTTAAATTTTATTTTGGTGCCCCTTCCTGTGTTCCAGCCACTGACTTTGAGACAGCTGGAAGCAGCCTGGGACTTGCAGAGCTTGATGAATTGCTTCAATCCGATGATATCCTGTACCTTTCAGAGATGATGAATTTTCCCGGCGTTGTATATGGGGATGAACAGGTTGCACAGAAACTTGCCTTGGCAAAAAAATACGGCAAACCGGTTGACGGTCATGCTCCCGGTCTGACCGGTGAACTTGCAGAAAAATATGTTCGGGCCGGTATCTCTACCGATCATGAATGCTATACCTTGGAGGAAGCCGTTGAAAAGATCGGATATGGTATGAAGATCCTGATCCGGGAAGGCAGCGCTGCGAAAAATTTTGAAGCGCTGTCAGACCTGATCGCAGAATATCCCGAGATGGTCATGCTTTGTTCCGACGACAAGCACCCCAACGACCTGGTTTCGGGCCATATCAACGAACTGGTAAAAAGAGCCTTCGGCCTGGGTTATGACAAAATAAATGTACTCCGGTGCGCCACCTTCAACCCGGTAAAGCATTATCGCCTCGATACAGGCCTGCTTCAGAAGGGTGACCCGGCAGATTTCATCTTGGTGGATGATCTTGATAATTTCAATGTTCTTGCAACCTATGTCAATGGCCGGAAAGTAGCTGAAAATGGAAAATCATTAATCTCCTCTGTTGTTGTATCGCCGGTGAACCAATTTCATGCAAAACTGATAAAGCGTGAAGATATAGTTGTAAGGCCGATAGGGAATAGAATCAGGGTGATAAAAGCCATCGACGGACAACTTGTGACCGGGGAACTGATCGTCGATGCCCGGATTGAAAATAACGAAGTCAAAACAGATCCTGAACATGACATTCTGAAGATTGTTGTGATGAACCGGTATTTTCCTGCATCCCCTGCCGTCGGGTTCGTGCAGGGCTTTGGGTTAAAATCGGGCGCTATCGCATCCTGTGTTGCCCACGACAGCCACAATATTATCGCAGTGGGTACCGATGATAAATCCATCGTGGCAGCCATCAATGCAATTGTAAATTCGCAAGGAGGAATTTCGGTAGCTTTCGGGGATGAACTGTTCGTTTTACCCCTCCCGATTGCCGGGATCATGTCTGATGAGGATGGATATAAGGTGGCAGGGCTCTATAAAAACCTGGATGAACAGGTGAAAACAAAATTAAAAAGTTCCCTGAAAGCACCTTTCATGACCTTATCATTCATGGCACTACTGGTTATTCCCGACCTTAAACTCAGCGATAAAGGATTGTTTGACGGAAAAAAGTTTTCATTTACTGAACTTTTTGAAAAAGTATTTTAATATATCTACATATTTATTTTTGTTTACTATTTTTCTTATATTTGCATTCACTTTAACTTGTTAAATAATTAACAATCGCATTTAACTTCATCCTCAATGAAAAAAGTAACATTAGACGTCGAAAAACTTGAAATGGCTGCCAGTAAATTAAGAGCAATTGCCCATCCCATGAGAATTGCGATCATTGATTTGCTTACTGTAAATCCTAAAATGACTGTCACCGAGATTTATGAATACCTGAATCTTGAACAGGCTTCTGCCTCTCATCATCTTAACATTCTGAAAAACAAAGGATTGCTTGATTCAAAAAGAGACGGGAAGATGATTTACTATTCCCTGAAGTTTGAACATCTCACAGAAGTGATCGACTGTATCAACCGTTGCGGCGTTAACTAACAGCAATCTAATCAAAGTTCCCAGGATTCATCAATATCCCAGTTGGCGCGGACTTCTATTATCTTTTGGAAATACTGAACCTTTTCCGGCTGTATTTTCCTGGAAAACCTTCCTGTATCCCATCGGCCATTCCGGTTGCGGTCGAAAATGGCTTTGATCTTGTATTTTCCAGGGAAGAGGTAATCAAATTTCACTTTTCCGGATGCGGAGATTGTTTTCTGTTCCAAAATGTTTTCTTTTTCATCCAGGAGTTGAATAAGATAATCGGAAGGATCTTTAATGCTGATCGTCATCTGGATTGACCCTAAATCCCTGAGAGAATGGGTTCGGAAGGAAACAACCAATGAATCATTCGAATGGCCGTTGATAGACTGGAAGACCGAATCAGGAATAATCAACCAGTAGGGGTGGTTTTCTTTCCATTTGTAAGAAACCTGGAGCCTCCTTTTGATTGAATCCGTAAAAGCCAGTTTTGGGTTTATGGTATCCTTGCCATCTACTAACAGGATCCTGAAGAGATCCTGTCTGGACAATGGGTAGGAAAAAATGATCACCGGGTCTCTTTTGAACTGGTTCAACCTGCCATCCGGCATATTGGTGGAAAGTTTCAACTTTACCAGGGATGCAGTGCCTTTATCTGTTTTCTTTTTCTTCAGACTTTTCTTTAAGAGATTGATTCTTGCAGTATCAAGGGTTTTGTCCTTATCGACCAAACGAAGATAAAGAGAATCTTTCCCGGTATTTTTTAACCATAAAAAAACAGAATCCCTGGTGGCATTGAATTCCGATATCATCCACCCGGGTACATCAGGGATATTCATCGGGATGAATTCCGGTTTGACGGTAGGAAACCGGTAATAAATCCCGACCTGGTCTTCATTGACCATGTCGGCTTTAAGGATTTTTTGAATGGTATCAGATTCTTCAAACAGCATCAATGTATAACCCGGTTTTGTTTGTTTTTTGATTTCGGAAGTATCTTTTTTCGGGAGGAGTGTATCACGCTTTTCAGCAGAGTCTTTTTTCAGGGTTTCAGGTGAAGGTGGCTTCACATAGATTCCTTTTATAAGACTGTCGCAGAAAGCAATTTTTTCATTTGGCAGATTAAAAATATAATCCCCGTTCATATCCTTTAAAGCGAACAATAAAAATGGCACATCTCTCAGGTTCCTGAAAGTGAATTCGCCATTTTCATTGGCTTTTGCCATGTAATAGGGCTTAACATGAAACGGAAGCGAATCAAGGGGTAAGGTATCGTTTTCGTTGATATAAAGCATTGCAATCACGTCTTTCTGAGGTACCTGGTCGAATGCATTGATGATCATTCCCGACAGGCTCAGCGAGTCAATGAAGGAACCCGTTGAGAACGTATAAGTGAAATCATGCAGTACATTGTTCTCCGTCAGGTCCGAAATAGCATCACCAAAATGGATAGAATAAGTCGTATTGGATTTCAGGGTGTCGGCCAACTTAATGAAGATGGATTTTCCACGCAGTCGTATATCGGTATGAGGCAGATTTGGCGGCGCAATATTGATCTGGTTATGCTGATCCTTCATTTGAAGGTATTTATTGAATGTAATACGGATATCTTTTTTATGGAAATGTGTGGTCAACGCAGGTGGGTCACAATCGGTCACCTTGGGTGGTGTAACATCTTTTGGGCCCCCTTCAGGCGTGACCGGGTTGGCACAACGGTAAAGAAGAAGCATTAAAAACAAAGTGCAAAGGAAAAAACATTTCGAACGGATCACCTTAACAGTATTTGATTTTAGGGAAAGCCCGCATCAAATTTACCAATGGTTTTTGTATAAATAAGCCAAATTTTATTATTTTTACACAGAAAATTCACAACATTCCGGAGAATCATAGAATAACAACCAATCCGAACTTTTATGTCAGGGCATAATAAATGGTCAACCATTAAACGAAAAAAAGGTGCATTGGATGCAAAGCGTTCAAAGATCTTTTCCAAAATCATTAAGGATATTACCATTTCCGTGAAAGAAAGTGGTCCTGATCCGGAACACAACCCCCGCCTTCGCCTTGCCATCGCCAACGCCAAAGGGGCCAGTATGCCTAAGGAGACGATCCAGCGTGCCATCAACAAAGGAGCTGACAAAGACGCTGCTGCACTGATAGAGACCACGTATGAAGGAAAAGGCCCTCACGGGATTGCTATTTTTGTGGATGCCACTACGGACAATATCCAGCGGACCGTCAGCAATGTAAGGGCATATTTTAATAAACACGGCGGTGAACTTGGTAAAAATGGTTCGCTGAATTATCTCTTTGACCGTAAAGGGGTCTTTGTAATCCCCAAAGGAGAATTGAATCCGGAAGAATTTGAAATGGAAATCATTGATGCCGGCGCTGAGGATATTATCCTGGAAGACGATTTGTTTACCATCACGACAGCCATGGAGGACTTTGGGAACATGATGAAGAAACTGGAACAATTGAACATTGAACCTGAAAGTGCTTCTTTACAACGCATACCAAAAACCACGGAAACGCTGGATACCGATTCGGCAAGAAAAGTTTTAAAGCTGATCGATCTTATTGAAGAAGATGAAGATGTTCAGAATGTTTACCACAACCTCACCTTGACGGATGAACTGATGGAAGAATTATGACTTCTTTAAACCAGGCAAATAAACTGAACCAGGTTCACATTCTTCGGAAGGGCCAGTTTCTTCCGGAGACGGATCCGGGAAATTTCTGTGCTCGGAGCCGTGATTTTCAAGATCTGTGAAATTTCCTTCGTGCTGAGATTCATGCGCAGCAATGCACAGATTTTATGATCGTTGGGTGTAAGTTGCGGGAACTTTTCACGCAAACGGTCGAAGAACCCAGGATGAATCTTCTCAAAATGAGCCTTGATCCGGTACCAGTCGTTCTCGAATTTTACATTCTCATCAATGGTTTTCAGGATTTTCAAAAAGTCGTTTTTTGTAATGGCCTTTCCTTTTCTTAGGTACCGGTTCACTTCTTTCCGGATCAATCCGATGATCTTGTTCTTCTGTGAAATGAAAATAGAAGAAGTGGCAAGTTCACGGTTGATGAGATCCATCTCCATTTGAAGCTTTTGCCTGTGCAGCTGGTTAACTTTATGTTCTACCTTTATCTTTTCCTGCAAACGCATCTCGGTTTCTTTTTCAGCTCTTTTCCGCTGTTCCACTTCGTTTTTAAGGTCGGCGATGGCTTTTTCCTGCGACATTTCGAGGCTACGCTGGTAGTTGGAAAGTTCAATAGCCATCTTTATCTGATCAAGGTCAACAGGCTTGAAAACGTAAGCATAGGGTTTGATCGAAAAAGTTTTGTCGAATGCTTCCGTTTTATTCATGGAGGTAAGAAAAATAATCCCGCAATGGTGTTTCTCCGAGAGGATTTTTGCTGCTTCAATTCCATCCATTTTCCCTGCAAGTGTGATATCCATAAGAATGATATCCGGTTGCTTGTCGTTAGCTGCAAGTGCGTCGATCGATTCAATTGCATTTTCCCCTTTTCCGTCAATTCCCAATACCTCATAACCGAACCCGGTAAGGCGGTCTTTCAAATCATTGGCGATGATGATCTCATCCTCAACAATGTACAATTTAATTTTTCCCATTTTTTCTTTTTTAAGTTAAAGAATTTAATGAATCTTTTTCGAGGGAATATTAAAATTTAAGATCAGAATTTGTGACAATATTATAAGTGTCGATGGCGATAACCAGTTCCTCGTTGGTGGGCATTACCATTGCGAGTACTTTTGATCCCGGACGGGTGACGATCAATTCTTTACCCTTCAGCATTGAATTCCTTTCATTGTCATAATCAATACCCATGAATTCTAGCCCTTCCAGAATCTTACGGCGTGTTTCGATATCATTTTCCCCGATCCCACCGGTAAAGACGATAAGATCGACACCTCCCATCGCGGCAGCATAAGACCCGATATATTTTTTGACACGGTAAGCAAACATGTCAAGTGCAAGCCGACAGCGGACATTTCCTTTTTCAGCGGCAGTTTCCACATCACGCATATCGTAGGATATCCCGGAAATCCCAAGGACTCCACTCTTTTTATTGAAGAGGTTATTGGTCTCTTTCATGCTCAGGTTATCCTTTTCGGCAAGATAGAGTAGCACACCAAGATCAACATCCCCGCTGCGGGTGCCCATCATCAGTCCTTCCACCGGTGTAAACCCCATGGAAGTGTCGATCGATTGTCCTTTCTTGATCGCAGCCACTGAAGATCCATTTCCGAGATGACAGGTTATGATGTTGATATTATAAAAATCCCTCCCAAGGTAACGACATGCTTTCTGGCTGACGAATTTATGAGAAGTGCCGTGAAATCCATACCTTCTTATTTTATACTTCTCATAAAGTTCGTAAGGAATCGGATAAAGATACGAGTGCGGAGGCATGGTTTGATGGAATGAAGTATCAAATACAGCGACCTGTGGAATATGGGGAAGCATGGATTCTATGGATAAAATCCCTTTAAGGTTGGCAGGATTGTGCAGTGGCGCCATCTCAATGCACTTTTCGATGTCCTTTTTAACGTTGGCTGTGATCTTTACACTGGTCCTGAAATTTTCACCTCCATGAGCAACCCGATGTCCCACCGCTGCAATTTCGCTTTCATCCACGATGACGCCAACCTCAGAATCCTTAAGTGTTCTGAGGATTAGGTTAATGCCAACTTGGTGATCCGGTACAAACTGTGTGGTTTGATACTTGTCTTTTCCCGGAACCTGGTGGGTAAGCAAACTACTCTCCAGCCCGATCCTGTCAAGTAACCCTTTTGCAAGCAATTCGTATTCTTTGCTCATGTCAATGAGCTGATATTTAATGGAAGAACTTCCGCAATTCAATACTAGAATTTTCATGGCTTCAATACTATCCGTTAGTTGTTATGTTGAGTGAATGATCAAGTTCTGTGGTAAGGAACACTATTGTTATGGCGCACAAATGTAGAAAAAAAGAGGCTTTATTCCAAATTCCGGGATAAAATTTATTTAAAATCAATTCAGAAGGCTCGTCAGGTCAACTTCGGTGGGGGATTATTAGGTACATTTAAATATCATTATGTTAGGGCAGCAAGCGTATTTTATATGGAATCAATTTAAATAAAATGCTGTTGATTCATGAGCCATCTATTATTGTATTTTTGATTCCGGATCAATTATCTCCTCATGGCACTGATAAATTCTGTTCTTTCATGGCTGATGAAACAGAGAATCCATCAGATGGAGCTCTTCATGAAGTATCCCCATGAAGTGCAGTTCGATTGGTTCTGCCAGTTACTGAACCAGGCAAAAAATACCGAATGGGGCCGAATTCATGATTATAAATCCATTATACGACTGGAAGAATTCAAGGCACGTGTCCCGCTTAATGATTATGAAACAATGAAGCCTTATATTGAAAGGTTGCGTAAGGGAGAACAGAATATCTTATGGCCTTCGGAAATCAAATGGTTTGCAAAATCATCCGGAACCACTGCCGAGAAAAGCAAATTCATCCCTGTAAGTGAAGAAGCCCTTGAAGAATGTCATTTTAAAGGAGGAAAAGACCTACTTTCCATCTATTTCAACAACCATCCTGACTCCCTGCTTTTCGATGGAAAAGGAATTGCTATGGGAGG
>Ga0224524_1000198_pt1 | contig 27308 bp, 28 predicted proteins | sample CFST75metaG_FD_179895 | JGI IMG/M metagenome (GOLD analysis project Ga0224524, IMG submission 179895) | Peat soil microbial communities from Stordalen Mire, Sweden - C.F.S.T75 | ecosystem: Environmental > Terrestrial > Soil > Wetlands > Peat | place: Sweden: Norrbotten County, Stordalen Mire... | reverse complement strand
GAAAGATCCTCTGCATTTGCAGCAATGGAAGTCTTTACCAGTTTGCATGATTTTGAAGAAACGTAATACAGCCCGTCATTGCTGCGGTAGATAAAGTAATTTTCACCTTCAGCATAAGCGTGTGTTTTGATATACTTGCCAAGCGTAGTTCCTTTTTCAACATTGCGTATGTCACGGAAATGATTGTCTTTGATAGTGACGTTATCAGTGGTAACAACATTTTCAATTACGCTTCCACCTTTAATGAAATACTTTTCCCATCCTTTCATTTCAATGCCGAGACTGCGTTTATACCAAACCCATGCTTTGATCTCATCATGAGTAATGCCTTTATTATAGCGTTCTACAACATCATCAAAACTCATGGTTTTCTTTGTGTCACCAAGGCCGGCAAAATGCTTTGCATCTTTCAGAACCCTGCGAATGGTATTCATGTTGGCATCAATACTATTGCTGACAGCTTGCGACAATGCGCCTAATCCGTTGATTCCACTTATTCCGTTTAAAAAGCTCATGGTTTATATGTTTAATAATTGTAATTCAGTTTCGAGTGCAAGTGCTTCAAGTTCTAAAATGTTTGAACCAGCTGCCTTATCCTGTTTTTGCTGCTCTTTCACGAAGTATTCAAATTCCTTTTCAATCACTTCAGCAATTTTTGTTTTCCAGTAATGTTCAGTTCCCGGTCTTTCAGTAATAGCCATCAGAATATCATCGGGAATGTACCAGCCTTCTTCATCGGTAATGTGAATTCCTTTGTTTTTACCGATTTCAATAATGATGTTCCGCAGCTCAAGACAGAAGTCCAGCCAGTCGCCCTCAAAAGTGTATTTGTTATGATTTCTTTCGCTGATTACTTTAGTTAGTTTTGCTTCCAGTTCCTTGCGTTTCGCCCGATCACGGCCAATTTCTTTTAATTGCTTTTTCAGTTCATCAATTTGTTGTTCAAGCGGAGCCTGTGTTTTTTCAAACTCATTCATTGCATTATGATAGTATGAATGAAATTCATTTACCTGCCAATCTAGCACTTTCTTTGCGCTGCCAAAGCGGTTTACTGGCTTCTCTGATTCCGTTTCTAAATGATGAGTGTCATTATGAAATTCTGCATGAGTAGAATTTGCATTTTGTTCAGCATGTACATTTTTTTGAACACTTTCTCTCAAACCTTCTTTAATAGTGCTGGTTATATCATCCTTTGTACCTTTTACACTTATCGGGAATTGAACGGATGTAGTGACAACTTCTTTCCCGCAAATCTTTTCAGGGTGCATTACAAACCATGTATTGAATGAAGTGATCTCTGTAAAAGTCAAAGGTTCATTCAATGAGAAAGAGAGCTTGTATTCATAATCCAGCAGTTCATTAAAACGTTTTTTCTGACTTTCAGGAATAAATCCATTCCGGATTAAAGTTCTATCCGAATTCGTTTCATCTCGATTAGCAGGCAATTCCTCAATCAACTTGCGGATAGCTATAATCCTTGCACGAAGCCACGAAGGTGTAATATGTTCAGTTGATATCGACACTAATTATATTTCCTTTATTATTTCATTTCTTTTATTCAATAAAAGAGTATAACCATCAAGCAAAATTTTTCTTTGATCTGGCATGTCTTCAATGTTACAGAGTTCTATTTCGCTTTTTATAGTGGATATTTCCAGATCAATCGTGAGTAAGTCTAATGATAATTCCAATCTGCTTTTCTCTTTTGCCTTAGGTTTAAACTCATTTGAAGATTCCGGGAGATCAATTATTTTTTTTGTTTTTTTGTTTTGATTTTCCATTTTAGTTCATGTTTAATTCCGATTCCATTTGCGGAATGATCGCTGCCGGAACCAGATGTTGATTAATAATTCGATTTATTATTTGTTGTTCAAGACTTTTGTAGCCCTGCTGTGTTTGTATTCGTTCCCAGATATTTGGTGAGTTGACTTTGGTAACTTTTTTCAATTGACGGAGGATTTCTTCACGCAGCTCGTTTTCGTGTTTGCTTGCATCCTTTTCTTTAGCTCCCGATAAAGACGGATCAGCATTATCAGCAAAAGAATAATACTCATTTTTGGTGGCTATTACGTGGTCGAGTACAGCGATGTCAAAATATTTGCAAGCAGCTTTAATCTTCTTTGTTAAATCTTTATCCTGCTGGCTGGGCTGGTTGTTTCCACTTGGATGATTGTGCGAAAGTATAAGAGCCTTTGCCAACACTTTCAATGCAACTGCAACAATCATTTCAATATCAACCTGTGTTGAATTGATTGTTCCCTTTGTGTGCCGGTAATACCCGATTACCTTATTTGCGTGGTTCATGTACAGAACAATGAAATGCTCCTGTATCTCAATGCCGTCACCAATAATTTCTTTCACAAATTTGTAAGCATCCTGTGAAGACTTGATGGTATTATAGATCAGCCGTTCCTCTTTGAAAGTTAGATCAACTTCCTTGACACGGAAATCTTTTTCAATGTCCTTTATTTGTTTGTCCAGGTCTTTCATCTCTGCACCATCAAACACAAACATTGGTGTTGTCTGAAGTATTTTATAATTTGCCATTTTACTTTTTCTTTAAAACAATTATATCTGTAGGAACTTCTGAAAACCTGAACACAGGCGGTAAACGATAGGCATCAATTAAATCAGCTAACTTTCCGATAGAATCTTTTTCTGAGTTATATGATATGCCGTTACGTAAAAAATTACTTGATGTCAGATATACCAACAGCCCGCCACTCCTTAGTAATTTTAATCCGTAATACATAAAGAATAATTCAATCTGCTGCATTTTCGGACTTGTAAAATATGAACTGTATTTATTCTTATGCTTGCCATATGGCGGGTTTCCGATAACGAGAGAGAAGGGATAACCAGAAAGCCAGGTAAGCCTGTCATCTTTTATTTTGCTTGTATAGCGGGATGGTGCAAGAAAGGCCGTTTCAAAGTAGCCATTGTTAATCTGTGCTTCGGGGTATGTAATTTCGCAAATACGAGCAGAAATGGGATTTATCTCAAAACCAACAACCATGTTTTTGTCTGGAGCTGGCGCAATCAGTCTTCCGATTGCAATACTTGGTTCAAGAACGGTTCCTGTTTTATCAAAACCATATTTATAAGCCAGTTCCCACATCAGTTCTACAATGTATTCCGGTGTAAAGAATTCATAAAGCACACCTTCTCCGCTTGCGCCTTTGCTGCCTTGTCCGCCTGATCCTTCGTATTGCTGAATAAAAGCGATATCCTCCTGAGAGTAGGATTCTTTTTTAGAATCTTTTTCCCGGAGGAATGCTTCGATCTGCTTGTTAAGAGTGAATTGGTTTACCGACTTAGCCATTTATTTTGCTTTTATGCAAAACTATGGCAGTTGAGAATTATGCTTGTGCTGTAAAGTGCGATAAGTTGACTTAATAGCCAATAATGTTAGATATTGTTAATTATCTGCTTGAGGGTTTTGTTTGTTTGTTATTGATTTCAAATATTCCTCATGTAATTGTTTTAGGTCTTCTCGCTTTATTCTTATATCAGCCTGTTCAAGAAGAAGTTTATTCACTTTTCTATACAGTTCAACCTCTTTGGAAAGTTTTGGATTACGATTCATTTCTTTAATAAAATCGCTTAGCTCGCTGCCTGTAAGCTCACCGTCTACATATTCATCAACTTGTTTGAAATAGTCTTTTGCCACGTGATAGTGAGAGTCGTTTAGACGACAAATGTAATATAGAAACGACTATTCAAGAAAATAAATAGAGAATTGTTGTGCGATTCTTAAAATATACATTCAACATAGTTTAAATATCTAAATATCTATACTTATTCATAATATAACAAAATCAGCCATTTGCAAATAAAAAAAAGATGCAGTATTACACTTATGAAATCTGTAAGAAAAATCTTGCGTATGGTAAAATTGCTCAATAGATTTACATGATGTTTATAAATGGTTTTAAAAACCAAATTTATATTTTTCAAATTCTACCTTAAGACAGATCTTTATTAATAATGGAGGAACGCCTATGAAACAAAAATAGTTTATTGACCGGAAGGTGGTATGCAACAGATTAAAATCCCGTGCCGGTTGGGTAATGCATTCATGCATTTATTAAAATAAATTATTACTAACCAAAACCACCATTATCATGAAAAAATTATTCCTTTCTTTTATTGCGGTTATTGCTGTTATCGCAGCAAACGCGCAAAGCGAATTGAAAGTATTTCCCGATTGGTCAAGTACCACTGGTTCGCAAAACTTCTTCTATAAAAATAAAATGAAAACTGATGGTGCAGGCAATGTTTATGTTGCCGGAGCCACTATGAACGGTTCAGGAAACTATGATATACTTCTTGCAAAGTACAATTCATCGGGAGTACAACAATGGATAAAACAATACAATGGCACAGGAAATGGAGAGGATATTGCAACGGGTTTATACATTGACGGCAGCGGGAATGTATATATTACAGGGTATACAACTACCTCTTCAAATGTTGATATGATTACAATAAAATATAATAGCAGTGGTACGCAGCAATGGTTATCAACTTACAATGGGCCCGGAAGTGGTTTCGATTCAGGCGCTGATATATATGTTGATGGAAGTAGTAATATTTATGTAACCGGCACAGCTTATAATGCAAGTGGAAATTCTGATATTGCAACAATTAAATATAATAGTGCAGGCTCTCAACAATGGGCTACTGTTTTTAATTATACAGCTAATTTAAATGATGCCGGAATAAAAATTACCAATAGGGGATCCTATTTATGGATTACCGGGCTTGTTCAGCAAAACGGCACTACATATGCTGCTTTTCTTTTAACATTATATATGTCGAATGGTGGTATAAACAGCAGTGGTGTTGTTGGCTCTTCAAGTTCCAATATCGATCAGGTAGGTGATGTCGTATCTGATGCTTCTGGAAATTTCTACATAGCTGGCTCTGCTCCCGTTACAGGTCAGGGTCATAATTATGATATTATAAAATTAAATTCAAATTTTACATTAGCATGGGAAAGAACTTATAATGGAGGCAGCAGTCTTGATGATATTGCTAAGGGCATCGCCGTAGATGCTTCGGGCAATGTGTATGTAACCGGGTATTCCACCACTTCCACACATGGTAAAGACATTGCAACTGTAAAATATAATAGCAGCGGTACGCAGCAATGGGTACAGACATTTAATGGTGCAACTAACGGTGATGATGAGGCCAATGCAATGGCAATTGATGCTTCCGGTAATATTTATATTACCGGTTACACCACCACCGAAATTGACAAAACGGATTATTTAACAATAAAATACAATTCCAGCGGCACACAACTTTGGAAAATTCAAAGTGACGGCGATGCACACTTGAACGATAAAGCTTCAAATATTGCTATTGATGGAAATGGCGATATTGTGGTAACAGGTCAAAGTGAGACAGCCCCTAATACATACCAGTATTGTACTGTAAAATATGTGGAGCGGCAGATCATTACACCCACTGATTACAACAGTGAAAGTCCTCAGAATAGCTTTCAGTATTATCTGAATAAAGGGCAAATTGTGGACACGCAGAATTCATTAGTTCCAACAATAATATATTATACAAATAATTCTTCACCCGCCTTTTATATTAAGAAAAATAGCTTTAGCTTTGTGTTTGCAAAGTCTGATACCAGTGCAAATAATAATGACACCTTGCACCGCATTGATTTAACTTTCGATAAAGTTAATTCAAGTGCAAAAACTTATGCAATGGAAGAACAAACCTCTTATTTAAATTATTTTTTGCCTCAATGCCCCGCTGGAATAACTGAGGTACACGGCAACCAAAGATTGGTTACATACAATTTGTTCAATAACATTGACCTTATGTATAGCAGCAACCAGAATGGAATAAAATATTATTTTATTATTAAACCAGGAGCTACGCCAACCGATTTACAATTAATATTTTCTGGTGCCTCATCGTTTAGTCTTAATGGGAGTACAAATGCATTAACTATTAACAGCAGCATTGGCAGCATCACTTTTGAAAGGCCAACTGCCTACCAGTTAAGTAGTGCAAATGCAATAATCCCTATAACCGGATGGCAATGCGCATGGCAAACAAACGGTGCAAGCAATAAATACAAGTTTTACACAAGTAGCTATGATAATTCTAAAGCATTAATAATACAAATTGATTTGGGACATAGTACTTTTTCTAATACTTCAATTGATAATTTAGTCTGGAGTACAAATTATGGAACTAATTCTACTGCAATAGCTGAAAATAATATGGCATTAGATGTTACTACTAATCAAAATAATGGCGATCATTACGTTGTTGGAATGACTGACAATCCTAATTTTCCAGTTTATTTAGGCTCTCAAATGATTTCAGGTGGGCTTTCTGATGGATTTATTTCAAAATTTGATGAACTTGAACATGTTAAATGGGCTACATTTTTTGGTGGCGGTGATAATGATACATTGAAAGCTGTTGTTTGTAATGATAATGTTGTTTATGTTACCGGCACCACTGCAAGTAATGGCAGCACCCACATACCTATTTTTCCACTAACTGATCCTGCTAATGGCTCTTATTATAAAAACAGTAATTCCGGCAATAATGATGCGTTTATTGCAAGGCTGCTGCCCTCTAATGGCCAAATTACTTGGTCAGCATATTTTGGCGGCGCCGATGACGATATTGCAAAAACTATGACTCTGGGTCGTAACGGCGAAGTTTTTATTGCTGGAAATACAACTAGTACATCTGCTAATAATAATAACTGTATGGCAAATACTACAACTGACTTTCCATTATGTGGCCCGGCAAATAGTTATTATCAAAACACAAATAAAGGGAACGGAGATATTTTTATAGCTTCTTTTAATTCAAATAATTTTCTGACATGGAGTACTTTTTATGGTAGCCCTGAAAGGGAATGGGTTAGTGAAATGAGTTACTCTGAGCCTTCAGGAAATATATATTTAGTTGGAAGCACAAATAGTGCTTCTGTCGCAAATCCATCTCCTCAGTCATATAATGGGCATCCTCGTTCAGATAATAATTTTCCACTTTGTGACATGTCTGGTAGCGATGATTTTTTTCAGGCTTCTATCGGTGGCTTTGTCAGTAGTTTTAATACAGTTAATAAAGCTGAGAACTGGGCTACAAATATAAAAAATATAGGTGATGTTCATTCAGTTTGCGCTTCTCCAGTTTCAAATTATTTTTATATTTCTGCAATGGGAATCGGTACAGGAGTATCTTCTTGTGTTCCGGTTTCAAACAATAATATTCCTATTTGCAATATTAATGGTGGATATTCATACGACGGTAATGATCCTAATAAATTCAGTGATATGTTTATTGCAAAATTTAGCACAAGTACCAATGGACTTTCATGGTCAACAATGTATCCGGGGGATGTTGCAATAATTTCTTCGTCTCAGTATCTTGCTGCTGCACCAAATAAAGTCTATAAAAAAATTGTAGATATTAATGTTGATCGAGGAGGTAATGTTTATATTATAGGATCTAATACAGGCCACCCTAGTACTCTTTTTGAGTCATATTCTTGTTCTGGTATGTATAATAAAGCAGCATCATATGCAGGGGATTGTAATTGCCTTGCGGATGTATTTATTTTGGGTTTTAATAATAAGAATGAGAGATTATGGGCTACTTATTTTGGAGCCGATGCTGGATTTGGTACCGATTATACAACTCATCCTAAATATGTTGATATAAGCGCTGCAATTTCAACATATTCAAATAAGAGTTTATATATTACAGGATATACCGGATCAGGTGGTCCATCCGGTGCACCTGGGACTTTTCCATTAGTTGATCTTGGCGGGGGCGCATATTATCATGAAGCTCATCCAAATTATCAATGGCAGGTTTTTATTTCCAAATTTGATTTGCAAAGTGTGAGTTATGGTATAAAAGATATTTCAGAAGAAAATTCACTCCTGAAAATTTTTCCAAACCCAAGTTTTAACAATAATATTTTTGTGGATTTTCCTTTAATTGAAAAAGGAACTTGCCAAATTTTTAATGCAATTGGTGATGTTATTTACCAAAGTGATTTAAGCAATACAAACACAATTGCCATTAATGTTGAATCATTTTCACAAGGATGTTATTTTATTCGCGTAACTGAAGAAGATACTGTTATGTTAGGCAAATTTATTAAATTTTAAAAAAATGAGAAATCTGATTTTAAGTTTAATTTCTCTTATTTCTTTACCAATAGCTGCCCAGAATTGGGCGGCTATTGGTAATTTCAATCAAGGAATAGGAGCATTATATGTTGATACAACTCAGGATGAATTATACATCGGAGGTACTTTTTGTTTTTATGATTCTGATACATTAGTCGGCATAGCAAAATGGAATGGTAATTCTATGACTACCCTTGGATGTGGCGTGGAATGGGATTGTATTACTCCTGGAATATCGGGTAATTCACCACCTGTTAATGGAATTGTAAGATTCAATAATGAATTATATGCCACTGGAAGTTTTGATAAAGCGGGTAATAAAATTGTGAATGGATTGACAAAATGGGATGGAAGCAATTGGAACAATATTGGAACAGGTCTAAAAGATAGTGGTGGTAATATGGGTATTGGTTTAGGTTTAAAAATTATTAATAATGAGTTATATGTATTTGGGATGTTTGATAGTATAGCTGGCACCGCTGCTAATAGTATCGCAAGGTTTAATGGTACAACATGGAGCGCTGTTAATAATTTCCCTTTGATGTCTTCAAATTTAAATGATAAAAATAGCATTTCTGATATTGCACAATATAATAATGAACTCTATGTTTGCGGTATTTTTTATAATCCACAAAACCCAGACCTTAGTAATATTGCTAAATGGGATGGTTTCAATTGGGTGCGTATTGGTAATGGCATTGAAGGCGGTATTACTTTCTTATCAAAAATGATTGTTTATAAAAATGAACTTTATGTCGGAGGTTATTTTTCACAGTCAATTTATAATCCAGGTAATAATATTATAAGATGGAATGGAACGCAGTGGCATGATCTTCAAAATGGAACAGATGCTCAGATTCGTGATATGTTTGTGCATAATGATATTTTATATGTTTGCGGTTCTTTCAGCCATGCAGGTGGCATATCTGCAGAATATATTGCAACATGGGATAGTACGAAATGGTGCGGTTTTGGTTCTACATTTGACAATGTAATAGGTGCTTTAGAATTTTATCATGATACTTTATTCATCGGAGGCGGTTTTTGGACAATAGATGGAGATAGTATGCATCGTATGGCAAAATGGATAGGTGGTATCTATATAGATACTTGTAGCTCACCGCTTGGAATAAATGAAATAAATAATAATGAAAATTCGGTTACGTTATGTCCTAATCCCTTCGATATTTCCGCTACTCTAAAACTTTCCAAAACAATACACAATGTTACTCTTACCATTTATGATATTTTAGGCAATGAAGTAAAACGCCTGCAAAATTTAAATGGAAGTGAAATGCAAATAACAAGGGATGGTTTGAAAAGCGGAATGTATTTCTATAATTTAATTGATTCAAAAGGATTGATTGGAAATGGGAAAATAATTATTGAATGATTCATGGCGGGAATCCCAGAGCTGAAAGATGCAGAATTCTTTTTAAACTAAAGACTAATCGTTTGTAGTTCAATGAAACTAGAAATATAGAAAGCAATATGCACAAATTTAACACCAACTACTTGAATAATTATTTTTATATTTTTGTATTCAATAATATTTAAACAAAACAAAAATGAAAAAGACAATTTTATTTAGTTTGCTGACAATATTGTTTAATAAATTATTACAATGAAAAAAACATTTATTCTTTTATTAATAATATCTTTTTTTCTATATGTGTCCTTCTCGTATTCTCAAGTTGCGATAAAAGGTGGTTATAAAAATTGTTATGTTTATTCATATAAGTATAAATTTGGAGTGATTGATGCGAATTCAAAATCAAAATTTTCCTACCACAAATATGATGAATTTGGAAATGATATTGAGACTACTTATTATACAGTTTATGATCTGATTTTGTCGAAGCTAACGAGTAAATATGATAATAAAGGGAATTTGATTGAATTGTTAACATATGATAATAATGGATCAATAATATCCAAAAAGACCGGAAAATATGACGATAACGGAAATATAGTAGAATCAGTAAATTATGGACTAGATGGTTTAGTATTGCTCAAATGCATATATAAATATGATGATAACGGAGATTTAATTGAGGTGGATGATGGTGCTGGCTCCGTATTTTCAAAACAAACTTCAAAATATGATAATAAAGGAAATAAGATTGAAGTAATAAAGTATGATTCTGAGAGTTCTGTTATTTCTAAAGTTACATATAAATATAATGATACAGGAAATCCAATTGAGGAAGTTTCATATAATAATGAAGGCTCAATTGAAGAAAAAACCACCTACGAATATGATATCAAAGGAAATAAGATTGAAGAAACAACATATAATTCAGAAAGTACAATAAATGATAAATCAACATATAAATATGATTTGAATGGAAATATAATTGAAGAAGTTGAGTACTCAAAAATAAATGAACCTGAGAAAATATATAAGTACATTTATTCTAAATAATGGGTGAAAAGAATTTTTATTTTTAACCCTCCATATTCTTTGGAGGGATTATTACTTTCATATTATTTGTTCTATTCTTTTATAAACTTTTTAATAGAAGTTCCAGAATCTGTTTTACCTCTAACAAAATACAATCCACTCGCAAAGTCAGATATATCAATATATTCTTCATTATTCTTTATTGAAGCAGTCTTTACAATCTCACCAAGTTCATTTAAAATGTTAACTTCAATTGAATTTGACAAATCGACATAAAGCTTATCAGTTGCAGGGTTCGGATAAATATTAATAATGCTACTACTATTATCATCAATACCGGTAGCCATATCAACAACATAAACCAGCATTGTGTAATCATTAGAAAAAGTACCATTGCCAACTCTGAATGTAAGCATGTAAGGCCTGTTTCTCTCCGTGCTCACATTGGGAGTCCAGGAGAATTCACCAACTGCAGTATTGCTGCTAGTTTTAGAAATAATATTAAAAGTAGCTGAATCTCCGGGCAACATATAAGGCTCACCGAAAGAGCTAATACTGACTATAGCGGTAGTATTTGAATCCAGAACATTCAGTTGAAAATTATTTAGCTGACCTGCTATTGCATTTATATAATGGTAGCCCTGACCATTAGTTTGAGTAATATTATTCCAATTGGTTAACCTTGCATTTTGTAAAGTCGTATCCGCAACAATTAAATCAATTTCTCTCAAAACTTCACCAATTTGTATACCATTTCTAAATTCTTTAACTAAAACATCAATTGCATAAATACCCACTGAATCAGGTGTCCAAGAAATATCACCGGTGATAGCATCCAATATCAAGTTGTTGGGAAAATAATAACCAGAGACTGTTGTAATGTTAGTATATGTACCACCATATGGTGTAGTCAAGATGTAAGATAGAGAATCACTGTTGATATCATATGCAGATACATTGCATGTAGTATTTTGGTTTTTCTGAAAATAAAAGAATGGTAATGATAAAAATGCTGGTGAAGAATTATTGTTTGTGTTTATTGATGTATGAACAACTATATTAACATTTTCATAGTGATATGCATCTGGTGTATATAAATTTAATATAGTAGTATCTCTAAATCCAACTTTTGAAATCAATGTAAATTTTCCAACATAAGGAAATGTAAGTATACCTTTAAAAACAACTTTTCTGATAGTGTCAGGATAATTTATAGAAATTATTTGATATGAATTTGTCAAATCAACAGGTAACCATTGAGTTGAAAGTACTTGATTAGCACTATCTAATATCTCGATTGATCTGGTTGGATTTAATAAGGCTGTATCAGCTGGATAATCTATAACAGATACTATATAATCATTACCAGAAACGTGCTGAGCAGTTATCTCACCACCGTAAAAATTTTGTGCAGTAGCCGTAATGCTGAAGATACAGGATATAAGAAGGGTGTAGAGTTTTTTCATATTTATTTTGTTTTAAAAAATGAAACAAAATCTACAGTAAATGTATTTAAGATAAATTCTTTGAGAGATTCATTGATTTCTGTAACGAGAAATTTCTTATTTACAATTTGAGTACCTTTTTTATTAAACATTGTAATAAGTATTTCTGAATTACTAATATCAACTATATATCTAAGTTCATTTACTCCCCCATAATCAAATTCAATAATATTTGATGAACTTAACCAAACATTTATAGATTCACTTTTATGATATTTTTTAAGTTCTTTTTCAATGTCTTTTAAACTTTCTTGAACGATCTTTTGTTTATCTCCAAGTGATACTTTTTTGAAACGTATTGTTTTTTCTGTTTTAATAAAATCTTTAAGTTCATTTTTCCATTTCATATTTTTTTTGTTTTAATAAGTATGATTAATAAATAAGCGCGGAATTGGATTTAAAACAATTTTTGTCTTAATCAAAAACTAAATATAAATAATGTCTACTTTTCATTCAATATTGATATCAAATATAAAAAAGTAAATTAATCTACAAAATGAATTAGTCGAAAATATTTTATTTCTAATATTAAAGAATTTCTAAATCTCTTGAAAATTTTAGAAAAGAATTAGGATTCTTACACCTAACCACCTGCTGCAATTTCCTTCTTGAAAAGATCCATAGCCAGGGCTTGTAGCGATCACCTTTGAAAACAACCTGAATCAGGCTATCCCGACTTTCTATATGCACTTTCTGAGTGTCGCCAATAGCAAGCCCTTTCACAGTATAGAACTCATCATGGTAATTAAAAACTCGAACAGGAACTGAATCAAAGATTATGCTGTCATGGAGTTTTGTGACAATATCTTTTTCTTGTTTGATAACTGTTTCAGAATAATTGTTTACAGATCGGGGATTAATTTTTAAATTTTTTATTTCAGAAATTATTTCAGGATAAATATTTTTCAGTTCAGTGTATCGCAATTGCAATACCTCAATCTTTGCAGCTAACATCCCATCACGTGTTGTGTAATATTTTATCTGCTGATTAGCGGCAGCAAATGATTTTTCCAGACGGACTTTATCATTATGCTCGTTGAAATATAAATTTCCGAGTAAGGTTGTAATACCAATAATGATCAGTATTACAACAAATGTCCTTATTATTTCATGATTTGTTTTCATTTTCTTTAGAGTTTGAAGGTCTTTTAGTTTCACCCCATATATAAGTGCTCAGAATTGTCATGATTCCCGCTATGCAGGCAGTGGCAGGAGCTTCCATGTTTTTAAAAACAGAAAACCCTGCCAGAGCTGCAAGCATTACAGCAGCTATGATCGTTACCATGTATCGTTTTGACCGTTGCATTGCTATTCAGGATTATGAACAAAATCAATCGTAACAATATGATCCTGATCCATGCCAATAGTAACCACATTATCCACCGGTACTATTTCATTGTTAGCTTCATCCCTCACACCTTTTACCTTTGAGACCTGATTTGGAACCAGTGTGCTTGATACCTGGCTGTCCTTCTCAACTACAAAACGCTGAGCAGAATTGTAAGTAGTGCCATCAATCTGGTAAGAGCCATCACCGCCGTTGATGCTGTTCTTCTGCACACTCAGCGCCACTTCGTAATAAGGCTTACGGAACGAATCCGCAATAAGCGTTTCACCATTGATCTTAATTTCATTATTGACATAATCAACATGACAGAAGTTTCTGAACACATCGAATATTTTGAAGTTCAGAATTTTTCCATCGTTCTTGCGGACAAAGCCTATTTCCGTGTCCTTCCATTCTTTTACAGTTTCTTCCATGATTATTTATTTTTTAGAGTTAGTATTTTTTTTTTTTTTTTCTCTGAATTTACTCCACAGCCATAAGCTGCCGATGCCAAGGATAGAAAAGCCGACTATTCCAAGTTCAAACTTTTTTTTTCAACGGCAGTAAGTACATCATCAATGAACTCTTTAGGAATCGCATTGGCAATCATTCTCTTTGCTTCAGCCATTGTGATTTTGCCATCCTTATTGTAATCCATTCCCGGATTCTGAGCAGCAATAATAGATGCAGGAATAGTTGCTGTCTGTATCACATAGTCATCACCCTTGCCGATAGCCGCAGGGAAGAAGGTAGTCATGTACAAATCGTAATAACTTTTTATTCTGCCGGCATATGGTTTGAAATAATTGTACACGTAGTCAAGCTGCTGAATATTGGTCATCATGTACAGCTTCTGTCCGGTGGTTCCAAGCCATGTTGCAGTGAATGGCATGAACTGAATTAATCCAACTGCACGGTAAGCTGCACGAGTATAAGCATTAACACTGTCACCCGGCTGAAAATTGACAGCCTGAGCATTCAGACCACTTTCGTTGTGCATGACCACCATAAGCCAGTTCGGGTTGATTCCAAGCAGACCAGCTATCTTCTGAACCTTTGCAGCAAAATCAGTTCTGATTTCACCCTTGTTGCATGTAATTTCATTAGTCAGTATCATCGTTCAATAATTTTAATGGTTGATGCATCCGCCCAGCGTTCAGTATTGTCGACTGTACGGAACTTTATAAATTTTTTCTTTTGAGAGTCAATTGCACCGATGTATTCACCGAGCAGAGTTTGCTTTTCAACACGAACAATTGGTTGCAGACGTTCATCCAGTACCTGCATGTTAACAATTGAAACAACCAGTCTTCTTGTAAAGCCAGTCACACCGGTATCATAAAAATCAAGAGGCTTCTTATATTTAACAATGGTGGACAGGGCTGGGTACTTGTCGAACATATGTTTGAAGAAATCAAACTTGTCAACATAATCACTGCTTGAAGAAACCCAGAACGTAAATTTCTTTCCTGCATAATCTTTAAAAGCAGAGGGGAGATTATCTTTCACTACCACAAATCCCACCTGAATAAATTTTACATTATTGACAGCATCAAATTCCTGCTTGCCGGTGGCATAACCAATAAAGTCTCCCGCTTTCGCTTTTCCGACAATATTATTACCACTGCTGCTTTCATAAAAAGCATCATGATAACTTGCATCGGCAGAACTACGCATGAACACTTCTTTCTTTGCTACGATCATTTGACCTTTAGTAGCGTAGGTAGCAATAGTACTGGTAGTGCTGGTTGCATTGGCAGAAGAACTGGCAGTGATGAGTGTAAGAAACTTCTTGTATTCTTCAGTGGTGAGTTCACTTTGCAGATCAGAAGTCAGATTATCGTTGTAAAGTTTTTTGTATGCCTTAGCGACCTTGTCAAAATTCTTTATCTGCTTCGCAATAGCAAAAATGGCATCGTTATTTGTAAGATCAAACGACATCATCCAGGAGATGCCAGAAGGATTCATGGCATTGCGCAGAAGCATGGCCTGCTGCACATCGAGATTGCTGTCAGCCTGAGAGCTGGTGTGGTTTTTATTAATATCCTTGATAACCTTATTTCCAAGTTTATAAATAAGAAACCCGCCAATTCCTACTACCAGACCACCCACAAGTATGCGCTTCGGATTATCGAACCAGTCTTCCACTTTCGATTTTTGAAGTTTCTGTTCCATCACATAAACATTTTAGCTTTTCTTACAAGCGATGGTTTAGCTTTTATTTTTTTTGCAAAGTCGATGAAGTCGGCTGTGGATAATTCGCTGCGGGTTGTCTTCATCAGGTCGAACATGGCCTGCAATATTGCTTTAGCTTCATCATTTGATTCCGCATCAATCTTTACTTTAAATTCAAACGTTGTCATGAGACGACTCCTTTCTTTTTATCAGTTGTTCAATTAAATCATCAGCAACGGCATTATCCGTTTCGATCTCGGAGAAAATGGCGAAGACCTTTGCAATTACCTGCGTGCTGCTGGAATGCAGGTATGCGGCAATCAGGTCAATGAGTTCATTCCGCTTTTTTTGTTCTTCAGGTGAATACATGCCCTGATCAGAAACAGGAGCAGTAGTTTCAGCAGGAATAGCAACAGGAGGTGTTACGGCAGGTGAGGAGGGTTCTTCAACGATGCCGGAGTTATCGGTAGTGGTGGCTGGTAACTCTTTTCTACCCGCAGATTTCTCCTCAGTAAATCCTAAAAGCCCCGCAATAGGTTTTCTCATCTTATCCTTGGAAAAACCAAAGCCTTCCAGAATATCTCCGAGCATACCTGTGTAATACCTGATCTCCTGTTTATTCGCAAGCTCCGTTTCCAGTTCAGTATTTCTTTCTTCCAGAGCATCAATCTCATTTTGCAGATCCTCGTTTTCAGAAGTAAGTTCTTTCACTTCCTCCTTCAATTGTTCAAACTCGATTGCCCGTTGCTTTTCTGCTATGCGCTGGTCAACAATCTGGTTGATCTCCACTTCGCCAAGACCTTTGTGTTCCTGCACCGGGACAGCAGTCAGTACCACAGCCTCATTCACGATTTCACAGACATTCATGTCGAGATATTCACCTTCACGGGTAAACAAATCAATCTTAATTTTCTCAGGCTTTTCAATAATAAGTAATGATTTCACCTGCTTTGGTATAGATTTCGCAAGCTGGTTTGCAATAGGTGTTCGCTGACTGCTGCCGTTGATGAATGTAGCCGAGAACAGAACATCCTTACCTACGTCAGAATATTTTTTGGCTTTCTTCTGCATGTTTGCAAGAAAAGTATTTACATTTTTTGCGGTCATTTTATTCCGGTATTATTCTGATGAATTCCAAAAGCTGTACTGTACGTTTCGGGTTTTCAATAATAAGAAGCCCTGTGAATATGCGAACCTGCGCCAGTACCTGTTCAGCATAATGCTGGTTTACCTTGTACACATTGATGTCCGAATGAATGATAGTACCATTGACCACATTCTTCGAAACAAGAAATAGGAACTCATTGTAAGAAGGGATGCGGTATTCATAAACATTATCATCGGTAAGCAGCGATTTCGTGCCAATGCGGTACCTGTTGTATCCCATAACATGCATCCGTTGCCTGATCATTTGCAGTGCGTAGTATTCCATTTTATTCAGTGGCTAAACAATCAAGATAAATATTTAAACAATAAGGAACAAAAGTTCCGCTGGTATTAAAAGCTTTACCGCTGTCACGGTAGAAGCCGTTGACAGTGAGATTGGGAACAAGCTTTTCGCTGATTTCTACAAAATAACTATTGCGGTTCAGAGCTTCACGTTTAAAGCTGACCATATGATGAAAAGGGTGAATCTGTCCTGAGTTCAGCAACAGGCTTACTTCTCCAAGATGCGGAATATCATGAACAGTGTTGATACAGTTCTTTACTGACAGCAGGATGCCCTTGCACCGGAACAGGTGCGCAGGTATCTTGCGGTCAATATGAATGATCTGACCAGATTCAGTCACATTGACAGCTAATACTACAAAGCGTCTCATTTCTTTATTTTTTTGGACCGCCATTGTCGTCTCCGTTTTTCAGTTTCAGATAAATAATTGCCTGGTAGGGAAAAGTTATGCCCGTGGTAAATCCACCATCGGTAAATCTTCCTTCTATATGGCTTCCTTTCGCTTCTATTGACTCATCACTGTCGAAGTGGAAGAATCGTTCATTAGGGCTTGTCGATTGATTACAGCCCAGCAATTTCGTTTCAAAGCCTTCAGGCAGTATTTCCTGATCGGCGATGCGAAGTTCCAGCGTAGATTCAAAATGAGAATCATCATAAGGTAATGAAACAAACATGCCGTCAATACGCTCATACAGCTTGTCAGTGTCGGCAGTGAACTTTATAGATTCACCCGCAGCGTTCACTTTTATTTTTATCAGTTGATATTTTGTCAGTTTCATAAAACAAATTTTTATTCACCCCAAAATCCCTCTCAGAACGGGAGAGGGATCAGGGTGAGTGATTAATACTTGGTGACGGATGTGCCCACCAGAATAGCTTTCATGTACACATCGGCAGGAGCATTCGTTCCCCATTCGATGTTAAGTTCCATAGCCTGCTGATCGAGGATCACCTTCGGGTTATCCAGGACGAACAAGCCTTTACGCACGATCATGTTGGTGGTGTTGAATACATCACAGGTGGTGGAAGGGATGAGTGTTGTGCCATTGGCCTTGAACTCGAATTCACCGTTACGGATATAATCCGGCAGAATGTCGAAGTTCACCTGTTCCACCTTACCACCCACTGGTGCTGTACCAACCAAGAGAATAATTCCGGATAACAACATGATGTTACCTTTTTCCAATTTTGCAGAACTGATGTTACACTGTCCTACAATTTTGTTGTCATCATCCTTCAGCATCTTGATGATCTTGCTGGTGCTGATATTCTTGGTGACGTAGTAAGCTGCATCCACAGCCTGAAGAGTTTTGCTGGCAAGCCCCGCCTGAATTTCTTTCGGAAGCCAGTGCAGACGGCGTTCAAATTCACCACGGCTGTTGGTTTGTCCGGCAGCAGCAGTGACAGTTGCTTTCTGCTGCTGCTGTATTTTGCGCACAAACTGTTTTTTTTCTGCCAGTGGCGCACGTTCAATTGCCCCGATAAGCTCATCTTCGCTTACCGCTCCGAGTAAATTATACTCGCTTGTTGATAGTTGTCCTAACGTGAACATGATTTTTAGATTTTAGATTATAGAATTACGATTTAAAAATTTCAGTTTAAAATTTTGATTAAGGGTTACAGAATCTGAACTTCCTGAATTTCCTGGTAGTCGTCAAGGTCTCCCATTGAGAGAGGAGCAGAATCGATGTTGATTGTTTTCACATCCTGATGATCCGGTAACTGGGGAAGGTCAGGATTGTAGGGACCGATTGCAAGACTGACAGGTTCACGGAACACACGTTTCAGCGGGTCAGCAATATTGAAATCACCCAGTCCGTTGAGTATGTCTTTTTTCAGAAACACCTTTACGGAAGAAGCAATACCACTTGCAGCCACACCGGCAGCAACAAGTTTAAGGTTACGGTCTTTCAGCAGGATTGCACCACCCACACCGGCGGTGATCTGCACGATTGGTTTTACAATTGACTTTGCCTGAAACCCTGTAGCAGTATCATCTACAGGAAGGACTTTGTCAATGAGTTTTCCTGCCAGGTTTCCACCGATCATACCAAGTATGATGAGTCCGGGTGTTTTAAGCTCCTCAAGAACGGTCTTTGCGTCCAGTTTGGGCTTTGCAGCTGTTGTTTTCGCAGTTTTTGCCATTTTTTTTTGTTTTTATTGATTTGACTTTTTGTTTATTATCAGCTCATATTGATATGCTCAATCTTGGCTTTACCTGATTTCGATTTTACTTTCGATTTTCTCTTTGCCTTCTTTCTTTTTTTTGGAGTTCCGCTTAATTCCTTGCTTTGAGCGGTTTCTGGTTTATCTTTTTTGGCAGCGAAAAGTTTGCTAATTCCCCAGAGCGCAAGGCCGGCGCCACCTACAGCAATCACAGGATTCTTTTTTACAAATCCGATGATGCCGTCTTCATCGGAATCATCGCCGCTGTCGTCACTTTTATCATCATTGCTGTCATCATTTGCAGCATCATCATCTTTTAATTCAGGATCATTCATCATAATATCACCTTCGGCAGATTTTGCATCAATGTCAGCCTGCAAGCCGTCAGCTTCAGTCTGTGTCATCACACCGCTGTCAACCATTATCTTCAGGGCAGCAGTAATAACAGGAACAGCAGCAATCAGGGCAGCAGCGGCTGGAGCAACGCCAAGTCCTGTAAGAATAAACTCATCATCAAATCCGCTGAGACCACCAGCTTTACCTTTGAGTATGGCACTTTTCAACTTATCACTTTTCCCTTGGAGTTTGTCAACAAAAAGCTTTTCAACTTTAGTAAGACTGTTCTTAGATTTTGTCCATACATCGGTAGAAATATTTTTTGCAGCAGCCTCTTCCTTTGTTGCATAGCCCCATTTCAGGCGGCTTCCCATTTTTTTGATGTTAAGTTTCATTGCCAGAAGGAAACCGTTACGTGCAGAGATAGTCACAGGATTGTAGCGTACAAAGGCTTTTCCGCCCTTCTTCACAGCTTCACCCACTTTTTTGAAGAAACCTTTCTTCGCAGGTTTGCCAGCATTCGTCTGCGACTTCGCATCTTTTTTCTGCTGCTTCTTTTCCTTGCGTTTCTTGCCATTCAGTTCTTCAGCAATCTCAGCATTGCTCATTCCATCAAACTCGTTCCAATCCTTTTCCAACCCATCCAGATCAGAATTTTCTGAGATACCGTCAATCTGAAATTGTTTATTGAATGCATCTTCATTCTGTTCGAGGATAGCTAATGCTTTCTCACGATTGGGTGTGTTCCAGTTGGCAATGGCATAATCCAGCATTTTAAGAAAAGCAGGAGGGTAGTCTACATCCTGCACCAGATGCGGACGACCGGCAACAAGGTTGCGTGTTTTTACAAGATGCGCATAGATGGCTTGCAGACGTTCCTGTTCACTGTCTGCTCCGAGGTTTTCAATTCCTTCAAGGTCGTTTACCAGTTCCATTACATTGGGAACTGTGCCTGAAAGTACAGCTACGTTGATTCCGTTTAAGCTCATGGTAAAATCTTTTTTTTCGGTAAATTGTTTTTCAAAATTGAATTGTGAAAGCACGCAGTCAATGATGTAATAATCCTTTCCGCTTTCATCAGGGACAATCACATATACATGCTGGAACACATCAAGATCATAGCGTGCTATTCTGAACTTATGAGGTATTTGCAGGTTGGTCAGTATGGATGAAACAAAAATGGAAAAACAGTCACAGTCAATTCCTGTGCTGCGTTCAGCCCAGCTACGAGCAGGTCTGCGCAATTGTTCAAGTCCACGCTTATCAAGTTTATACTGAATATGATTGTATAAAAAGTTCCAAATGTTTTCGCAGGTCTCACGAAGGGTGCGCCCTTTGAGATATTCGGAAATTTTCTTTGTATCGCTGAGATATTTCCAGACAACTTTCTTCATCAGCTCTACAGTGTCGTCCACTTCACCATCTTCAATAATTACTCTGTCCTTTTCATCCGGGACACCAAAGAACTGATTGAACTGCCTACCGTCACGAATAGGGCGGTAGCCGCTGCTTATGGATTCTATGTGAAATTTGCTGCTCATATTATTTTTTCGGGATCAGATTCAAAATAGATTCCATCAGCATATAAAGAGTATTTCATCTCGAGAGGAATTGCAAGGGCTTTACCAAATGCAGCAATATCTTTTACTTTGAATGCGGCAATCATTGCAGGTACTTTGCCAACAAGTCCGACAATATATCCTACAAGAATAGTCCAAGGAATGATGACTTCGATAGTGTCAATCTGTGAAGTAGCAAGAGGCTTAATAGTGATTTCTTTTTCTTCTGGATGAGTGCTGGTAATGTATTTTCCTTTTGAGGATAGTGTGATTACTGGTTTTGTAATTTTTACTGAAGATTTTGTAGGGTTATCAATATTTATTTCAGTGTGAATTATCAAGCCACGAAGATCAACTGTGTGAATCCTTGGGTTCGACAGAGAGGTTACAACTTTTTCTGAAACCCTGTTCATTTCATAAAGCCTGTAAAGTCCGAATGCCAGACCACCGGCGATACCGATTTTAATTAGATTGTTCATCGTCTGATATAGTTTTTAAGTTTATCTATACCGACTTTTACAGCATATCCCACAATGGCTGAAACAGCAGCATAGAAAGCAACTTCAAGTGTGCTTTCAAAGTTGATGTTGTTAATGATAAGAGGGCTTGACAGAAATAATTTGCCAACCCCGCCAAAGATTCCAGCTGTTGTAGTGACTATTGAGTTTTGAGAGTTCTGTGACATTTTCTTTGCAATCTTTAAAGCCCGTTAGTGAGCGAATTCGATTACAAAGTTCCGGTGGCTGAAAATGGCACTGGTGACTAATGTGAAGATATGTGTTGCAATGCAGCGTTATTGTGCATTAAGTGATGATAAAATTGAGTTGAAATAGAATTTTGTTTTCTGATTTAATTTACAGTATTCAATGTCCCGATAAAGAGTTTTGTACTATGTGTATGGTTAGAAATGCAAATGAAGACCCTCTAGGAGACCCGTTAGTAGTTAATGAGTATTTTTGTAATATCGCAAAACTCAATAGAAAAATAATGCTTGAAAGGACGGAAAAGCTTATGAATTCTTAATGGTTGTAATTGATTAGGTGAATACATTAAGTTATTCATTTGAAGAAATAGTGGAACAACTGATAGTGTATTACAATAACATGAAATTAACATACTACTTGTCATGAAATCCGCTTTTCTGCTTCATAGGCGGATTTCACGTCAGCATAACGGCCTAGGCTTCAGAAAGGATCTTATGCATTTAAAAATCGATATAATTAAAAATCCCCGAACTACATTGTCCGGGGATTTTTGTAATATTTCAATGCACTCTTTATTTTATCACCACAATTTTATCCGTGCCAATTAACTTGTTTCCGGCAATGGCTTTGTAAAAATATATTCCTTTATTCAGGTTCGACCCATTAATTGCAAACGAATTTTTTCCGCTGAACATTACAAAGTTCATTAACTGCCTGCCAGTAATATCATACAGTGTAAACAACCCTGTCTGGCCTTCGGGAACATCATAAGAAACGGTCATATTTCCGTTGTTAGGATTCGGAATAACCTGCACCGAGGAGTTTTCTTTTGAAGTGGTTACATTTGCCGAACTGCTATTTTCATTGCCTAGCTTCAAAAGGTCTGCAGTGGATTCGCACTGTGAATACTTGAGTGTTGTAAAATCGTAATTAGTATTATTGCCATAGCTTTCACCACATACATAAACATTGCCATTCTGGCTTACAGTTACCTGCACGGGAATATCATTAAAACCACCAACGCCATTGTATGTTTGAGTCCACAAAACTGTATTTGCGTTATTGAGTTTTTGCGTTACGATATCACTAGTGGAAAATGTCGTGGGTTTTGAACTACCTGTAACATATACATTATCGGCCTGATCAAGGGCAGCCGACTTAAATACAAAGGGATGTGCAGCCAATGTGCTTTGATGCCATTGCAAAGTCCCGCTGGTATCGTATTTTAAAGCAAGCATACTTGAATTTGTTGCATCGCCTGTGGAACCTGCCGTATATATATATCCGGCATTGTTATATAAAACTTTATAAGCATAATCATAGGTATCCGTGTTATAGATGCTAGTCCATTTTACATTGCCGTTATTATGATTATAACTTCTAATTACGACCTGGTCAGTGTTATTACTTCTATGGGAATACCCAGCAACAATAATATTTTCATGACTGTCCAATGTGTTCGAATACCCGTAATCGTTGCCTCCATCCGGGTTATTGTATCGTGCAACCCATAAGCTGTCACCATGCACGCCATCAGATTTAACAGTATATATGTCGTAATTCCCCGCACTATTTTTACTGTAGCCAGTTGCATATACATTGTTGCCTGAATCGATGGTTATTGATGAAAGCACATTGTCGGGAGGAGATGTATTACCATAATAATCCTTAGTCCATAGTAATGTTCCGGCAGGATCGTATTTTAAAATAGTGAATACTGTACCATTGGCGGAAAGTAAATGGATACCGCCAACAATAACATTCCCGTCATTATCAAGCTGTATGCATTTGGCAGTGGTATTTGTACGGTAATAGGTCCTTGCCCAGCAAAGAGTTCCGCTGGTATTATATTTTAATACTGTAAGCATCGAAAGATCCGCAGGGTAGCTTTCGCCTGCAACATAAGCATTACCATAAGCATCAACGGTAATTGCCCTTGCAATATCATTATGATGAACAACAGTGCCATGGTATTTCTTTGTCCACAATGTATCACCGAGCGGGTTGTATTTTATGGTAAGTATTTCGTAATCGCTTGCATCAGTATTAGTGGTGCCTGTAACATACACATTACCCTCAAGGTCTATGGCATTGGCAACATCCTCTAACGAGTCCGCCCCGTTATAGCGGGCTTCCCACTCAAGGTTAACCGAAGTGGTGTAATGCAGGGTCAGCGGACTGTTTGCTATCCAGTACGAAATAGGGTGTGCCATCATACCGTCAATAGATATGCCGCTGTACGTAGTAATGGTATATGATTTCGTGGTATCGAGCTGCAATATTTGCGATGAATTGAAGTGAAAATATCCATCTATACCACTAACAGCAGGATTAACGGTAGCTACATGATTATTATTCCAAGTAATATAAAGAGAATCGCCGCTAACAGGAGTTCCTCCGCAGGAAAGATTTTCATAAAGGTAGCCGTAAAGTTTACAATCGGGAACAGTAATATAAATGTTAAATGTATCAGCAATATCTGAAGAATCGTCAAATAAAGTTGTACTGTTTGTATCGGTTCTTATTACTGTAAAATGAAATGTACCTGATGAATTGTAAAATATTTTAGGACAACGTAAAGTCGAAGTCTGTCCATTACCAAAATCCCAGTAATATGTATAATCATAATCTGTTGAATCACCGAAGAGACCTTCAAACTTTATTGTATCTATCGGACAGGGCATGGTAATGTAAATATTATTATCGAATGTTGTGTCCGCATCTTCTATATCATTGCAAGTTTGTTTAGGTAAAGATATGAGTGAATCGTAATAATTCGTGTACATATTATCTGGATAACCAGAGCCATCTGAACAATTAATTTCTCCAATTAATGCATGAAAATTTGAGCCTGCAATTGCATGAAACCCGGCTTTTAGATGTATGTTATCTCCAGCTTTATATGTTACAGATGCTTGTTGGATTTCCTGTGTGGAATTTATTGAGTTATATCCAACAAAATTTGTTGACGAATCAACGGTTCCTACTAATTTTTTGTCATTATAATTTACATAGTAAGGGGAGTAATCCTTTGTTTTAATATGATATAGATTATACAGCAACATATAATCTAATCCATTATAATTTCCAGTACACCAATCTCCATGGTCTTGTTCATATCCTCTTTTAAACCATCTGTAATCTGTTGCCCACCCGCCAGAAGCATGAACACCATCAGTATCGTAATTATTGTAACCAAGTTTAGTATCAATTTTATAGCAATACGGTCCAGAACAAGGGGCCGCATCTAGTTGTGTCAAAGTTTTATCCAATAATTCTTCTTGATTGTGGTGATTTCGTTTTTTATCATTTAAAACTTCCCATAGTAACAGATAAAAAGTATCCCAATTCTTTTTATCGTTAGTTAAACCTGCAATCCTACCTGGTGAATAATTACCCATAGCGAGTATAGTGGCTGTAAGATCCTGATCACTGGCTGATCTTATTGCTGCCTGCCATGCTATTTGGTTAGGAATTTGGAATATCTCCCAAATTGCATTAGTTCTATACCAATGATCACCTGTTATCTGATATCCTGATTCGAGAAAACCAGGGCTGTATCCAAGTGTACTACCACCTTTATTACCAGGGATTTTATTTCCGGCAGGATCATATATGCGGCAATAATTTTCACCTGTAGATTGATAATCAATGTTCAGTACTTCTTTAATTATTTTATCTGCCATATTTTTGGCTAAAGTATGTATTGAATCTTCATCATCTTCATCAGTACATTTTACTGCCAAGGCGCAACCCATAAGTATTATAATCGCTTCATCCTGGCTCATGCTTTCTGGATGATTATTAAATTCACAGGGCGTACCTCCAGAAGTACCTCCACTACACGCTGCCGATGTTCTGTGAGTAATATAACCTACATGTCCTCTTGGAAAGATGCCAAAAGTTTTACTGGATGGATTATATAAATCATTAGTAGGATCAAGCCCTTTATTTAAAATGCTTGTGTGACTCTCGCCATTAATAGTAAATCCATTTCCATTTGGGTTCGAAGTATCAAAAAAATCACATGGAACATTACCACGTATAAAAAAACCGTCCCAACTTGCAGTGTAACTGCCATAAAATGGTTCTGCTAAAGAATCCCAGTAGGTTTTAACTGCATAAAGTGAATAGTATAATTCTTTTAAGGTGTTTGCGGCATCATCATATTGGCCGTTTTGTTCCAATAAATAATGCTCAGTAGCTAAAACACCTATATACAAACCATCATGTTTCCCGTGTTGACCGTAGTCAACATTATCAGAAAGCCATTCACTTTCAGGATAGGCCAATTTATTCCTTGTACAAATAATTTGACTTTCTCCTATTTTTTCTCCAGGTACAACAAAGTATTTAAGCCTATTTCGGTAATACCAGTACTTCATCATATCGGTACAAGATTGCGAGAATGACGGAATAATATTAACAAATAGTAGCAAGGCTAACAATATTTGTTTTTTTATATTTCCTTTATTTTTTTTCATATTCTTTATTTATTACGATTTAATTGCATTAAGTTTTATTATATATTCTTTATTATTGAAATTTGTTTTCATTTTAATCTCTTTATTTGTCAAACGAAGAATATTCCATTCTGGTTTTGCTGTATCAACAAATGGTCCTGTTCCAGACGGCCATGAGATGACGCCAATTCCTGTTAAACAACTTGAATATGTAACTATTAAGATCGAATTATTTTTATCTAAATGCCATGTCCATACCAAGGCATTATAAGCGCCATCATTGCGAACTCCATTAATTGTACAACCATCTGTATTAGAATTATTATCATGGAAGAATTTCAAATTATTACATAGACTATCATTAAATAAGTTTAAAGAGTCTGCACCGTTTACTGTATATGTAGTTAGTTTGTAATTTCCGTATATTCTATTTTTAGCGGAGCGAAGACTCAAACATGGACCTTCTTCATATTTCTTGCAGCTTTCTGTGAGAGCTGTCATTATTAGAATAAGTAGAAATACTTTTTTCATAGTTTTAAGATTTTGATGATTCAAGTTCAATACAGTATTCTTTGCCATTATAATTCGTTTTCATTTTAATGTCATCATATTTTAATTTTATTATTTCCCATTCTGGTAATTTATCGGTACCAATGGGGCCAATTCCCGAAGAAGAATGATCAAAATTGTATAGGTATGATGTATAAACCTTAAATGTTTTTTTATTATTTATTAAATTCCAACTCCAATATAATTCACTTCCTAATCCATTTAAACGTTTAGGACCAATAAAGCAAATATTTCTTTTTACTGTCTTGTCATAATGATATAGAAATTGATAATTTAAACTTAAACTATCATTATATTGACTTAATGAGTCCACGCCATCAACAGTATACTTGGAGATTCCGCGCAAAGTAGACCACCTATTCCGCAGCAAACTGGGCCACCAAAACCGAATTTTTTATTGAAGGATTTTCTCTGCTATTTTTCATTAATACAAATATAGTTTATTTTATCATTTAAC
>Ga0224524_1000196_pt1 | contig 27396 bp, 26 predicted proteins | sample CFST75metaG_FD_179895 | JGI IMG/M metagenome (GOLD analysis project Ga0224524, IMG submission 179895) | Peat soil microbial communities from Stordalen Mire, Sweden - C.F.S.T75 | ecosystem: Environmental > Terrestrial > Soil > Wetlands > Peat | place: Sweden: Norrbotten County, Stordalen Mire... | reverse complement strand
GGAAACAATCTCCACGAGGACGTTCAATCATTGAAAGCTGTATCGAAAACGCGGCGATCGCGTCACGCGACAGAGTCCCTCTTTGCCAAGATACCGGGTTCGCCGTTTATTTCGTGGAAGCGGGCTCATCGGTCATGGTGGAGGGCGGAATATTGACTGATGCTATCAATGAGGGAACGCGCGCAGGCTATGCCGGAGGATATTTACGGGCTTCCATTGTCGATGATCCGCTCTTTTTAAGGAAAAACACCCGCGACAATACGCCGGCCGTCATCCATCTGACCCTGGTTCCCGGCGATGTCCTTCGCATTACCTTAGCGCCGAAGGGCGGCGGCAGCGAGAACATGGGCGCCGTCGCCATGCTTAAACCCGCGGACGGGAAACAGGGCGTTATCGATTTTGTCGTCAAAACCGTAGTTGCAGCGGGCGGCAATCCCTGTCCGCCCACGATGGTTGGCGTGGGATTAGGCGGCACCATGGAAATGGCGGCTTTGCTGGCAAAAAAGGCGCTGCTTCGCCCCATCGGCGGCGCGCATGCCGATTCGGATTATGCGCAACTTGAAAAAGAAATTCTGTTCCGGATTAATGCTTCCGGCATTGGGCCGCAGGGGCTGGGCGGCTCGATTACCGCGCTATCCGTGGCCATTGAAACCTTTCCCTGCCACATCGCTTCAATGCCCGTTGCCGTGAATCTCAACTGCCATGTGGCCCGTCATAGCGTAAGGACGCTCTGATGAATGAACCCATAATAACCCCTCCGCTTGACGAAGGCGTCGTGCGCTCCTTGCGCGCCGGCCACCGGGTCCTCATAACGGGTACGCTCTATACAGCGCGTGACGCCGCCCATAAGCGGTTCATGGAATGTATTGCCAAGGGAGAATCTCTCCCCGTTAATTTAAAAGGTCAAATACTCTATTATACCGGTCCAACCCCGGCGCCTCCGGGAAAAACCATGGGAAGCGCCGGCCCCACTACGAGTGGCCGCTTGGACGCCTATACGCCGCTCTTAATCGAGGAAACCGGCCTAAAAGGTATGATCGGGAAGGGCGATCGCCGCGGCGAGGTTGTCGACTCCATTGTAAAAAATTCGTGCGTCTATTTCGCGGCAATCGGGGGCGCCGGAGCGCTTATCGCCACGTGTATTAAAAAGGCCCGCGTTGTATGTTACGAGGATTTGGGCGCCGAGGCGGTATACGAATTGGCCGTCGAACGAATGCCCGTAATTGTGGCCATCGATTGTAACGGAAATAGCCTCTATCGCGAAGGGCTGGCGCGGTTTGTCGATAATAAACGATAGTTCCCCACAACAGCCATACCCTTTTTGCACATTCTTACCATTCTGTGACGTACGTCACAGACAAAATTATTTCCATGAGTTATTGTTATGGCCATTGCCGTCTCTATCCATTTTTAAAGGAAATAGGCAACCATGAAAACATTGACGTTCGAAATTCAAACAACGGGAAAAGGCGACGCCGTAAGTTGGAGGTGGTTTCGGTTTAAAAAACTCACGCCGCCGAGCGCCGTCGAGACGAAATTCGGCTTGACCGTGGATCTCTCCGACGCCATTACCGCCATCGTGAGGATCGCGGGTTCCCTGGATCCGAATTGCCGGGTATCGCTCGACCGGTTTTCCGGGTTCCTGTTCCCTGAATTTACGATAAGTATACTTTCGGAAAAATTCGAAATCGCGGCCGAAAAAGTTTTTGCCGGGGGAGCGAGCCGTGAGAACATTTTTAATTATCGGGTTCATTTAACCATGCGCAGCCCCTCCGAGGCCGTCCTGAAGCTGTTAAGCAAAAGTTATAAGGAACTTGGGCCGAAACCGCTTAAGGAATGTTTTGAGGAGAACGGTGGTTGATCGCTGCGGATCCGCCGTAAAGCCCGTTGGCCCTAATAGACGCGATCACCTTGGCTGGCAATAGAAAATCGCACGAATATCCGCGCGCGAGATATTTCCGTACCATGGAAGAGCTTATGTTCCACTCCGGACCGGGAAATACTTTCATTTTCAATCCTTCAAGTTCGCGGGGAAGGCGTAGCGAGTGGCTGGGACGATGCGTTACGCAGAATATCGCCAGCGAAAGGATTGCCTGGTAATCATACCACAATGGAATTTCCTTGAGATTGTCCGAGCCGATGATAAAGTAAAGCGGGGCCTCGGGGTGACGCAGCTTTAATTCGCGTAATGTATCAACGGTATACGATGCGCCGGGCCGGCGGATCTCTCCATCCCACACTTCCAACCCTTTGGAGTTTTCGACGCTCAACGACAGCATGGCGAGCCGCTGCGCGGGTCCGGCAAGCGGGGCGGGCTTATGCGCGGGCGTTCCCGCGGGAACAAGATAGATTTTTTTGAGATGAAAATAGTCAAGCGCCAATCGCGCCGTTGCCAGATGTCCGAAATGGACCGGATCAAAAATACCGCCGAGGATGCCCACCGGAGAGGAGTCGGTCATACCCGAAGCACTTTTTTTACGGTTTCTTTTGAGCGCGCAGTTTGAGCGTCCGCGCTTTTTTCGCGATCGCTTCGTCATGGTTTTGATCAAGCAATTCTTCCAGGACCGCGTCCGCCTCGGCGGGTCGCTTGGTTTCGATTAGATCGGCGGCCATTGAGAGCTTTGCCCGCGGAACCAACCTGCTTTCCGGGTATGTTTCCACAACGTTTTTAAGATAGACGATTGCCGCGTCGAACTGGGCGACCTTTTCGTAAAACACGGCGGCTTCATATTCCTTTCTTGCCAATTTTTCATTGCAACTGTCGATGCATGCCTTAGCGCTGTCGGCAAAAGGGCTTTGGGGAAAGGTTTCCATGAATTCCTTTAGTTTTTTAAGGGCGTCTTTCGTCGACGTCTGGTCAAGATACCAGGGGGAAGACGCCTTGTAACTGCTGTAGCCCAACAAATAATTCGCTTCCTCATTGAAGGGAGATTGTGAGAAGCTTTGAATCAAACGGTCGAATTCCAATTTCGCCTCATCGGGCTTTTTCATGCCCAACCACGATTTCCCCAAATAGAAAAGCGCCGTGTCGGTCGAACCGTGTCCCGGACATTTCGCGATGACGTCGGTGAGCAGGAATTGGGCGGAAGAATATCGTTTTTTCTTATATTTTTCAATCGCTTCATGCACTTTTTCGGAACATTCGTACAAATGCTTTACCTGTGACTTGGTTGTTGATGCGCAAGAGGATAATAAAAGACCCGTTGCAACAATGCCGCAAACCGTAAAATTTTTCATGAGTATGTCCACACGAGAAAATGGTTGTAGTATTTCTTTGAAAATAACTTAAGCCCATCGCTTAGGAGGCGTAGAAAGCGTAATAACGGAATACGATAGGGGAAGTCATTTTATTTCTGAAAGATATTTCCGCGCCCGCGGAACGTATTCGCTGGCCGGATATCGGTCGATCAGCGTTTTGAATTCCGTTTTGGCAAGAGCGGTCTGGCCCATTTTCAGATACGACATAGCGATCTTGAGTTGCGCGTCGTCGGACTTGGAACTGTTTTTAAACCCGAACACCTTTTTAAAAGAGGCGATGGCGCCCGCGAAATCCCGCTGCGCATACATGCATTCGCCGGTCCAGTAGCAGCAATTATCGGCATAGGTTCCCTGGGGATACTGTTTAAGGATCTCCGAAAAGAGTTTCATCGCGGCCTCATAGTTCCTCGCGTTAAATGCGCGCAAGGCGTTTTGGTATGAATCATATTCCGGCGAATTCGAAAGAAGGGACGCCGAGGCGGAGGGTGAAAAGGTCGCGGGAGCGGAGGGCGATTTCGCGGCCCTCGGCGCGGGAGCATTTTGCAAAGCCGTCACCTGGGCTTGCAGATCCTTGAATGCCTCAACGAGAAGCGAAAGCCGGTTCTCGATCTCCTCGATTTTAGCCAACGAAACGCTTGAAACGTCTTCGGACAACGCGACGAGCTTATTGTCGATTTCCGTGACCTTGGTATTCAGAACGTCCGCGTCCAGTTTCGTTTCTTGCGCTATTTTGAGCGCTTCCTCGGAATTCTCCTTGACTTGGACGACGTCGATTTCGGGTAGAATGGCTTCGGCGGTTGCTTTGGGGCCTTTTGAAGTGCCCGCGCAGCCGATAAGACCAACTACAACAACTCCTAATCCAATACCTAAGATTGAATTTTTTAAAGACATTATTTTATTCTCCGATAAAAGTTTTATTTCCGGATTGCAGTGGCCGCGTGACCCCATAGGAAGCTTGCAGCCAAACAACTTACCATGGAGTGGGGGCACGCTCGGAGGATCGGTGAAAAAGAATGCCGATACATCTTTCATCCATCGCCGAAACAAACTTTTCGTGCGTCCCCCCACACTGCACCTTATTATGTATCACAAGACTTTCGTGGGGGTGACGCGGCAACTGCAATCCCAAAATATATAAATAGTATACATTGGGAAAATTCTTACGGCAATACATAACTCTTCATATCTATATATCCATTCATATCTTGAAGGTTCTTAAGCAAGGAGGTATTTTACTTTTTTAACTTAACGATTAACCTTACAATTTCAAACGCCATCAAATTCAATGATACTTTACCGCTATATCATTAAAGAACATATCCTGCCCTTTCTCTATTCCCTGGGCATCATCATTTTTATTTTTACCATGACCACTGCGGTGCAACTTTTAGACAGGATTATTTCAAAAGGCCTGTCTCCTGGAGTCGTACTGGAAATTTTCGCCATACAGCTCGGCTGGATTGTGGCGCTTGCCATACCCATGTCCATTCTGACCTCCACGCTCATGACCTTTGGAACCATGTCGGCGAATAACGAAATCATGGCCATCAAGGCCACGGGACTAAGCCTTCTGTATCTCATTACCCCCGTTTTCAGCGCGGCGTGTTTATTGGCGGTTTGCAATATTTTCTTCAATGATCTCGTTTTACCCGACGCGAACCACCGGGCGGCGAACCTTCTTTCCGATATTTCACGGAAAAGGCCCGCCATATTCATCGAACCAGGCGTTCTTATCCGGGACTTCCCCAACTATGCGTTATGGGTTAAAAAAGTAAACTCGCAGACCGGTTCGATGAAATCGGTGCGCATCTATTCGGAGGTTCCCGGCGAAGACCCGCAAACAATTCTGGCGGAAGCGGGAGATTTGCAGATGACGCCGGACGGAAAACAATTGGAATTAACGCTTTATAACGGCGAAACGCACCGGACCGGCAATAAAAACAAAAAGGAATATTTCATCTGCCGGTTCAAGAAACAGGTGATTTTCCTCCAAAATCCCGATACCGAACTGCGGCGCACCAAAAGCGACTACCGTAGCGACCGGGAAATGAGTTCAACGATGATGCTTGACCAGATCGCGGGGTATAGAAAGACCAGGGACGGCTATCTACAGGAACATACGCAACAACTCATGGGAATCATCGCCCGAATAAAAGGACTCGACTCGCTTGGCGCACGGTATGCCGACAGCGCCGCCCGCCCGGATTCGGCGCGGGCCTTTTCCGCCTGGGCGGCATCGTTTACCGCTGGCCGCGACAAGGCTGCCGCCGAAGTGAAAAACAGAGAGGCCGCGTCGGGACACCTCTTGTCAAGAGTTCAATTCCAAGACATGCAAATCAGCCAATATATGGTGGAAGTGCATAAAAAATTCTCGCTTCCTTTAGCCTGCATCGTTTTCGTGCTGATCGGCGCGCCCCTGGGAATCATGGCCAAGCGGGGAGGAATCACGGTTGGAGCGAGCTACAGCCTTTTCTTTTTCATCGTCTACTGGGCGTCGCTCATTTGGGGCGAGTCCTTGGCGGACAAGTGCATCATCTCACCCTTCGCGGCGATGTGGTCGGGAAATATTCTGATCGGGTTGTGCGGACTGCTTCTCCTGCTTCGGGTACGGAGGGAATCGACTTTGTTTTCCTTGGGACCCGTTGTAAAGTTCATATTTTCCCTTCGGCAAAAAACCAAGGCCGCTTTTCCCGTGGCGCCCGCGCGCATCAGCGGGTATTTCAGAGCCGTAAGTGACATTCCTTATTTCCTGGTGCGTAAAGTAGCGGGCACGCTTCCCACGTATCTTATCAGGAAATTCATCGGTAGTCTGTCCGGGATCTTGGTCGCCATCATTTTAGTGTTCGTGGTTGTCGATTATATTTCAAATCTTCCACGGTTTGAGAACGCCACGCTTTTTGAAATCGCCCTTTTTTATTGGTACTACCTGCCTTGGCTCGTGCAAATCGTTTCTCCCATTGTCATACTGCTCGCGTCAATGTCCGCGATCGGCTCCATGGCCCGTTGGAACGAATTGACGGCCATGAAAACGGCGGGCATGAACGTGCGCCAGCTTGCCGGTCCGCTTCTTTTTCTTGGCGTTTGCCTTGCCGGACTGGGTTTTTACATGGGAGAGCATATTTTGCCCAAAGCCAACGGTCTGCGAAGAGAGCTGACGGAATCCATGGGGAAACAAAAAGCCTCGGGTAAAAAAAACGCTCCCGCGGTCAGCCAGGAATACCGGCGCGATTTCTATTATTTCGGCGATGACCGAAACACGTATTTTTTCAAGGAGCTGCGAACCTCGCCTCCCCGGGCGACCTCGGTGTGGCGTGAAACAAGCGACGGAAGCGCGCTGACGCAAAAAATCGTCGCCGAGAGCGCGGAGTTCAAGGATTCCGCCTGGTATTTTGTAAAAGGAAGCCGCAGGACGTTCGCGGGCGCCTCCGCGGTCATGACGCCATTTGACACCTTGCGCGACACAGTGCTCAAAGCGCGCCCGTCCGACATGGTCGCGCAAATAAAAAGTCCCGAGGAAATGAGCTATTGGGAGCTGCGAAGCTTCGTGGATAAAACGCGGCGTCGCGGCGAGGACGTATCGAAGTACACGGCGCAACTCTATTTTAAACTCGCCTTGCCCATGATGAATTTCATCGTCATTTTGCTGGGGATATCCATCTCCGCCCGCGCCGGACGCAAGGGCGGCGCGGTGCTGTTCGGGATCGGTCTCTTGTTGACATTTGCATATTGGATCATCTCCCAGTTCGGCCTGGCCTTCGCCCAGAACGGCCAGATCCCTCCCCTGGTGGGAGCATGGTTCGGCAATTCATTGTTTCTCGTCATCGCGTTGTACCTCTATACAAGGGCTTCCAAATGAAAAAGGCGCTTTTCGTCGACGACAACCACGACACGCTTGATTTACTAGAGGTGTATTTATGCCGCGACTATGAAATCGCCACCGCCCTCAACGGCTTTGAAGGATTGAAATTGTCCGAGGAACTACTTCCCGACTTCATCATTACCGACATTATGATGCCCGTCATGGACGGCATTAAATTCCTCAATAACCTCCGCAAACAGCCGAAAACCGCCCGGATACCGGTCATCGCGATTACCTCATTCGCGAAAAAGCTCAACATCAAGAGCCTGCTGAGCATGGGATTCAACGGGGTTGTTTCAAAGCCCTTCGATCGGGACGCCATACTGGACGTGGTGCAAAAAGCTCTGATGAAGTAGTTGGGGGCCGTATGAAATTCAGACAACGGAAATACCTGCCGGGACTTTTCATATGCGTCGTCGGTTTACTTGCGCATTTTTTCGGCGGACGGGCGGGGGACGTAATCGTACCGGTTTCGCTCATGGCCGCGGGTTGGTTTATCGTATCGGCAAAGAAAAGCGGCGCGCGCCCGGACATCACGGCCGCGGAACCGGCGTCGAGGTTCTCCCTGCTTCCGGCCATCGCCAAGGAGGTCTCCGCTGAAGCCGCTGAAGTCACTGAGGCTTCCGAAGCTTCCGGGGTCTCCATGGCCGCGCTGGGAGCCCATTACCGGAGGGAACAATGGCGGGCCGCCGAAAAAATCGTTGATTCGGTTCTCGACGCGTTCATCCGCGTCATTCAATCGAAACTCAACGCGCATACCGCGGCCGTCCTGTTTCCCACCAACGATAATGGGTATCGTATCCGGCGGTTTGTTTCCAAATGCGAATACGTCAATGAAGAGGCGGTCATTTATCCGGGCGTGGGAGTGATCGGGGGCTTTTTAAAGGACGGCCTTAAGCGGCTCAACCTGCATGAAATCGTCTCCGACAGCATGACGCTGTATTACTACAAGCGCGACGCGGGCATTCGGTCGCTTATCGCCAGTCCCATTGTCGCGGGGAACGCCGAACGCGGCGCCGTCATCGTCGACAGCACGGAAGTACGGCATTTTTCCGACGAGGACCACGCCTATCTTTCCACCATGGCCGGTCTTATCGGCCAAACGGTGTACCACGCGTATCTTTCAACGGAATATCATTTGGAGTACCGGCGCATCGTTTCCATGAGTTCCATTGAAAAGGACTTTTTCCAAAACCTCACCATCGACGCGATTCTCGATAAAATGGCCGAAATCATCCCGTTCGCCATCGCCTGCGACAGGCTCACCATAAGCTTGCGCGGACCGGGGCCCGGGGAGGCGACGGTCAGAAGGGCGTGGGGACTTAACGCGGACGCGTTCAACGGGCTTTCCTTTTCAACGGAGGAAAAATCCCTCGCGGGAGTCGTGTATGCGAAAAACATGCACTTGTCCAGGAATTTCGCCCCCGGTCGCCGTGAAATCCGTTACGCGGAGGGGGAGGCCGCGTCGGAGGAGCTTTCGTCGTTCCTCGCGCATCCCATCGGAGTTGACAAAAGCATTGGGGCGTTTTTCCTCGAATCGCTGCGCACGGACGCGTTTTCGGAGGCCAACCGCGATCTTTTATCGCGCCTGGCAACGTCGGCCGGGCTGGCCATCGAAAAGCTCCAGATCATCGAGCAGGCCAACGCACTGGCCACCCACGACGGGCTCACGGGCCTCATCAACCACCGCCAATTCCAGGCGCTCCTCAAGGACGAAATCACCCGCGCAATACGCTACGGCGATCCGCTGTCGCTCGTGCTGTGCGACATCGACTTTTTTAAAAAAGTCAACGACACGCACGGGCATCCCTTCGGCGACACGGTTCTCAAGGATGTGTCGGCGCGGCTCAGGGAAAACCTGCGCGACGGCGTCGACATCGTCGCGCGCTACGGCGGCGAGGAGTTCGCCCTTGTGCTTGTCAAGACCGACGCGCAGAAGGCGATGGAGACCGTCGAGCGCATCCGCCAGCAGATCGAGGGCCGCCTCCTCAAAAGTCCGCAGGGCGAGGACATCCGCGTGACGATGAGCTTCGGTATCGCGGTGTACCTGCAGCACGCCAAACAGCTCGACATGCTTATCCAGAAGGCCGACAAAGCGCTCTACCGCGCCAAGGAAAACGGCCGGAACCGGGTGGAGATGTTCTAAGACATACTTGCGAAATGCGACCTCACCCCAACTCCCCGGTCCTGCGGACCACCCCTCTTCCCCTCTCCCATGAGGAGAGGGGAAGAGGGGCAGGTGCGGTGACGAGAGGAATATCCTCATCCTATATACCTCTTTGCTTTGAGCAATTCCGCGGTGAGGATGCAACCTCCGGCCGCTCCCCGTACCGTGTTGTGATGCAGCCCCACGAAACGGATGTCAAACACCGGGCATTTCCGTAACCTGCCGACAGTTACGGCCATGGCGCCCTGCGCGTCACGGTCCTTACGGGGTTGTGGCCTGTCAACCTCATCGCGATACACGATGGGCTGATGAGGCGCCGAAGGAAGGCATAAATCCTGCGGAGCGGATTTAAATTCCCGCCAAATTCCGATGATTTTATCGATTGCCGGTTTATCGCGCTCGAACTCCAGGCTTACGCATGCGGTGTGGCCATGCACCACCGGCACGCGGTTGCAGTGCGCAGAGATGAGCGGTGAAGCAGCCGGAACGATGCGCCCGTTTTCGATAGAACCGAAAATTTTAAGCGGCTCGTTCTCCGATTTCTCTTCTTCGCCTCCAATATAGGGAACAACATTGTCAATGACGTCGAGGCCCGAGGGGCCGGGATAACCCGCGCCGGAAAGCGCCTGCATGGTCGATACGATCATCCGGCGTATTGGATACCCTGCGCGAATAAGCGCGTGAACCGGCGTCATGAAACTCTGTATGCTGCAATTCGACTTTACGGCAATGAGCCCGCTGCTCCAGCCATGGTTTTTTCGCTGCGCGGGAATGATATCCGCATGGCTTGGGTTGATTTCAGGGATAATCATGGGAACATCGGGAGTCGCCCGGTGCGCCGAATTGTTGGAAATGACGGCAAAGCCTTTTTCAGCGTAGTTTGACTCCAGTTCGCGCATTGCGTTCTTGTCAAGATCGATCGCTGAAAAAACGACAGCGCATCGGCCAAGGGCGCGCGTAACGTCGTTGGCATCTTCAACCGTCAAATCCCTCACGGAATCCGGAATGTCTCCGGGGGCATGCCAACGCCCCGCAACCGCGTCGGCGTACTTTTTTCCGGCGGATTTGGGTGAAGCCGCCACATAGGTTACTTTGAACCAAGGGTGGTTTTGCAACAGGTGAACATAGTATTGTCCAACCATGCCGGTTGCTCCGGCAATACCGACGTTGATTCTATCCGACATACGAACTCCTTTGCACGACCCTGTTTTGTAGAACTATCCGCTTCAAGAAACGCAGCATCGGGCCATGCAAATAAAAAAGCCCGCCTCTTGAGAAGCGGGCTTGGATGATTTTTCGTGTTCGACGTTAAACAATCACTGAAAACCCGCTTCACCTGTGGTGCTGCGCTTAGCCTTGGTCGTTGTCGTTGTAAAAACGAATGAAGCGGTGATGTTCATGAAAATATTTTTCCTCTTTTTTAAATATAACGTATAAAAATGATTGTGTCAAGTGATTAGCGCAGGGAAGGCAAAAGAGCGCTTTCCCCTTTTTTCGTTTTCCAGACTTGCATTTTTAAAGTATACTGAAGTAAATTCAAATGAGTAAAGTTTTGGGGAGGCATAATTGTTTCAACGGCTTCTGACGCTTTTTCGTGAAAAAATACGAATTCGGCAATATCTTGTGTCAATTCATGCCGATGAAGAAATGAAAGACGACGATCTTTCTATTTATGATCTTGAAAATTGCATTTTAACCGGATCAATATCGGAACGACAGAAATCTGAAATATCCGGCGAATGGAAATACATTATCCGGGGACAATCATTCGATGGGGATGTAATTTTCGTTGTAGTCAAAACGAAATCTCTTGGAAAGATTTTAATTATCACGGTTTATAGAGAGGTGAAGAAATCATGATAACATGCGATTATTGTGGGAAAACCGGTGCAAAGATCAATCACGCATCCCGTAGTTATGGAAAAGATGCAAGTTTGCTTATCATTGAGGATATTCCTGTGGTTTCTTGTCCACATTGCAAAGAAACGTATATGACAGCAGAAACGATGCATGAAATTGAGAGAATCAAGTTGCATCGGAAAAGTTTATCTAAGAAACGACAGATTGCAGTTGCAGAATTTGCCTGATGAAGCAAAGCATAAGCATTCCACTTCTGCCGACCCGCGCGGCAGAGGGGCATTTGTCTGAATCGGGACTTGTGCTGAAATAAATTTCAGCACATACATATTGTCAATACACGATTGGGTCTCAGCACTTCAAATATCCGGCAATTCCTTGGCTCTTTATTTCTGCTCAGGCGTCCAAATCTTAATCGCCGCCGCCTTGAGTTCCTCGCGCCATTTCTTCAATTCCTCAACGCTGACGCCTATTTCGGAAGCGACCTTTTCCGCAGGCTCGCCGCATTCCACCTTGGCTATGGCGCTCCACTTTTGATGAGGAGTGAATTTTGCCGGCGCCGGGGTTGAAGGATTGGCCGGCGCGGGATTCCCCTTATGGAGAGCGGAAGAGTCGCCTACTATCGCTACCTGTTCGCTTCCGGCTATTTCAGGCGCCTTGGCCACGGTTTTGCCCGACTTGATTCCAGCGAAAAGTTTTTCCAGCTTTTCCCCGAAATTGCTTTTTTCATTGAACCCCTGCGAACAGTACCGGATGACGCCCAGGGTATCGATGATGAACAGAGACGGCAACGATTTGACGCCGTAGCGTTCGGAGGTTTTCATGTAGGGGTCCAGCAGCGCCTGTATGGCATACCCTTTTTCCTTGAGAAAGGGCGCGACCGCCGCCTCGCCGTCCTTGTCGACGCTGATGCATAGCACCAGGACATTGTCGGCCTTGTGCTTTTCGCCGAAGGCCGCGAGCTGCGGCAATTCCTTTTGGCAGGGTTTGCAGTACGTGGCCCAAAAGCTCAGGACCACCGTACGCCGTATTTTATTGACAAATGGCTTGGAGAGCGTTTGGCCGCAATAGGCGCTCAGCGCGACGCGGTCGCCCATAAGCGTAGGGAGTGAAAACGACGGCGCCGTGGTTCCCGGAAAAAGAAGCTTGGTTTCTTCCGCATTAATTGAAAAAAACGAGGATACTAAAAGCATACCGGCTACAAGCGATACATTGCGCATTGTTCCTCCATTCATACGTATGACACCAGTGAGGGGGCGAGAACAATAACGGTAATAATCAGGTCTTTTTCCCTAGTTCCTCGGCCCGCGCGGTCGCTTCGGTCACGGCCTTGATGACCGCGTATTTAAAATTGTTCTGTTCCAAGGCCATGAGGCCGCGTACCGTTGTGCCTCCCGGCGACATGACGCGCGCCTTCAGCGCATTGGCGTTTTCCTCGCTTTGTTCGACCATGAGGGCTGCGCCCACGACGGTCTGGACGGCCAGTTCTTTCGCGGTTGCGTAGGGCAAGCCCGCGGCCACGCCGCCTTCGATGAGGGATTCAATGAATAAATACACGTACGCCGGTCCGCTGCCCGAAAGGCCGGTAACCGCATTCATAAGTTTTTCGGGCACGCGGACGACCTTACCGCATGCGCAGAGCAGATCCTCCGCGGTTTGCGCGTCATCCTCGCCGCAGGCGCCGTTTATCGCCATTGCCGAAATCCCTTCGCCGATGAGCGCCGGCGTATTAGGCATGACCCGGCAAATTTTAGCCGTGGAGGACAAATGGCCTTCGAGCGCGCTAAGACTCACTCCCGCGGCAATGGAAATCCATAACGGCGAAAAAACCCCTCCGTCAAGGCTCGACGAAAAAGGGATCAAGGATTCCTCGATGTCCTGGGGTTTTACGGCAATGATGATCGCGTCAGGGACGTTTTCCTTGTCGCACCATTCCTCGGGCGCGAGTACCACGGCTTCGTCGGGAAGGCTTGTCAACGCCGCGTCGTTTTTGTCGAACGCCAGAATGGAAACGTCGGGGTATTTGGCCACGAGGCCCGCAATAAGGGCCTTTCCCATGTTGCCGCAACCGAGTATCGCAACTTTCATAGGAATCCTTGCTGTTAGGTCCAAAGGGCCGTCATGGTTGCAGTATCTTGCATGTCAAGAAACGATGACGAGTCCCCTATGGACGATATGGTAGAGCGCCTTTCAACTATTCATTGAATCAAGGAAATTCCCGTTGCTCTTCGAGCCGCTGATTTTCTCATTTAAAAATTCCATCATTTCAACCTGCGTCATCGTGGCGAGGAATTTACGGAGGATCCACATGCGGTTTAGTTCATCGTGGGTCAGCAGCAGCTCCTCCTTACGGGTGCCCGATTTCATCAGGTCGATCGCGGGGTAAATCCTGCGATCGGATATTTTCCTGTCAAGCACCAATTCCATGTTGCCGGTGCCCTTGAATTCCTCGAAAATGACTTCGTCCATTCGGCTGCCGGTTTCGATGAGCGCGGTGGCGATGATGGTAAGGCTGCCGCCCTGGTCGATGTTGCGCGCCGCGCCGAAAAACCGCTTGGGTTTATACAGCGCCTGCGAATCGACGCCGCCCGATAGAATTCTTCCGGAGTGCGGCGCGACCGTGTTGTGGGCGCGTGCCAGCCGCGTGATGCTGTCGAGAAGGATGACGACGTCGCGATTGTGCTCCACGAGACGTTTGGCGCGTTCAATGGCCATTTCCGCCACCACCACATGCCGCTCCGCCGGTTCGTCGAACGTGGAACTGATCACCTCGGCCTTGACTGAGCGCTGCATGTCCGTGACTTCCTCGGGCCGCTCGTCGATGAGCAGTACGATGAGAAAGACCTCCGGATGATTCGCGGAAATCGCGTTGGCGATATTTTTCAGCAACACGGTTTTTCCCGTGCGCGGCGGAGCCACGATGAGCCCGCGTTGACCTTTACCGATAGGAGTAGCGAGGTTGATGATGCGCGTGGAGATTTCCTTCGGATCGTATTCGAGGTTGAGCCGCCTGTTGGGAAACAGCGGCGTGAGGTCGTCGAAGTTTATTTTTTTCTTGCACTCTTCGGGATCCTCGTAGTTGACCATTTCCACCCGAAGCAGCGCGAAGTAGCGCTCGGAATCCTTGGGCGGTCTGACTTGCCCCGAAACCGTATCGCCGGTCCTTAAATAAAACCTTTTTATCTGCGACGGGGAAACGTAAATATCGTCGGGCCCGCTTAGATAGCTGTTCATCGGGGAACGGAGAAATCCGAACCCGTCGGGCATTATTTCCAGAACGCCCTCCGCGAACATCTGTCCGTTTTGCTCGGCCTGCGCCTGCAGGATTCTGAAGATCAATTCCTGGCGGCGAAGATTTCTGTGCTCGCCGACATTGAGACTCATGGCTAAATCATTTAATTCAACCATTGACGTTGATTTTAATTCAGCAACATTCATGTAACATACCTCGACAGTAAATAGTAAAAGACCAAACACGGAACAGCCACGCTTTTCGTGCGCCTGATCCTACACAAAAACATTAAAAAAGTATTCCGTATGCGGATCCGAAAAAAGTATTTATTGATGGCTTCGTGTGCAACTCGCTTGGAAGAAAACCTGTATTGAATTTATTGAGATTGGATTTTTCAATTAATACGGAACGAAGAGAGGCGTAGCATTAGGGTTGTTTAACGGTTTTGTTCGTCCTTTTCCTTGTTTACGAATATAATATACCACTATACAGAAGCGATTGTCAAGTCTTTTTTTTATTTTTATCACATGACCCTCAGTGCCAGCCCTTTGAGATACTCTCCTTCGGGGTGGGCGATGTTAAACGGATGATCGGGTCCGGCGCCCAGTACATGCAGCACTTGGATTAAGCGACCCGAGTCCGCGGCCGCGGAAAACACGATTTGCCGGAAGAGCCGAGGGTCGATCGCGCTAGAGCAGGAAAAGGTAAAAACGACGCCGCCCCGCGCGGCTTTTTTAAAAGCCAATAGATTAATATCCTTATAGCCCCGCGCGGCGCGTTCAACTTCACCGGGATGTTTCGCGAATTTAGGCGGATCGAGGATGATCAGGTCATACGAATCGGTGGTTGCGCGCAAAAAGGAGAACACGTCGTCGGCGAGAAAATCGGCCTTTTCGGAAGGCAGCCCGTTGAGGGCCAGATTTCGCCGGGCGATTTCCAGCGCGCTTTTTGAAACATCGACGACATGCGCCCGCCGCGCCCCATGCGCCAGAGCGTACGCGGAAAAGGCGCCGCTATAGGCGAAGCAGTCGCAAACGAACGCATTGGAGGCGTAGGCGGCCGCCAGCGCCCGATTGCGCCGTTGATCCAAAAAGAACCCCGTTTTTTGCCCGTTGACAAGATCAATGCCGAAGGTGAGTCCGTTTTCCTTGAAAAGGAGAGGATCGGGCACGGCGCCGCTTACAAGCCCGCTACGCGGCGCCAGACCTTCACGCGCCCGCGCGTCCGTGTCCGAACGTTCATACAGAAAACCCGGCGAAAGCGTTTCTTGGAGGTGCGCAATGATAGGCCCGCGCAGCCGTTCCATTCCCGCGGTGAGCACCTGGACGCACAGGCCGGTATTGTATTTGTCAACTATCAGACCGGGCAGGAAATCGCCCTCCGAATTGATCAGCCGGTACGCGGCGGCGCCAGCGACGTCGGGAAGGTTGCGCCGAAGTCCGATGGCGCGGTCGATTCGTTCGAGGAGCGCGTCCATGGAAAACGGTGCTGCGCCCAAGGAGAGCATCCGCACGCGGATGGCCGACGCGGGATTATAATAGCCGAAGCCGATACTATCGCCGCCGGCGGATCGCACCATGCATTCTTCGCCCGGTTCGATTTTTCCCTCGACGTTGGAAAGCGCGCCCGAGAAAACCCACGGATGCCCCGCGCGAATAGGTTTGTCACGGCCTTTTTTTAGATGGACGATGAGCATGGGGATTTCATCCTTGCACTTGTAAAATAGTATCCTTTATGATTTCCGACACGGTCGGATGCGGAAACACTACTGAACCGATGTCCTCCACGGTCATTTTCCGTTCGATCATCGCGGCGGCGCCGAAAATCATTTCAGAGCAGGCCGAGCCGATCATGTGGACTCCTAAAAGCCTTCTGCTAGCCGCATCAACGATGACTTTGCAAAAACCTCTGCCGGCTTCAGTTTCCGCGCGATATCTTCCATTATAGGATAAAGGAAGCTTTGCACTTAAACAGGAAAAGCCGCGTTTTTCAGCTTCCGCCATGGTAACGCCAACCCATGCCGCTTCCGGATGGGTGTAGATAACGCCGGGAATGGCGTCATAATTTACGGAACTATCGCGCCCGAGGATATCGTCGACGCACACCTGCGCCTCGCGATAGGCCGTATGGGCAAGCATCGACTTTCCGTTGACGTCGCCGGCGGCCCAGATGCCGGGAACATTCGTGCGGCCCTTGTCGTTAGTGCATACGGCGCCTCGCTCAACAAGTACGCCGACATTCTCCAAGCCGACATCGCCGGTCATCGGCCTTCGACCAACGCTTATGAGCACGATGTCCGCGGCCGCCGTTGAAGCGCTGTCGGTTTCTTCAAAGGTCACGGTATGTTCGTTGATGGCACTAACGCGGGCCTGGAGATGAAACCGGATACCTTTTTTTTCGAGTTCTTTTTTTAGCACGAGTCCGATTTCCGCGTCGATGGCGCCGCCGATAAAGGGTAAAAGTTCGATGACGGTTACGCTGCCGCCGATCTCCGCGAAAAACGCGGCCATTTCCAATCCGATTATTCCGGCGCCTATGACAACGAGGTTTTTGGGAATGGAATCAATGGAAAGGATTTCCTTATTAGTCAACACGTGGGGCAGGTCGGTGCCGGGGATGGATAAGCGAAGCGCCTCGGAACCGGTGCATAAAAGCAATCGTTTGCCTTCAATAATTTCTCCATTAACTTCCATTTGAAAGGCATCGTCCTTTTTCGCCAACAGGCGAGCGGCGCCGAAGCGCACTGATACGTTGTTCTTTTTCAAGGTGAAGGCGATTCCGTCGCGCTGCGATGTGATAATTTTTTGTTTCCGCGCCATGACGCGCGGCATATCGAAAGTTACCCCCGACGCCGAAACGCCGAATGGTTCAGAGTTTTTAGCCAACGTAAAAAGTTTTGAGCTATACAGGAGTGTTTTTGACGGTATGCAACCTTCGTTGAGACAGACGCCCCCCAAATGCCCTTTTTCAACAAGCGCTACGGAAAGGCCCGCCGCGCCCGCCTTTTCGGCCGCGTAGTAACCCGCGGGCCCCCCTCCGATAACCATCAGGTCGAACATGAAATTTCTCCTAGAGAAAATAAATAGGACTTGTATAAATCGGCTATGAATACCTATAATTTGATTTATGAATAGGGTCGAAGAAAAGCGAATAATGAAATCAATGGTTTTACCGTTTTCGGTCATAGGTTTTATACGTGCGGTCATTGCGGTAGTATGCCTGTGTTCGGGATGCGCCATGTTCAATTCGGCGAATGACGAACCGTTGACAATGCGCTGCGTCACTTCCCTTGGGGACACCATTTCGGTGTTCCCGCGCCTGCAATACGTTTTTTCATCGCCGCTGGCCGACTCCTCGGTTGCTGTAGCATTTTCTCCTTCCGTAAGTGCTCGATATAATGCCTATTTAAATCCGATCCGTGATACGCTCACGGTCCTGGTTACCGGAGCGCTTGAAGGAAATACGCGGTATGCGCTGAGGCTGGCCGGGTCGGTTATGGGCGTCAATGGAAGCCGGTTCAACCCCTCCGATGATTCAACGGTATTTTTTACATATCCCTTTGAGACAGAGCCGAACGATACCAGAGCCGGCGCGGATACCTTTTCCTCCACTATTTTTGGAACTATTTCGGAGGTGACGGATATCGACGTTTTTGCCGACATGGCAAGTCAATCGCAAGCCGTTTGTTTGCAGTCCATCGATTGTCAGGACTCTTTTTACGTTGTCGATGCCGCTTCACGGCTCGTTTCGCTCTCTTGGCAGATGAAACAAATTGATACGCTTCGGCTTCCCGACGATATCGCCCGCCCGCTCTATGTTTTCGTGTGTTCGCGGAGCAATAAGGGGTCGGCGGGAAATTACCGGCTCTATTCCATAAACCGCTGATTAAATAAGCCCTATGCAATTAAACGATCAATCGCGTTCATTATTGCAACGCCTTAAGGCAGCCCCCTCCGAGGCCGCGCTCCTGCGAGACGCGGGTATCCTGTACTGGAACCTGATCGAGGAAAACGTACTGCGTTGTATCCGGGAAAAGTCGGATCTGGGGGAGTTTTTCAGGCTTGAGTATGATTTTGTCAATTTTGGCGCGTCCTCTGAATCGCTTGACAACGCCGCGGAAACCGGCCAACGGATTCGTTCGGGCTGCGGAGTCCAACGCCCCATTAAAACATACATGGTCTCCGATTGGCTTTCGGAAGTATATGTAAAGTGCATGGCCGGCGACCGTAAGGAAGCGCTGCGTAAGGAAGTCACTCTCGCCGCCATGCAGGTATGGCGCCTGGAGCGGGACGTCGTCTCCCTGCAACAACAGCGACGGGATAGCATCATCAAGGAATGCGGGGGCGCCATGGCCCCGGACGTTCTGAGCCGGCAGATTGAAAAAATGGAAACCGCCGACGCGCTTTTTCGTCAAAATCGGAAAATAATAAAAAATTCGTCGAAAGGTGTATTCATACCGGCGACTGAAAAGCGCAAACATTTCGAACGCGAAAAGGAATATACCGATTGTTGCGATTACGTTGACCGGTTTTTGTCGTCCATTCAAACACCTGAAACCTTAGCATCCGTAAAACAATGCGCCGCCCGGATACGCGAAAATCTGATCGGCGTCATTGACGGCGAAGACGCGATCGGACGGCTGGAAAAAGAAGCGGCCGAAGTGGCGAAAAAGCAACAAACGATCTCAGCGGCCGAATTATCCGCCGCGATGAGCAAGGAGATTGAATATCTGAGGGAGCTGGTTACCCTGTCCGCGAAACGCTTGCGCATTGAAAGTTGCGCCATGCTTAAGCCGGGCGACGCATATTTTACTGTCAAGGAAGCGGGGGATTGCATTGATCGGATACTGGAGTTCGATCCGCGGCTTTTCAACAATCCCCGCGTTTCTCTATTCGGCATACCCTCGATTTTGCTCGTCCCAGGCGTCGGCAATGCGCTCTACGATTGGAAAAACAACCGGATCGTTCTGCCGATTACGGCGCCGTCGGGCAATTTCATGGCCTCCGTCGCCTACGGCATGATCGAATACCGGCTTGACGTCGACGAAAGCCGGCAATTACTCGCCTCGTACAATAAACTTCCAAGGCACGCGGACCAAAAATCCATTTTTCATTTGAAGAACGAATTGACTAAGGATTATATAACGTGGATGACGTCGGAGTACCGTGGATACAAGAACCTCGCCGGCGAGGTGCGGAAATGGTTCGAGCATGAAATAGCCCCCAATAAAAACGAAATCGCCGTTCCCCTGGAACTGCGGCCGTTTTACCTTACCACGGAAACGTTCAAGAAAAAATTAGAGGAAATCGAATCGTTGTTGGCAAAAGGGGTGGGCGATTGTCCTATGGATGCATTATGGACGGGAAGTATTCTTTATTATCAACATGGAAAAATCGAACGCGCCATGGAGCTTCTCAAGGCGCTTCTCGCAAAAAATAAAGATCATGTCGCCGCCTTGTATAATGTCGGACACGCCTGTATGAAACTCATGCGAAAGCAGGAAGCGGTCGATTTTTTCAGCGAATACTGCAAACGCAATCCGCAGAGCTGGTGGGCGACGGTCGCCATGGAGCATATACGAAGGCTTCAGACCGGATATGCCGCCTAAGTAGGTTGAAATATTCTTGAAGTTCATTGATGTCGTAATATATAATTAAACTAAGCTGGACTAAGTTTATAAAATTACCTTGCGACGTATTTTAGCAAGCAATCCGAATCGCGGAAAAGAGGAATACCCCCATGCTTTCAGTTAATACCCACGAAGCAAAAACCAGATTATCTGATTTATTATCAAGGGTGGAAAAGAACCATGAATCAGTGGTGATTTGCCGCAATGGAACGCCGGTGGCGGAATTATTACCATGGAATACCGTGAAAAACCCATTACGAAAGAGCCATAAACTTAAAAATGTGCGTTTTCACGAAGATCCGTGCTTACCGCTTTCATTCGAAGATTGGCCTTCTTTATCAAGGTGAGCGATATGCTTCTGTTGGATACTTGTAGTTTGCTGTGGCTGGCTTCCGATGATGACGCATTGTCCGTAAAAGCGAAAAAGGCGATTATGGATAACGCGGGCGCGTTATTCGTATCTTCAATTTCAGCGTTCGAAATAGCCATAAAAACACGCAACGGGAAAATACTGCTGCCCCTGCCGACGGGAGAGTGGTTTACCGAGGCGCTTGATTTCCATGGTATTCGCGAAATTCCCATCACGGGATTGATTGCCGCGCTTTCGGTGCAACTGCCTCATGTGCACGATGACCCCTGTGATCGCATGATTATCGCTACCGCGCAAATCCATGCAATGAAAATCTGTACCTGTGACCGTTTGATAAAGAAATATAAACAGGTCGAAGTCGTTTGGTAAAATGAAGCGCCCCGCGTCGCTATGCGGGGGAGCATTCGCCTCCTTTTATCCTTTGAATTTAACAGCGGTTAGGCCTTGCCGCCTCATATATTTTATAATAAGGAAAGAAGAAGATAGTTTATGTTTATCGTTTCCATCGTCGGCAGGCCCAACGTGGGCAAATCGTGTCTTTTCAACCGCATTCTCGGCAAACGCGTGGCGGTCGTCGACGACATGCCCGGCGTGACGCGCGACCGGCATTACCACGATGCCCGGTGGAACGGACTGGGTTTCATGCTCGTGGACACCGGCGGACTAGACGATACATCCACCGAAACGATGGCCCGGGCGATCGCCAAACAGGTCGGCATCGCGTGCGAGGAATCCGACATCATCCTGTTTTTGGTCGACGCGACCGTCGGAGTGACGGAGCCGGACGCGATCATCTCGCGGCGTCTGAGAAAATTAGGGCGCGACAAGGTGCTCCTCGTTATTAACAAAGTTGAATCGAAGCGGGCCGTTTTGGAATCGTCAACTTTCGTTTCCCTTGGCCTGGGTGAGGGGATGGCGGTTTCGGCCCTGCACGGAAGGGGCGTGGGCGATTTGCTGGACGCGGTGTGCGGCCGGCTCAAGGCGGTAACAACGCCTGTGCGGGAAGCAATGCTCGGCGGCAATGACCTGAAAATCGCCATCGTGGGCAGGCCCAACGCGGGCAAGTCGTCCCTTGTCAACAAACTCCTCGGAGACGAGCGGATGATCGTTTCATCCGCCCCGGGAACCACGAGGGATTCCATCGACACGGCAATGGACTATAACGGTAAAACCGTGGTTCTGATCGATACCGCCGGACTTCGCAAGAAAGCCAACGTTACCGACGATGTTGAATATCATTGCAATGTGCGGGCCCTTGAGAGCATCCGGCGATGCGATATCGCGGTTCTCATGGTTGACGCTACCCAGGGCATCGAAGAGCAGGACTTGAAAATCGTCAGGCACATCCTGACCTCGCATAAAGGTATTTTGATATGCTGGAACAAGTGGGACATTCGGGCCAAGGACCATAAAACCTTCGATCATCTCGCGGCCGAGTGCAGGAGGGACTATATGGAATTGCGCAATGTCCCCATGGTATCGGTTTCCGCGCTCACGGGACAGCGCGTAACCCGGGTTCTTGACGGCGCATTACAAATCAAAACGCGCATGGAATCACCGGTGCAACTTGACGACTTTCGCGGGAAGGTCCATGAATGGATTCGCGCGCAACCCCACCCCGTAACGGCCAACAAGCTGGTGAAGATCGTTTCGTGCGATCAATTACGAGGGCGGTTTCCCTTGTTCAGGTTTTTTGCGACAAATGCGATCAATGCCCGGGAATCGTATAAACGGTACCTTGCCAATAAGATTTATGAAACCTATGATTTCGACGGGTGTCCCGTGGTCGTGGAATTTAAAAACATCAGTAAAAAACGAAAGGCGGCGGGGAGTCCGGCCGCGGTTCATCAGAGTGACAATTAAAGGAAAGGCTTGTTCGTGAACATTGGAATCCTTGGCGCCGGAAGTTGGGCGATCGCTTTATCGGTTCTGCTGCGGGGACGCGGACACGGCATACGAATGTGGGAATTTAACGCGGACGACGCGCTCATGTTGCGCACGCGCCGCGAGCATTCCGTAAAACTTCCGGGTATACGTATTCCCGATGATGTCGTAATCACCAATTCGATAAGCGAGATTTTTGAAAACGCCGAATATATCGTTTGCGTGGTCCCCTCGCAAACCATGCGAAGCACGCTGAAACTGGTCGCCTCCTCCGTCGCTCCCGCCAAGCTTGCCGCCATTGACGGTTGGATCATCGCCTCAAAGGGGATTGAGTGCGGGACGCTCAAGCTCATGTCCGAGGTTCTGATGGAAGAAATTGCCGGACTGAAAGAGGAAAAGGTCGTGGTCTTGTCGGGACCTTCGCATGCCGAGGAAGTGTCGCGCGGCATTCCAACCACCGTTGTCGCGGCGGCGAAAAGCCCCGCCCTGGCCATTAAAATCCAGCAGGAGTTTTCAACGGAGACCTTTCGTATTTACACCAATACCGACGTAGCCGGGGTTGAGCTTGCCGCGAGCGTGAAAAACGTCATCGCCCTCGCGGCCGGCATATCCGACGGACTGGGACTCGGCGACAATACCAAAGGCGCGCTCTTGACAAGAGGCATGGTTGAGATGATCCGGCTCGGCAAGGAAATGGGGGCCGAGGAGCAGACGTTTTTCGGTTTGGCCGGCATCGGCGACCTTATCACGACCTGCATCAGCAGGCACAGCCGGAACAGGAAAATGGGGGAACTCATCGCCTCAGGATTGAGCCTCAAGGAGGCGCTGGGCAAAATGGTCATGGTCGCGGAAGGCGTTGAAACCACGAAATCGGTGTATCAATTGGCGAAAAAATTCGGTATCGAAATGCCGATCACCGTTGAAGTGTACAAGGCCCTTTTTGAAAACGAATCGCCGAAGCAGGCGATTAAAAACCTCATGATGCGACAATTCAGGCCCGAACGCTGGTAAAAGGGCGGCGCGCTATGCTTGACAATAAAAAAACGTATTATTCCATAAGCGAAGTGTGCGTAAAAACCGGACTTGAACCGCATGTGCTTCGCTACTGGGAAACCGAATTTTCCTCACTGCGCCCCAAAAAGAACCGCGCGGGCAATCGCGCCTATCGCGACAAGGACATTGAAATCGTCCGCTACATCAGGCATTTACTCTACGAAGAGCAGTACACCATTCCGGGCGCCAAAAAAAAACTTCTTGAAATAAAGGACGACCCGTCGCAAATGCAATTGATCCTGCCTCTCGCGGAAAATAAAAACGAACTAGGCACCATAAAACAGGAACTGCATGAAATCCTCGCTGAATTAAAAAAAGAGTAACCTCCCGCCGCAGGTCTTCTTACCAATGTTCCACCGCACCCTCACTTTGGTTCAAACGGTCACCATCGTTTTTATTTCCATGGTGTCGCTTGGGGGGCTGCTTTCGGCGGTATACGACAGGTGGCATCCGCATTCGGGATCTCCGGTTGCCGCCGGTATTGTTTTACTACTGGCCTGCGCAATTGCCGCGGTCGTTCTCCTAGCGCGGGGAACGCCGTTTTTGCACTCAACGAAACGAGCGGTTTGGGTTCTTTTCATTGTCGGCATTGTTCTAAGAACCCTCTCCATCGCGCTGATTCCTAATAAGCAAGTCAGCGATTTCGAAACGTTTCACGAGCTTGCCGTGGCTGTTAAAAACGGCGATGGGTTTGCGTATACGGGCTCCACGGGCCTGCGCGAAGAAGTCCGATTTTTCCTTCACCGGTACAACGCGAAAGGGCCCATACCCACGGCCCAGCGAATGCCGGGAACGCCGCTGCTCATGTCCGGCTTATACGCAATCGGCGGCACCCATCCGTTCCTCGGCAAACTGTTCAACGCATTTCTCGGCGCGGGCATCGGCGTATGCCTTTTTTTACTTCTGGCGGGAACGGACCGTGGTCTCGCCTTTCGGGCCGGGCTGTTCTCCGAAGTGTATCCGGCGGGGATTTTCTACACGAACCTTTTAGGAACCGAAATCCATTTTACGTTTGGAATCGTACTTGCCGCGCTGCTTATCAGCCGGACCGTTGAATCAAAAAAAACGGGAATGGCGGTTTTGGGGTTAGTGACGGGATTGCTTGTTGGGTTCACGAGCATTATCCGTCCCGCAACGCAGTATATCGTATGCGTCTTCGCGGGGGTTTTTCTGAGCCCTGCCAAAGCTCGCAAGACGATTATTATTTTGGGCATGCTATCCATCGGCATTGCAATCCCACTGGCATCCTGGGGCCTGCGCAATTACAGGGTTTTCGGGCATTTTGAGTGGCAGACAACCGAAATAGGCCTTGGGTGGTTCACCATGACGCGCGGCATCATTCCCCAGCGACAGGAACGGACACTCGACGGTCTTTCGAAGCGTTTTTTAAAGAGTCAAGACGAGTTTGAAATCGCGAATCTGGGCAAGGAAATAGGGATGAAACGATTCGCATTGGCGGTTCGGGATATTTGTTTCGTGAAAACCATGGCGAAAAACAATCTGAAAACCTGGCGGGATGACCTTGATGCGCTCAACTGGTGCTGCGCTCTTCCGGGCTATACGGGATGCGCGGAAAACATTCGTATGCCTGTTTCGTACGCGACGTATCGTCTGTTGGCGAAAGCATGCGAATGTTTTTATCTGACAACGCTTATATTGGCGGTGTTCGGGGCGAGGGCATTTTTGGGAAGAAAGAACATGCCGCGCAACGCGGGCGTAATGACGCTCCTGTTCTTTTTTGTTTGTAGCGCGCTTCTGGCATGCGTTTTTCAGGGACAGCCCCGGTATCATTTCCCGCTCATGACGGTCGTGTTTATCATGGCCGCCGATTCCTTCGGACTTTTACGCCGGGCTACCCTTTTGAAAGCTGCAAAAACCGCAGGAGACCCATCAACGCCGTAAATAAAACCGCAATGGAAGTAATTCGTCCCAATACCCTATGCAGCGGCCTGAGGGTTTGGAATTTAAAAGAGATCAACACTCCGGTCGTGGGAGTAATGATGAGAAGCGCCAAGGCAACGGCTCCGGCAATGGCGTGCGGCGAATGAAAATGAGGGAATTGCGCTCCAGATTTACCAATGAAAATAATCGCAAAGGAAACCAGTGAAGCCGCCACCCCCGTCAACGCGAATGTTTTATGACGTTTAAGCCAATTTTTTTTCCGCTTTCGCGCGATTAACACGGCGGTTATGACAAAGGTAAGGGCCACGATCATTAACGCGATATGCATCAGGAAAAATGTTTGCATCAAAGACCTCCTTTAAAACGGCGTTAGGCCGTTCATAATATAAATTGTCCCACGGTATAAGCAATACTATGATAACTTGCTGTGTAAAGCCGGCATGTTGGCATAATGTTTGCTTTTTAATAGTAAGAAAACTATGAAAGGAGAGGATCTGCTATGAACAAATCCGCTTTATTTCTACTCGTAATGAGTTTTATGGTGACGCCTATATTCATTTTTGCAAAGGAGGACGCTATGCTTCTTAAAGTTGGAACAATCGCCCCTGATTTCACCATGGTCAGTTCGGACGGCGACACCGTATCGTTGCGTGATTTTGCGGGAAAAAATTCAGTAGTGCTGATATTTTACCCCGGCGATCAGACGCCCGGTTGCACGAAGCAGTTGTGCGCGATTCGCGACGATTATTCGCAGTTTCAGGAAAAAAATGCGAAAGTGTTCGGCGTCAATCCGGCTGATAAAAATTCGCATAAAAAATTCGTCGAAAATGACAAGTTCCAATTCCCCCTGCTTGTTGATGAAAAGAGCCTCGTGGCAAAGAAATACGGTTGTGAGGGATGGCCGATGCTTAAGAGGACGGTGTATGTCATTGATGCGGAAGGGAAAATTGCCTATGCGAAAAGAGGCATGCCCGATAACACGGAAATTTTAAAGGCTATACCGGGAAAGTAATTATCTTTTTTTCCTAAACAGCATAGGCCCCATGGCCTCCATCACCGAAAACACCGACGTGTACGATGCAATGGAGTAGTACTGATACCAGCCGCAGTTCCTTGCGCAGTCGCGCATGGTTTGGCGCAACTCCCGCGCATTGCCGGTAGAAAGCCACGAAGTCAAGTCCACGGTGCGTAGATCCGGGCCCTTGGTTCCCAGAATATGGCACGGATAGTACAATCGTCCATCCGGGGCGATGATGATCGACGCTGAAGAACATTTGGCTTTTTTAAACGCTGAAAAATAGCCCAGCGGCGTATGGATGGTGAACGGATAGCGCTTTTTCAATTCGCGGACTTTGCGCTCCAATGCGTTTATATCGGGGAAAAAGTCGGCGGTTTTGTCCATATGCGTGGCGGGGATGACCACGATGTTGGCGCCCGCCTCGTAACAGCGCCGCACCTTGCTCTCCAGCGCGGGCAGCGTTTGGGCGGTTACCACGGTTTGAACCGAAACCTGCGTATCAAGTTCGGTAAGGGCCGGGAGCGCGTCGAACAGTTCGAGGTTGTTGTGGCCTTCGTCAATTGATACGTGCAGAAAATCGATGAAGCGCGCATAGTCGCGCAGCGGATACGCGGGCAGGTTCTTGACGCTCGTGGTAAAGAGCAGGTAGAACGAACATTTTTCGCGCGCGTACGCCAAAAGCTCGCCGATGTCGTCGCGAAGCAGCGGCTCTCCGCCTTCGAAACTCGTCATGAGCACGGGTGAGCGCGATAGATTGTCGAGAATGGCTTTGATGTCGGACGTTGGCATATCAGGGACCAGATCGGCCCGCACGTTGCAGAAAGGGCAGCCGAAGTGGCAACGCGATGTCAGCTTGAACGACGCGTAAAAGGGGAATATCGCTTTCCTTGCGGCGAGGTTGCGCAGGATGCCCCCGCAGGTGGTCGGATACTTTTTTATAGGGAGCAGTCGCATCGTGGTTATTGACCCGTTTCTATGCGGACGCGCGCTGTACCTGATTTGTCAAGGCCGATCTTCCGCGCGGCCGCGAGCGAAAGATCAATACAGTATTTTTTATTGAACGGCCCGCGGTCGTTGATGCGCACGGTAACCGATAATCCGTTGTCCAGGTTGGTTATTTTCGCCATGGTATTGAACGGAAGTGTGGGATGCGCGGCCGTGTATTTG